>ERZ777305.863-NODE-863-length-44515-cov-83.994894_pt1 | contig 44515 bp, 46 predicted proteins | sample MGYA00374965_ERZ777305 | MGnify/ENA primary metagenome ERZ777305 (study PRJEB29328, sample SAMD00013331) | mouse gut metagenome | study: EMG produced TPA metagenomics assembly of the Metagenome analysis of fecal microbiota from mouse which was promoted...
ATAGACTAACTAAAATTTATGCATAACCCCACTAGAATTTACAGGTGACCCGAAAAAACAATAAACGTAGCATATCACCAATACTCCAGCGTATTCGGTCATATATATCTATAAAACTTAATATTATCAATCCTAATATTCCACATAATACATGAATACCAAGAATGATATAAAAGAATTTAGATCTCGTCATATTTCAATCAATACTGTTTATAATGGTTAGCAGGGAACAGCTTGCCGTTATCCTGCGTTGTTAGCTATATTTTAGTCAAAAGCCATGTAGCACAAACAGACTTTTAACAAGATAATTTTCTACTGTCCATACGGCATAATATCCACCTGCACCGTCACTGTTCTGTATGCTGATGAACAGTGAGTTCCCTTTTCCCAATGCCACGAAAACATTGTTTTGGTTCGGTTCGTATAGATGTGTTATATATGCTGTTGGGAATTCCAATATTCCGGTAGGATGCTTGATAATGATAGAAGCATATTCTTTATGCGGAATATTACCATCTATGCCTATCAAGTCAGAACAACCGTCAATACTCCGAACAAAACCTGCTTCCAAATCATAAACAATGGCATGTTTTTGTGAATTAAAGTCTTGGAAGTTTATCTTTACAGTTAATGTGTCGTTGGCATATACAAGGCATTTATCTGTACTTTGTGGCTGTTTCTTCAACTGTGACAAATCTGCCAAATAACGGATGCGGCTTTTATAGATTTCTCCTGTATGGGTATTTCTATTCGGGCAAGTCTTGGTTATGCCCGTTTCTGCTCCATATTCTACGTTATGCCATTCTTTATGACTCTTTTGTGCATCCCAATCAACAAACACATGATTATCCAATAATTTGCCTATTACTGCTCCACTTGTGCTACGTACATTTACATATCCGTCCGCATCCTGAATGACACCGAAGAAACGCTGTTGTGCTTGTATAGATAAACAAAACAGAAATGCTAATATGTGGAAAATAATCTTTTTCATGCGCTCAATTATTATTAATAGTTTAGCAGGGAACGGCTTGCCGTTATCCTGCGTTATTTATTACTGACATTTTCTTACCAATTATCTATTCTGGCAGAAAACATCTTATCATTCATTTGTTTTTCTATATCTTCTATTCCGTATGTTTCAAGTATATATTCATAATCACCTATGCTCATAACATTTATTGCTTTGTATGCTGATATCCTAAGACTATAACGGACTGCCAAAAGTTCCCCATTCATACTATATAAAGCATCATAGACAGGTAATCCACCGTCTTTGTGTTCAGCCCATATCTGGATTACATCAGCATTTGTTCCTTTGAAAATTTGAATCGTAGGAGAATAAGATAGATTTTCAGTTACCATTTGGTTACTTTGGTAATATTGCAAAACTGGTTTCACCAATTCTGTAGTATCTCCACTATGGATTAAGAAAAGATGATTTTTACCATTTACATGCTTTGAGCAAATGATTATGTCCTTATACTGCAATACGTCTTCCGCTTTCAGCTTATTCATGTAAAAAAATAAGAGGAAGAAAGATAATATGTAATACTGCGTTTTCATATTTCGTTGCTTTTATCAGTAATGATTTGAAAAGGAACGGCGTAAGACGTTATCTTTTCTTGTTAATAATATATTCATAGCCTCTTGAAAGTTATATCATCCGACACTCCCAGTTCTTTCCGTTTAACTTCAAAGTCCTTTTTACTGAATGCCCTGAACTTGTTTTCTTGTGCTTCCCATGCTTCTTGGGTGTTATTTACGGGAATGATATAATATTCGGTTGTATTCTTGTCATAACGCTGTAAGGAAATGTCCATACTGTCCCTCAAAGCACGATATGCCTTGACAAGAATAAAATCATCGTCATATCCCACTGCATAAACACTTGCTCCGGTTATTCCGATATAAAGTGCATCATCTGTCTGCCTGTGATAACATACGTCCATATCATCTTTGGTATCTACCGCTATCAAGTAGTAATTTCCGGTAAGATGCTGTTTATATACGAACCCGCAACTTTGCATTAGGGGTAACAATAAAAAGAATAATGATATAACTATTTTCATGCACTCAATTATTATTAATGGTTAGAAAGAAGCATCATTAGATGCTATCTTTCGTTGTTATACACTCAATTGTTCTTGCTCACTTACATTCTCATTTATTAGCCTGCACATATATTCTTGTAGGCAACAATTATATTTTTCAGTAGTAAGCAATGATTTTATATATTCCACATTTTCATATATGTATTTCATTTTATAAGCTAATATTTCAAAGGGCATATCTTCGTTATTATAAGTAGCTATTATCTGCCATAAATTTGAAATTGTTTGGCTTATATCATTATCTTGAAGCTGTTGATTGGCTTCCATATTCTGGTATTTATAAATATAATACTCTGTGTATGCTGGTATGCGGTATATTTCATGTGTAAAGCCGGTTCCACCTCCGGCAATACATCTCAACATATCATTTACACAATAGAATATTTTGTTTAACGTCTTACGTTCACTACGATAGTGTTTCCCATTATTGGCATTAAACTGTGCATACCACATACAATATAAGTCAAATCCAGTTTCTCCATAGAAATAACTTTGCAATGAAGTATATTGTTGGTAGTATAATGTATCGGGATAAACCGCAGCCGAATTTATAAACAGCCTTTTCGCATCTTCTTCTATATAGTGGGACTCTTTCTGACTTTGCTTAATAAGTTTGCCAACATTGAGTATCTCATCTTGTATGTTACGTTCACACAGAATTTTACTACAAGAACAACCTGTTACCACTAAAATGGCAAGAACAAATAATACTATGTTTGCAATGCGATACATATGGTTATAATGGTTAGAAAGAAGCATCGTCAGATGCTATCTTTCGTTGTTACTAACTTATTTATAAATCCCCGTCCGATACATAAACACCCAATCCCGATAAGAGGATAGATTATGCCGCATAAGACTGCAAGTATATTCAATCCCCGTTCATCCCCTGTGAAACCATCTAAACTGACAGCTTGCAATATGAAGTTTGTAATTTGCCAGTCTAATAGACTTTGATCTATATAGATAAAGGCAAACCACAAAAGGATAGAGCAACATTCCAAACCCAACAATAACATTATAGCTTTAGGCTGCATTGCATATAGTTTATAGACCTTGTAAATTACCAGTACATCTATAAGTATAAGCATACCTAAAAGACAATATTCCATAATGCCATATATTCCGAACAGACGACCAAAGCCTAAGTCACCACAAAATAATGTTATGGCTATCAGCAAAACACTGAAAGTTGTCAATGATAGGATAGACCAAACTGTTTTATTCATCTTCATCGTACTATTGTTCATTCTCCTTGTTACCATTTTTTTACTTTTTTATATATATAATCTTGTATATCTGTCTGAATCAAACCTTTTTTACGTACAAGGAACTTATAAACTTTTCCTTCTTCCATAATACATTGCTTATCATCTTCAAAATTAGCCCAGACAAAATGTAATACTTGCCCCGGATAACGTTCTTGTATGGTTGAAGGCATTAGTTCAGGAACAACTTTACAAATTAATGTATCTTGTTTAATCTCCCAATTCCCAGCATGGTAAGTCGTTCCAAAAATATCCCAGCTAACCCATTCATCAATCAGTTCAAATGTCCCATCAGCATTTATTTTCATAGTTGCAGCAGACGTTACCGAATAATCGATGTCTTTTTTCTTCCACTTACATTTATATGTACCTACCATTTCGGACTTTCTGATTGTGTCTTTAATAGACAAGTTTGCTGTTTTATATTTCTGATGATAATACCAATCATTACAAGACTCTGGGTATCTCCAAATATGAATGTTTTGTGGCAGTGTATCATTCGCTATAAATTCCACCATTTGATAAAAGTAAGGATAGCCTGTTTCAATATGTTTTAATACCAACGTATCACCAAGTGCACATTTAATGGAAAATTCCGAATCAAATACGATTGGAACCTGTTGTTTAGGATTATGTTTTATGTATAGTTCATACATGAAAGTAGCTTCACAGGCATCCCCATCATATACAATATTTCCGCAGAACAGGATGGAATCCTTCCCAGTTTGCCCCTTTATCATTAGAAACGGGAATAACATTGACAATATAATATAAAAAATCGCTTCATTATACACTTTTATTGGTAATGATTCGGAAAGGAACACCTTTTAGGGGTTATCTTTCCTTGTTATAAACTTATTTTTCTAATGTATAGGAATAAAGCCAATAGATAAACCAAGTTATATCTCCTGTGAGCAAACATGCGATTCGTTGCTTGAATTTCAAGTCATACTTTTCTTTTTTCAACTGTTTCAATTTCGAGAAAAATTCGCTTGGAAAATAATACCGGTTCAATAAGTAGAATGGTGCAAATGCGAACATAATTAGCATTTCCCACCATTGATAGCTGATGTTTCTGTTCTTCTCATTACGCTTATTGATTTGTGCTTCTTCTGCACGTGCAGCAGCATCCAGCCTTTTCATAAAGGCTTCCTCTTTTTCTTCCATGATATCAGCTATGACCTCATCGTTAACACCACGGTTATACAGTTCCAGCTTTGCTTGTCTGATCTGTTTGTCCGAGTATTCACCTGTTACATTATTGGCGATCATCAATAGTTCGTCTGTCAAGTATTCTTTTATTCTCATATGTTCTCGGTCGTTTATAATGGTTTGACAAGGAGCTGCGTTCAGTAGCTAACTTGGCTTGTTATTGATATATTAATATGTTACAAAAACATCTTTCTTTTTGAGTATTTTTCCACTATTCCCGTCAATGACAAGCATTTTATCTTGCTTCTTTTTGTCTGTATAGTGATATTCCCAAACTTTCTTGCCTTGCCATTTACCTCTGTCCAAAATCCGTTTTGAATATTCCTTACTTGCCTTTCGCTTACTATATCTGTCACCGATATACATTGCTTGTTCACAACAAATTGAATATCCTTCTTCGTGATTTATGATTTCGGTTATATTTCCTTGTGAATTAAATTTGTACTCTCTGCCGATTGGTACACTGTTATAATCACTATCAGACATAAATTCAAAGTTACAATACAATAAATTCCTGTCATCATCGTAGGCATATACAGATTTAATGTGATGTTCCTTATCTGTAACTGTACGCAGATATTTTACACCCATTCCGTCCTCGAATTGCATCATTTCTTCAAAAGACCTATCAGAACAACAAATAGTATCTCTATTTCCAACTGCGACATTATAAGCTGCGGTAAGATGTAAATCACGTTGGCTTATTGTATCTGTCAAATGGCACGATACCTTTTTTATTCCATTGATTGTAGTGCAACTTGATAGAAGCAAGAACAGGGCAATATAAAATGCTGTATATCTAAGTACTTGTAACATAATATGCAATTATCAATAATGGTTAGTTAACATCATATTTTGTTCTCATTCCAGTGTACCATATCATATGGATAGTATGGTAGTCCTTTAAGGCTACTATCATCCAGTCCCAAGATCTTAACCAATGCACCGCTTTCAAAACTCCAATAGCCGTCATGCCTGATACCATATTTATGGTCGTCATGCCAAGCACAATCAGAATGACCTTGATACCATTCCTTTTTAAGATACTTCTCTAATTTCTGAATAGACAATTCCTTACTTTGATTGTTGCTGGAAATTATAGACAATGCATTTTGATAAGGAACTGGAAACAATACTGTGTTGGAGCATCTTTCCCAATCGGTTAATCTGTATTTTATTAAAAAATCATACAAGGCATCATTAACATTTTCATTGTCAACCATACTTGATAATATCCTTATATTTTGCTCATCTGTATCTAACATTATTCCAATAGACAACATCCATAACATCTGTACATACATACCGGTAATCGTCCAATGATTTGTTAGTGTTTCTAATAAATCATTGTAATCATATTTTAATACTTCCATATCTTCCCCAACTGAATACTTGGTTAGAAATGAATTCAATTTACATCCAAAAAGCGTAACTGTTTTATTGTAAGCAACATTAGAATTTGGAGCAGAGTATAATTGAATATGTTCTTTCTCTGCATTGATAATTTCCATAATACTACTTTCTAACTGTTTACACCTTTTGGAATATCCAGCAAGTTGTTTCCTATACTGTTCTTCTGTAAAAAGTTTATCTCTTGTTTCCATGTATAGTACACTGTTTTTGATAGTTTCGCAGGGAACGGTTTGCCCATTACCCCACTTCATTAGTGATTTTTACCATAATTCTTCTGCGGAGAAATCACCTAAGAAGAAATATGATAACATAATCATACTGAACAAAATATACATACCTACCGAAAAGCATACTATCAGTGTTATTTTCTTTTCGGTGCTGCATTTTTTCTTTCTCAACAAGAATAGCGACAGCAAAATCGCTAAAAGTATAATAGTCATCGCACATACAATCATATATCTATATTTTGAATTTAGAATTATGCTATTATCACTAATGGGTTAGCTTATCCGTTATCCTGCTTCATCAATAACTTTCTTTCTGTCAATAGATGCGAAAAAACAATTGCCAAGAGCAGATAGGCAACCAGCAAACCTTGGTAAAACCAATACTGATGAAAATTGCCTATGTCTGCTAAAAAAATCTTTTCGTTTGAACCTTGATGAACCACGAATCTGTATTCATCACAAAACAAATAATATTCAAAACTCATTAGGTAGGTAAGAGCCAATATAGACAAAGCGATAAGGCGTGATATTTTATGATGTAGCCACAAGTCGCTTCCTACAAACAACACTGAAAAGACAGCCCAATACATAGATGCAAGCGAAAAATGCCATCCTGTTCCATATAAGGGGCTTATAATACCCGTACCTGCATAAAGGCTACTTGCCAATAGTAAGTAATACAATATTATTTTTATAATTCTCATGTTTCGCACTATTGTTACTAATGGGTCAGCAGAAAACAGCTTATCCATTATCCTGCGTTGTTAGCATTACTTTTGTTGTTTCATCCCTTGTAAAAGTAAATTTTCAATCTCCTTTGCACCTGTTTCCTTTGCCAAAGCAAGAGGGGTGATGCCGTTACTATCCTTTACATTAAGATCTGCATGATACTCTAAGAGCAACCGTACCAGTTCTATGTTATTATTGGCAATGGCTTCCATAATCGGATATACTTTGTAAGTGTCGTATGGACTTTGATAACCATTTACATGAATGCCATACTCCAGCAAGATACGGGCTAACTTTACGTTAGACAATTTGTAAGCGTATGTCAGAAGCGTAAGTCCGTATTCATCACTATATACTCTATCGTTAATATCCTTGTATCGGGTAAGGGCGTATTTTAGCACATCTTCTTTGTTAAAATAGATTGCCGTATAGAGTATATCAAACTCATAACAATCGTGACCCATTGCCATAGGTTCATCTTTTCCTGCAAGTAACCGTTTTATGGTTTCCAGATCATTATTACGACAAGCAATCCCCAGCGGATAAAGCTGGTAAGCCTCATCCCGTATGGTGTCTTGTGACAACGAGGTTGCTTTCATGCTATCCAAATAACCAAACAATGTTGCAAGAAAAAGTAATATCCAATTAACCAGCTGCATAATTTTCATTTGGGAAAACAAGGAAAGCCGCATAAACCGATAACAGGAGGTCGCATGTGGCTTTCCTTCCGATTAGGAGATTTTTACGAGAAACGATGCCGGTTGTCAGTCAGCATCATGATCGCACATATGTTGGATAAATACTTTGTTCTTTTCATATTCATCCCCGGTGAGGATAATGGGATCCGCAAGTCCGACAATCTTATATCCCGGAGTGTAAGTAACCAAGATACAATAGAATTCATGTCCTGTTTCATCCTTTTCCACTTGCAGCTGCACAGGCTGATCATTGCCGCTGGGCAGATCGCACAGGTACTCAAAATCATGGCGGTTAAAAGCGTCGACAATATCCTCTTTGTCAGTCATGCTACTAATGAACTTTTTGGTCTTGTAACGCTTCACTTCACCACCGCTTTCACGGTTATAGATACTAAGGTCTGCGACCAATGCGGTTAAACCCAAATAGATAGCTCCGACAACACCAACTACCCGTATCAGCCACGAGGGGATAAATGGCAACCATTCGGGAAAAATGACAAGCAATACACATACAGCTGTCAGTACCCAATAAATAATTGGTTTGAACTTGTTCTTACGCTTTTCGAATTTCTCCGGCATGGCATCATAGACCTCTCCGAAATGACTGGGAAAATGTTTTTCCTGATCCATCTTTTCTTCATTTTCTGGTTTCATATTTGTTTCGTTTTTAAGTTTGTTCTTTATTTTGCTCTAAAACTTGACTGCTTCCACGGTGATTCTTCACTCTTCAGCAAGAGTTCTACGATCTCGTATGCCGTTTCACTGTCAACAGGCTCACCATGCCATACACCACGTCCCATGATGAAACTCCGGCCGTATTCCTCCCATGAAGAAAAGTGTTCGAGTGCGATGTCTGCCGCTACCTGCATGATCTGCCACATCTCATCCTCATTCACATAGCCGCAAAGATATGCCCAGCGTCCGAGGTTCACGACCCGCACCAGATCCCATGCAATGACACTGTCCGGCATTTGCCCTTTCGGACACCAGCCGTTTTCAAGCATACTCTCCATTATCAGGCATACATCTCCCATCTTGCTTTCCTCGTCACATCGTTCTTCTTGGGATATATTCTCAATCCTGCGTTTATGGATTTCCGCCAGAGCCTCATCGGCTTCGGCGTGATGTCCCTCTTCCAGTAACCATTTGACAATATCCAATGTGCTCTCCCTGTCTGTGACGTTCCACCAATCTTTAAGTGTGCATTTGATGGTTTCAACATCTTCATCATCGGCCAGCGAGTCTACCTTCTCATCATTGTAAACCAGCATGGGGGCACCGAACGCTAATAGACGTAGCTGTTCTGCATCCAGTTTCCCGGTTTCGGATCTGTTGATAGTCCACCCGTCATCCCCGAAGGCTTCCATCATTTGCGCCATAGCATCGGATGAAGACAACCCTTTACCAAGAGTACCGTCCATTGCTTCCTGCATCATTTGCTGGGCAAATGCCATATTCTGCATACCTGCCTGTGCAACCACTGCCGGATCAACACCGGCAGCTTTAAGCATAGCCTCCTGCTGTGCCTGAATTTCAGCCATATCAGGAACTCCGCTTCCCATCTGGGTCATAATTTGTTCCTGCATACCACCGGGCATCTGAAATCCCGGAATGTTTCCAAACATGGCTTGAGCTTGTTCCATTGCTGATTTTACAGCGGCTTCCTGAGCCGTCTTTGCCATTTCCTCAGGACTTTGAGGATTTGATTTTTCTTTTGTCATACTGTCAATTATTTAATTATGTAAATATGTGTGATATATTATCCTTCTGCTCCTGCTGTCAAAAGCATTTCCACTATTTCGTTATAACCTCGCTCGCCGGCATAATACAATGCCGTCCGTTGAAGATTATCCGCAAGGTTCACGTTCGCCCCGTGTTCCACAAGCAGTGCGGCGAACTCGTTGTTTCCTTCTCTGGCTGCAAGGATAAGGGGTGTTTCCCCATTTTCATTCTGTGCATCCACTTGTGCATTGGTCGCTATCAATTTCCGGCCAATAAACTTGTTTTCCGACCAAACAGCAAAATGCAAGGGAGTATTCCCGTTCAAAAGGGCTTTATTCACTTCTGCACCGGCATCGATCAGTAAGTCTGCTATGATAAGGTTGCCTTTCATACAAGCAATAATCAGTGGCGTTTCTCCTGCATCGTTCGGCGCATTCAGCATATTGCCCGAAGTGGGAAGTAGCATACGGACTGTTTCTGATTGTCCGTTGAAAACCGCCTGATGCAGTGGCGTGTTTCCATGTCCGTCGGTTGTCTCTTTCACCGACAGACATGTCACCACTTCACGTAACCCGTGGGCTGTAGCGTAATCTATAGCTTTATGACCTGTATTGTCTGTTATTTCCGTGTCTGCACCTTGTTCTATCAGAAACAGTGCTGCATCGGTGCGCTTGTTGTCAAGGAGACAAATTAAAGGAGTACGTCCTTCCTTGTCTGTAGCATCCAAATCAGCCCCATATTGGATCAGTTTTCCTATTATTTCCTTGTTCCCACTTCTGGCAGTTGCATGTAAAGGAATTTCCGAAGAGTTATTGGCAATGGAAACATCCGCATCGTTGTCCAGTAGAATAGTCACAATGTCCCTAAATCCTTTCAGGCAAGCATAATACAACGGAGTATTACCCTCCGCATCCCGTTTATTTACATTGATGCCTCCTTTTTTAAGGAATATCTGTACAATGCTTTTCTGTCCGTTGCGGCACGCATTCAAAAAAGTCATGTTATTGTCCATACGATTATCAACTATATTTCAATAAAAATTTTACAAGAGTTTCATTGTTCTTTTCCGCTGCAATGTCCAAAGCCATTTTTCCCTCGTTGTTCACGGCGTTCACATCCGGAGTACCGAAGTCTGTCACAAGGGCAGCAGCTTCTTTCGCCCCCCTTATCGAGCTGGCTGCGATATAATGCAACAGGGTATTACCCCATTTGTCCTTGGCGTTTATATCTGCCCCGGCTTCAAGCAGGATTTCAAGTATCTCCGCATCTTCTTCTGTGCAGCTGCGTCCACCATATGGATATGATCGTGGGAAACCTGCGATACGGGGAATATTCCCGTTCCAGAAGCATCCTCCATAGAGGTTCATTGCCGGAGTCTGGCCTTGCATATTGGCGGCATTGACATCAGCCCCGTTCTTCACGAGATAACGGACAGCCCAATTCCCTAATTCACTCCCTGCTCTTCGGCAAGCAACGGATAATGCCGTGTTACCCTCTTTATCGGCTGGGGACTCTGGATTCCACCCGCACTCTGTCAGGCATTGGAGGAAATGCAAGCATTCCTCCTTATTTTCTGTGCAGCATTTTTTTTCATTCATCCATACGGCAAAAGCAGTCCGCTCTTCCGAGTCCTTGAAATTCGGATCAGCACCGCCCCTGAGCAACATTTCCGCTGCTGGGTAGTTATTCCATGACAAAGCGCATCCCAAAGGGGATTTGCCCTGAAAGTCGGATAGATTTTTATCCTCGCAAACGGTCTGAGTCTCTACACCGGAACGTAGCAGGGCATCCCATGCCGCTTCGTCCTTGTACCACAATGCCTGAAAGATGTCCAACCCTCCGGCAAGAGCGGCAAGCTCGTCCGTCTCGGGATCTTGCCCCGACAACAATGCTCCGATTTTCCGGGCACCGTTTTCTGAGGCTATGTCAAAAGGCATCTTTCCGCTATCGTTCTTTTCCTCCGGATCTATCTGCCCGCTTTCCAGAATCAGTCTTGCCGTGTGACAACACTGCCTGTCCGCCTCCCGCAGATTTTCCAATTCATCAACTGTCTCCTGTTTGGATTCTTCCGAGTACCACCGTTCAGAAAAGTCTGCTATCCGTCTTTCTGCACGCCTGATGTCATCTGCGATGAGTCCGGCAGACAGACAGAGGACGTGCAACACATTGTCACCGCCCGAACCGGTAGAATCGATACGGTTTCCCGATTCCAAGAGAATATCAGCCATCAGGAAGTGGCGGTTGCGTACCGCTTCTATCAAGGCGGTTGTATCCTTGCCTGACCGTGGCACCCTTGCCCCCTTGGAAAGCAGCAGTCCGGCAATATCGGCAAAGACGGCATCGTTCGGACAAGGGTTGCGTCTTGCCAGAACACACAATGGTGTATCACCGTCATCATTTTTTACATTGACATCCATACCTCTGTCCAGCAGTATGCCTACTGCGGTTATGTCTGCAAAATAGCAGGCTGTATGCAGAGAAGTATTGTTTTTGTGGGTTTCGTCCCGACTATCAAGCGGAACATCCCAATACGCATCGTGTAAATCGGACTCCTTAGCTCTGAATGCGTGCAGATTATATATCTCTTTACAAGTCATTGTTCCCAATTTTTAAGATTAGTTCTTCAATATGCCGATACTTGCCCCCCAGACGCCCAGAAATAGCCTTGACTTCACTATGCAAATGCAATTTGAATGCGGTTTCTGCTTTTAAGCGCAGCAGTTGCCTGTATGCCACAGATACCGGAATACCTTGCGGCATGGGATAAAAAGGATGCCCTTCATCATAATCATAACGAAGGAATGCTTCGGGTAACTCTGCCATGCGGATAACATCCCCACCGGACATAAGCCGTTCCGCCTCACAAAGCAACCTGTAACATTCATCATGCCATTTTACCATGAAGCAACATAGTGCCTTGTTGTACAACAGCCTGAAATCCTTGTTCGGAATGCGGTTGAAACACAAATAAGCGGCAGGGAAAGCCTTGCAGGACAGAAGTGACATTCCGGCAGAGAACAGCTCTTCCGCTTCGCCGTCGGTTATCTTTGGTGTATTGACAAACAGTGTCATGGGCAAACAGGATTATTGTTCTATCTCAACTTCACCGGCTTCATTAGTTTCAAACGGCACGGTGTAATAGTTCGTCCAAACGTGTCTTCCCCTGACCTCCTTTTGTTCGTCCTTTTTGATAAAATTGAGTTCGAACATCTGGCGCAATTGCCGATACTCCTTTTTTTTGTCATCACCCCATTTCTTCCAGTGATCTTCGTAATCTTTGGGGACGGGACGCATATACAGCATATATTTTTCTACCGATTTGAACTCATATTGTTCGCCTTCTTCCTGAAGGATTACCAATTCACCGCCACTGGCAATATTGTGCCGTATTTCCTCGGCATTCATTCCGTCAATCTCAATGGCTGTAGTATATTTATAAGAGTTTGATGCGAATTTTCCTTTTCTCGGTTCTTCGGGTACAAATTCACCATCCGTATAATTAATGGTCAAATTATAGTCATTGTCCTTCTTGTCGATGTAATCTACGCTGATTTGGCTCAATACGTTTTCCAATTTGCGTTCTTGCCTATCTTCTTTCCATTCTATGCGGTAAATTTTACATTCGTTTATATCCACATGTTTTTTTACAAGTTCCTTTACTTTAGCTACACCTTCATCGGAAGCCATTGTACAATCATTTGCAGATGAACAGGAAGAGATAAAAATTGCTATGACCAATGTCATAAACAGGTTCTTCAATAATTTTGCATTCATAATTTTCAAATTGTTTTTATTAATAAATAAGGAATTAATTAGCTGAATAAAGATCAAAAAGGTACGACGACCATACCTATCCCAAATGCCAAGTTTGACCATTGGTTTGTCAGTGCACTTTGAGGAGTGTAACTGAAAGTTTTATGCACACTCGTGAATTTTTCGGTTGTTTTTGTTGGTTCCATACTGTTTTATATTTTTAAAGTTGATGTAATCAGCGCATCTGTTATCAGGATATTCTCTGAAATACAAGAAATATTTTTTAATGCAGCTTTCGCTTCCGTTATGCTTCCACTTTCCACTTGTGAGGAGATCCATTTCTTAATTTTCGGGAATACGGTATATTCCGTGACTTCCCAATCAGGAACGCAGCAGCGGATCAATGTGTCAAACACGAAATCGCGAATGCCCTTTTTAGCCATTGTTTCGCAAAACCGCTTCATATTCAACTTTTCATAACCAAGAAGTACACAGCCCGAATACACGGAAAGCATGTCTGATGCCTTGACAGAGCCGTACTCACTACATTTTATCGCCGCCTCTGTCAGAGGTAGGAGCAGGCTCGTTTTTAGATAACGCACGCTCCTGCCCATAGAATACCCGGCTTCAAGAGCACGGACTACGTGGGAAAGGAAAATTTCGCAGGTTTCAGCTGACGTAAAGGCTTCCTCTGGCTGTTGGCCAAAGGATTTGTTCACAAGCCGATTCCTTTCCATGAACGCCGCCTGCATATTTTCAACCATCGCATCCCGATAATGTTGCCAAGTGTACCTTCGGTCTCGGCTATTGGCAAATGTGATTTCCATATACCCTTCCGATGCGGACGTCATTATTTCCAGTTCTCCGCTACGGATTGCCATGCCGGATTTTCGGTTCCACCTGATACCCTCCACTACAATTTCGCCGCAGAACACACCGGTCGGGGCAGGAAGGTTTCTAACAGATTCCTTGTTTTCCGTCACCCATAGATAGATGGCAGAAATGTTATAGGCGTTCTCTTCGTTCCGGACGGCAGACACCCCGGCATTGTCCCAGACGAGGAACCCCCGTTTGTCATACTGCACAGTCTTGCCTTTGTCATCCTGCATCGTCCGATGCGTGAATATGATTCTCTCTTTGCCGAAAATGTGTACCATAGCTGTATAGGATAAAGGCAGGGAAACCTGTCGCCCGTTGATCTTCAATAAGCCTTCTGTAATCTCTATACCTTCCGAACCCCGTGTGTCAGTGATTTCTGTCGATCCGTCCTTGTTATTTCCCGCCGGACGTGTTTTTTTGGCAGGTGAATGGACGGACGAAGACTCGGTAAACGGAGGTGCGAGCATCAGGCTGGTATCCTCCGACAAGGGAGGCAACTCATAGTCTGTATCGGGATAAGAATTCGGATAGTTGAGCCAATATCCCATTTTTCTCGGACGGCTTGTCGTGCATAGGAAATTCCAGAAATCTTCCGCTCTACATAGCACGTCACCCACATCGTCAAGGGTATTCACGATGATAGTACCGTCAGGCAACGCATGAAGGGACTTAAATAATTCATCCCCCAATACTCCGGGACGGAGGCGCATGACTTCGTTCGTCTTTCGGTTCCAGAGACGGGCATAGTCGGTACGGTTGCCGTTCAAATCGCTTTCCACCAGCACCCACTCTTTATGAAATTCACGCAGGTTGAACGAACCGTCTCCCGTGTGGAGAGGGGCGATCCGGCATCTCTGTGTCGCCATATCCAGATCGAGTAATCCCGATTCAAGCCATATCCCGCTGTTACCTCTTGCCGTGTATTGCCTCAGTAGTAGAATATGTGTCGTATTCGGTACAGGGATGCTGCCGTCACGGAATGTATCGTAGTCGGACATGGAGAATGGCATCATAGTATAGTTTCCCTTGTCGTCATATCGGATGATTCTTGACCGGCTGTATTCCCCCATGATGATATACAGCGTTCCCTTCCCGTCTGTACTGAAACTTGGGGCATACTTCATGCCTTCCGGCAGCATAATCCTGCTTACATACCTGACTCCCCGTTCCGTCATTGTGTGGACAATGGCGCTATGAACATCGCCTAAACAGAGATAACGCCCGCACCATCGGAATTCATACCTTCCTTCAACGGACAAATCACACATGCGTGGCCATTTCTCCGCCTCCAACGGATTCTTTCCGCCAATAGGCATTTCTCCCCAAGAGGTTGAGTATAATGCGGCATAGAAGTCCAGTTCCTCTGAATATATGAAACTGTGGATTCTCTTCATTTTCAATTTTACCGGCTGAAGGGGTGTCATACGCAAATCCACGACGAATGTTCCCTGCCACTCATCCACGTTATCCGGTCTCCATTCCCCATAAGCGAAATAACCTGCAAAACCTCTTGTGATATAGATGATTCCATCATCCGGCCACTCCATTCTTTCACGAGGCATCTGCTTGCGCAGCTTTATGGTTCTTGCCTTCATTCCGAAATCATAACGGGATTGTTTGAATTGACTGCAATACTGCCCGTATTTGCGGCATTTCTCCTCAAAGGCTGACATTTCCGCCTGTGGGAGCAATGCCAGCAAGTAAATCTCATCCCCGTCCAGATCATAGAGTGCATACCCGTATGCGGTAAGTTCCTGTCCCAAGGCTGCGATACCCATCTCGTGAGAAAAGCAGGAATACTGTGTCACAACTTCATCGAAACGCTTGTCTTTCAGTATGGGTATTCCTTCACTCCATTTCTCCCTTATCTCATTCAGTGTGTCACCTATATCTCCTTCGCTTTTGAGTATGCCGAGAGCTTGGTTACATATCTCTTCCATTTGGTCGTGCTCGTATGCCACCATCTCATTCCTTATCCACTCTTGTATTGCGTTCCTTGAAATCCCCTTAGAAGCATATATTCGGGTCGGGACTTTTGAAAACCGTATATCGAAACTTGACAGCCTGTGCATCAGGATAACAAGTTGTTCCGGCGTATAGTGTTCATCCATCATCAGCCATTCTCTATCGTGCAGGAGATAGCCGTCTTTTTCATTCCATTGTCCATGAATAGTATTGTCCCTGTTACTCACATGAATCCGAAAGCTCGTGAACCGTGTATAGTCGCCATAGACTGTTTGCGGCCCGAACAGCTCGACACTCAGGATGAACCATGCCTTCCTTTCCGCTTCATGCTCTGGCATGAAGAACATTTCTCCATTGGAAGTGAAATAGAATGAGATAGACCATTCAAAAATGTCAGGGTATGGGATGCCTGCCTTTGCCAGCCACTTTGTCGACTCAAGACCCGGAATTATTTTCTGATAGTAGCTGGCAAGCTCTTGGTTCAGTCTGTGCAGATGTTCCTGCTCTGGCAGAAGCAACAGAATACGGTACAGCACATGGAGATCTCCCGGTCCCTGTTCCATGAGGGTATGGGCAAGTTCCGACAGGCAGGCGATAGCACAAGCATCCGAGGACTGGGCGAGCAAGGCTACACAATACCAGAATTTTACAATGTCATAATTGTAAATTCCGGTTATGCGGTAATTCTCCTTTTCCGATGGAGTGGAAGGTATGCAGGAATACTCCTGAATGACATCTGCCACGATACGGACAAGCTCGCTGTCCTCCGTATAAATTTTCATCCGATCTGTTTCTTTCTTGTCCGTGGGGGCATGAATGTATGAAGCAAGGGCAGAATTTAGTCTCTTTATCTTGTCGGACAATACATTGTCGCATTCGGAAGGTACAGGTATTTTATTACTACCTGTATGAAAAGGAATGACTTCCTTCATCGGATTTTCGTATATGGAAAGAACCATATCCAGATACCAGTTCCAGTACTCCCTGCGCTTATCCGTGTCACCTTCATCCCCTTGGGCAAAAGGACTTCCACCGGAATAGGCTGCCGACCCGATGAAATCAGGACTCCAGCTTTCAGGATCGAAGTCACCATCATCTTCCCCACGATAATCTTCTATTTCCAGCATGTAAACCGTGTTGTAATATACGGTATATCCGAGCATCACGATGGCCCAGTTCACGAACGTATCTATCTCTGTAGGATTATTCTCCACATGAAGCCTCAGCTTTTCCGTTTCTTTCAGGATATCTTCAACAGACTCTTTCTTTCGGTACAGATAATCGTTTATCCGGGAAAGCAACTGCACATTGTCCTTATTCTGACGTCCGATGAAAGAACAGGCTTTCTTACAGCACTCGCACAGGATTTTTTGCACAGAGAGTATATCGCCGATCTGTTTCATCAGATCGACCCGCAGGGATAGAGGTAAATGCCCTGTACTACTTTGATCGAGCTTCTCTTTTAGCCTTTTTATACTTTCTTTCATCATTTCTCTGTTTATTGAATGGGATTGGTAATGATTGGGAAAGGAACATCGCTTAGGGGTTAACTTTCCTTGTTACCAATGAATTTACTTTTATATATGGTGTACTCTACTGTGTAAGTAGCCAGCTTCACGCCTAAGAACATACCTACAAGCAGTATATATGCTACAAAACAAAAATGATTATACAGGAGATCTGTTAAGAAGACAGGTATCAATAAGGCTATGATGGTAACGTTCTGAAACCACTTCTGCACTTTCAATAATTGGTTAATGTATAAATGACTCCCTATGTAACTGAAACCCCATTTATAATTATGCCGTTTCAGATAAGACAATGAAAACCACAGTCCTACAAGTAAAGCCATAAGGGCTACTCGCCACCATGCTCCCATGTATGGGAACATACCCTTTAAGAAGGTCAGCAAAACAATGCCTATTATGCTACATTCATATACTATCCTTACTTTTGTTACATTATTCATATATATACGCTATTTGTTGGTAATGATTGGGTGAGAAACAGCGTTTAGCTGTTATCGCTACCTTGTCATAAACTTATCTTATTCCTTTCAATTCTTCTTTCATTCTTCCTTTTAGATGAAAGTAAGCCAGCACGCCCAAAACATTGAATAATGCAGTCTCATCTTCATCGCGCCCTAATGCCTTATAGAATTTTGCAACATTCTGATAAGCCATAATTAAAAAGATTAAATAGACAACAGCCAAAATTCCCCCACTAAATATAAGCGTACAAATGCCTATCAATGAATTTCTCTTGTATGCTTTGTATTGTTTTTCAGCTTCATCATAATCGTGGTTTGTTAAATAGCCAAATTGTTGCAGATCCTCTCTGTTCCAACCTCTCTCTCCTAATAAATTGATAGCATAATCACGAAGTTCATCATCATAGCCATAACGCTTATAATTTTTCACTACGTCTATTAGTTTGTCATTGTCAAACTTATTTAGAATGTCAAAATCTTCCATACAACTTTATTTTATTGGTGATAATGGTTGGAAAGGAGCATCGACCGGATACTGTCTTTCGTTGTAGAGATATTATTATCCTTTCCTGCTTGGGAACATGGAACAAAAGTTGCCTTTATAATTCGATTATTACAGTTAAATGGCACATAAGTTACCTTACTGTCAATACTTAACGTATCGCTTGATTGTTTCAAGTAGGAGTGTTCATTTCGTAATAAGACTTCCGCTCTTGAAAAGTCCACAGAACTGTATATCGGATAGAAACCGAAAAAACAAGTAGGTGTTATGTAAGCAATTTGACTTTTATAGTCAAAGAATAAAAAACGATTTCCGTCTGCCACATTATCATACACGGCAAAGCAATCAAATTTTCTTATTCCATTGATTGTATAGCTTTGCACGAAGTCTATACTACTATCATCTACCGCTTTCAACTCAAAAACAATATTCTTTTTACCTTGCTGATTAAAACATAGTCTATATTGAATTTCAAACTCTGTTTTTTCTGTTTCTATATAAAGGGTATCTTGTTCAGTCAAAGAATAATACTTTGCTGAATTTTGTTCCACATAGCCGTTTTTCGCTATAACATAGCTAAATGGGAAAAAGAATGAACAATACAATACAACTATTCTCATATCTGATATATTTAATAGTTCAGCAGGGAACGGCTTTTCCGTTATCCTGCTTCGTTAATAATTCTTTTCTTTTCAATAGATATGAAATGCCTATTGCCAAGAACAAATAAATAACAAGAATTTGGCTCGCCAACCATACAAAAATGAAATCATCAATATTGGGTGGAAGATATGCGTCATACGGGGAATATTTAAGTCCACTCCAATGTTCTTGCAATTCTTCTATTTTGAAATAGTAGGTATAAGACCATATATTGAAACACAATAGAATGGTTATCAAAATCGCTCTCAAGGCTATTTTATGCAAAACAATATCTAAGATTACAAACAATAACAATGCTACTTTTAACAAGAACGCTTGTAAAAATGGGGTGAAATCCATTGCTCCATTTGTATCTCTTATACAGATAGACCACCTTAAAATACCTACTATTATTCCGAATAGGAGAAAATAGACTGTATGATATATCTTATTTTTTATGTTCATCTTTAAGTTGTTATTAATGGTTAGAAAGGAGAATCGTTAGATGCTATCTTTCGTTGTTAGCAACCTATTTGAAATAATTAATCAATTTATTGTTATTAGGAATATTCCCAGTATGCCACAAATAGATTTGTGACTTTATTACCTTCAATTTTCCCATAAACATATATACAGCCAGCCATGAAAACGGAAATATCTTTCATGCAAATTTCGTTGATTTGAAAAATGAATCTATTTCCATCTTTAACCACTTTACTATCATTATCTAATCCCCATTGAATAGGCATTACGTTACCCCCAAATTTGATTGCACAATTTTTTCAGGCATATCTTTTTCTGTACCCATCTCGTATATTGAATAAATTTCATCTATTTCGGGGTGTTTATATCTATCACTTTTGCTTTGACTACTTAATTCATGTTCAACCAACAACAATTTACAATCGGGATATGTGTTATATTCCAATGCAACATCAAATTCCGGAGTGAAAATAGATATTTGCTTATTGGGACTTAAAGGATTTTGAAATGTTAGATAAAAATAGACATTGTCTTTTTTAGATAAATTCTTATCATCAAAGCAAGCTGGAGCATTTCCACCAACCCAACCAAAGCATTCTTTTTGGTATTCACCAATACCGTAATATATTGCATTTTCTCTTGTTTTAAGTATTCTTTCTATATCCATAATAACGATAATGATTTGATTGTTGTTAATGGGATAGCAGGGAACGGCTTGCCGTTACCCTGCTTCGTTAACATCATATTGTACGCATTATTCAGCTTCGTTTGGGTTACCGACCTGTCTTTTCTCTACGACCCGAACAAGCTGATATTTGTATATGCTACCGTCTGCTGGTGGATTTGCCAAAGTTGTCTTATTGACACGCAAATCGTATTCATAGCCTTTCTCATATTCGAAGCCCTGAATACCGCAGAATGCCAAAGGACGATATTCATCCTCTCCCTGCTCCTTGACGAGCATACATTCTATCGGAAATTCTCCTTCCGAATCAAATAAATCATACATAATTCCAGTTTCAGAAGAAACATACATCGTTACTTCTTTTGTGATGTCCTTTGGCTCATCTTCATTCATACAAGCTGTCAGCCCGAATATTGTAACAAAGGCTATCAGCAGCGTTACTAAATAAATTTTCGTTCTCATACTTATTAGGGTTATTGATGTTAATGGGATAGCGTGGAACGCTGTAAGGCGTTATCACGCTTCGTTAGTAACTTATTTAATCTCCAGTAATTCTTATCTTAGATATATTTTGCTGATTTATACAATTCACTATTCGCTCAATCTCCTTACTATAAGAAAATTTTTTTCTAATTTCTTTTAGTTCCTCAATGAAAGAGGATATTTCTATACCTGAAAGTTGTATGTTCGTTTTATAGTAATCTTGTACACGGAATATAGTCCGAAATCGTCCTTTATCTAAATTTGCAAGATTGAACAACCAATAATGTAAGTCTTCGCTAATTTCAGACTTATTCATACATATTCCGTCATTGTTATAAATCAAAATATCTAAGCCCATACAAGAATTGCTAAATTGTTACTAATGTATTTATAAGAGCCTCGTTAGGTGTGTTCTACTTTGGTAAACAACACCCCATAGGTGCATTTTTTAATCTCTAATAGTTACATCTTGTGTCAATGCTTCTCTTATTCTTCGAATGTTGCGTTTGGCATAACCAAACGAGAATGGAGAAGTACGCTTGTTCAGGTCGTTCACACTATTAATCCATACCTGACTTTTATCGAACACGATGAATATCTGTTCTCCCCATGTCAGATGCCAAATGGCAGGATTGGTATGAGCCACAATACAATCGTCCCCGCAATGGTCAATGTCCCAGTCATAATAATCCGCCAGCTTGCATATCTTATCGTAAATCGCCTGTTTGTCTAATGTGGTTGGCGTGCTCTCGAAGTTCAGCTTGCGCCGCTGGTTCCGATAGGACAGATAAGCAAGTGGCACAAGCAGGATTCCAATCCATAAAAAAATGATAATGAACACCTCGCTTGCATAAAGTTTTACGCAAATAGTGGAAAAACTCAGCACGGAGAACAGCAGCAATGTATGGGATACGCCATAGTGGGTATATGCCCAGCTTGTGTTTAAAGGCAAAGTTCTATTTTCCAACACAAATTCGGCAAGCGCAGCTTCTTGCTCCTGACGATACCGATGTCTGCCGACAAGCCACCATATCAACTCAAACAATGCGAGTACAATCAATATTATAATAAGGAAGTCCGTTTCATCTATTTTGTTCTTCTTTGTCTTGACGGAATAGGGTATCCCGCCAAAAGTCAGTTCCTTGCAGGATACTTCATAGCCTTCACTGGAAAAGTAGTAGTTGTAAACATATTCCTCCTTGTCGTTAGAACCCGAATAGGAATTGCTTGTGGGTCGGGTTACTTTTCCGTTAATGGACAACAGCGGAGGATTCTGATCGGGACGGGCGTTGCAAGTCAGGCTGGCACGGTATTTTGCGTAATCGCCTTTCAATTGTTCCACCTTCAAATTGCACTTCAATTTGCTCACATCCACTTTGGAAGGATGTACGGTCACTTGGCATTCCGATGTGGTATATATCTGATTTCCTACTTTGACGGATGCGACAGGGAGTTGAATCTCACCGCTTTCCCTGAACCGTACAAAATAGTAGAAGCCGGTTTCATGGCTCTTGTGCCCCACGCCGTTTACAAGAGCATAACTCTCGCTTTTATGTGGCTTCGGACCACTTACTACCTCAATGCTATGGTTGAACACTGGAGAAGACACTAAATCAAATTGGGAATTGGCCAGTGCATACGTCAATTTCAGTACCTGCCCGACACGGAGACCTCCCAGCGTGTCCAACTGCACATGGAAATATACGGAGTCTGCTGTATTTGAAGCATATAAATGAACACCCGACAAAAATACATACATCCATATACAGAAGATTCGTATGCTCTTGATTGACATTCTTGTTATATCATTGACATCCGGCACTTTCAGGCGGTCAATGTTCCGTTCCTTGTGGCATTCAATGAAGTCGTTGGAATAGGCACGGTAGGTTTTCACGGTCGAGGAGCCGTAACGCTTTTGTTCCAGCAGTTCGAGGTAGCTTTTCGGCAGTGTGTATTCCCTTTTAGGTTTGGGATGCCGAACATAAACCCGGCTGTAATCAATGTAGGCGTAGGGAGAATAGCGGTCGTAGAAATCCGGCAAACTGAAAGTGACAGTCGCTATATAGGCAGATCCGTCGCCTGCCATTCGTATATCACTCTCTTGGGTAAGCAACAAGGCTATTGCCGGATCACCTGCATACTCTATCCGTATGTAGTGTTCACCGTCCCTTTTTTCCCTGTACAGGACGATGTTAGACCGTTGTTTTTTTACTTTGTCCATATCTATGGCAGTTGTTTCATGCCTCAAAGATAAAGCAAAGTATTTGAAATTTGAACGGTTGTTCAAAAAATATTTTTATCGAACCCTTTTAAAGATTGCTAAAAGGTTATCAGGCTTTCAGGAGCGAGTACAAATAATCGAATTTGTCTTTCAATTCTTCTACATTCAAACCGTTCAGGAATGATTGCTCGTAAGACAGCCCCAAGAATACCTGACGGAACAGCGAAGCACTCTTTTGCACGTCCGTATCTTGCTTTATTTCACCGTTTTCCTTGGCTTTCTGTATGACCTTTTTCCACAATTCATGTTCCTTTTGGAATGTATCCTCCATTTTTTTACGAGCTCCGGGGTAGTACATCCTCACTTGGGAAAGGAAATGAAAGTAGTAGAAGTTGGGGCAGCAGTCACTGTCATCCGCACAGCATTGCACCTGCGTGACAATACGGTTCATGGCTGTCTTCACGCCCTCCACATACTGGCCAATAAATTCCGCAAGGGTTCCTGCCGGTTCTGCAAACTTGTTGGCAGGTGTCTGCATCTGTATGGCGTACTTGTCCGCTACTGCCATGAACAGGTCGAGTTTGTGGGGGAAATAATATACTACCCCTGTCTTTACGACTCCGCAGGCTTTCGCCAGCGTGCTGATACTTGCTTTCTCGTAGTTCATCCTCAAAAACACCTTGAATGCCTTGTCTATTACTTCTTCTCGGTTGGTAATCATATCGGGTTATCCTCTTTTATGTTTCTTTTTGCGAAGATACGCTTTTTATCTTGAATTTTTTGCATCGGAAGGTCATTCTTTCTTGCCGGCAGGCCACTTCACGCCACCCCGTAGCCACTCATTCCCCATTCCTCTCTTTCCCTTTGCGTCATAGTCTCTTACCTCTACTTTCGTGCCGCAATTAACTGGATTGTATCACAACTAAATTCTTTTATTTTATGGACAAAAAACTGAAAGACCTGAAAGACGAGGTATTGGTGGTGACCAACGCCGCCGAAGGCAACACCCCGCATGTAGTGGAGGGTATCGAACCTGAAGGGGGACTCAAGACCAGACCGCTGGCAGGGGTAAAGCCCTCGGATCAGTTCATGCGGATAGACCGTAACGAATCACTCATCGAAGCGTTCTTTTCCAACATGAAACGACAGTTCGAGCGACCGTCCGACTTCCGTTTCTATCACCTTCCGATGGACTTGCTGGTCTCCGCCAAAGAGCTTGTCGGCTTGTTCAAGCAACCCGAAAGCAATGCTGCCTTATTGGACGAATATCGCCTTGATACGGAACAGTTCACACAGAACCGGCAGCAGAAACAACAGCAGTCCGATGGGAGCGGAACGGAGCAATCCACCCGTTGGAGCATGGAACAGGTGGACTGGCAACAACTGGAGCGCATGGGGGTAACACCCGAAACGTTAGGTGAACTGGGTGTCAGGCGGTTGCTTAATGGCAACGAATCCGCCGTACTTACTCTGAAAACCGTTTTCGAGGGGATTGAGTTTGAAACTCCGGCCTGCATCCGGCTGACGGAGAATCCCGACGGCACGCTTCGGAACAACATCGAGTGTTGCAAGCGTTATCCGGAGCTGGATACACCGTATTTTAATGTAGAATTCACCCCCGAAGTGAAACAGAACCTACAGGAAAAAGGCAATGCGGGGTGCGTGGTGGAACTCGAACTGGCCGAGGGCGTGCGTGAGCCATGTCTGGTATCGCTCAATCCCAAGACTAACCAGCTCCACCATGTACCGGTCAGCGGGATAACCCTTCCGGCAGAGGTAAACGGCACGGCGTTGACCGACGAGCAGAGAAAACGCATCGCAAACGGCGAGTCTGTCCTTGTCGAGAACATGTGGTCGGAGAAAAAGCAACGCCACTACGACGCACGCTTGCAGTTCAATGTCTGCAAGGGTGGATTCGACTATGACTTCAAGGGAATCGCCCGCAGGCAGGGGCAGACCGCTGCCCAAGGACAGGAGCAGAACCGGCAGCAGGAGCGTGAGCTGGTAATCCCCACACGGCTGAAAGGGAAAGATCTTACAGAAGAGCAGCGGGCATCACTGGCGCAAGGCAAGGCGACTTACATCAAGGGCATGACCGACAACGAGGGGAACTTGTTCAGTGCTTTCGTTCGTGTCAACCACGAGCGGGCGAAGTTGGATTTCTTCAAATGGAATCCGGACAAGAGCAAGAAACAGGAACAATCCCAGCAAACAACCGTCCGTCAGGACGGCGCGAAACCGGCAAACACCGTCAGCCGGAACCGCCCTGTACAGAAAGCCGATAAGAAAGGGGTATCTATTTAACCATCACATGAACTATACAATATTATATATATGAAAGTTATCATTGCTGAAAAGCCCAGTGTGGCACAGGGCATAGCGTCCATAGTGGGCGCACGCCAATGGAAAGACGGGTATCTAATGGGGGACGGGTATGCCGTGACATGGGCATTCGGGCATCTGGTCGGGCTTGCCATGCCCGAATGCTACGGCTTCTCCGGCTTCCACCGGGAACATCTGCCCATATTGCCACAGGAGTTCAAACTTATTCCCCGTCAAGTGCGGGAGGGCAAGGTTTATAAGGATGATCCCGGCGTCGTCAGGCAGTTGGGAGTGATCCGGGAGCTGTTCGACAGGTGCGAATCCATCATTGTCGCCACTGACGCAGGTCGTGAGGGTGAATTGATCTTCCGTTACGTGTACAACTATCTCGGTTGTACCAAACCCTTTGCTCGTTTGTGGATCTCTTCGCTTACCGACAAGGCCATCCGTGAGGGGTTGCAGAATCTCAGGGAGGGAAGTCTTTATGACAACCTTTACCTCTCTGCCAAAGCCCGCAGCGAGGCGGACTGGCTCGTGGGCATCAACAGCTCTCAGGCTCTCAGCCTTGCCGCCGGACAGGGGGTGTTTTCGTTAGGACGGGTACAGACACCCACATTGGCGATGATCTGCTCTCGCTACTGGGAGAACAAACAGTTCAAGCCCCGGACCTATTTTCGGATAAAGGTTTCGACAGCTAAAGACGGAATCGACTTTTCCGCATGGTCACAAGACCGCTTCGATGACCTCGGCTCAGCCACCGCCAAGTTCCGTGAGGTGGAGAACGACGGTAAGCTCGTTGTCACTTCTGTGGAGTGCAGGGAGGCTGTTCAGGAACCGCCATTGCTCTATGACCTGACCGCCTTGCAGAAAGAGGCTAACAGCAAGCTGGATTTCTCCGCAGACAAGACGCTCACGCTTGCGCAAAGCCTATATGAAAAGAAGGTACTAAGTTATCCACGTACCGGCAGCCGTTATATATCCGAAGATGTTTTTGAGGAAATCCCCTCACGCATAACGCTCTTGCAACAATATCCACGCTTCGCCGCCATCGCATCCGTTCTACGGGACACACCGCTCAACCGTCGGTCGGTTGATGATGCCAAAGTCACCGACCACCATGCGCTGCTCATCACCGAAAACCTGCCTGAAGGGTTGTCGAAAGACGAGCAGGCTATCTACGAAATGGTGACCGCACGCCTGCTCGAAGCCTTCTTCCCGCATTGCGTCAAGGAAATGACCGAAGTGACCTTGTCCGCAGGCGGTGGGATATTCACCCTCAAAGGGACGGTCATCAAGTCTGCCGGCTGGCGTGCCGTGCGTGGCGAGCCGGAAGAAGAGGGGGAAGAGACCACGTTGCCGGGGCTGCAAACAGGTGAAACCCTGCCATTGCTCGCTTCTGAAACGGTGGAGAAGCAGACCAAGCCCAAACCGTTGCATACCGAGAGTTCCCTGCTTTCCGCTATGGAGCATTGCGGCAAAGAGATCAGCGATGAACAGTTGCGTGCCGGAATCCGGGAGGTCGGTATCGGCACTCCGGCTACCCGTGCAGCCGTCATCGAGACATTGTTTGCCCGTGGCTATGTACGCCGGGATAAGAAAAATCTGGTGCCTACCGAAAAAGGGCTGGCGGTTTACGATACGGTAAAGGACAAGAAGATTGCCGATGTTGAAATGACAGCGACGTGGGAGAACACCCTCGCCCGGATAGAAACCGGAGAGGTCGCTGCCCTCTCTTTCCACCGGGATATAGAGGTCTACACCGCACAGATCGTGACCGAGCTGCTGGCCACCACCCTCAATGTGACTCCTTCAGGGGAACAATGTACCTGTCCCAAGTGCCGAAAATGCCGCATCCTGTTCTTTGATAAGGTCGCCAAATGTGCCGATGTCGATTGCAACTTCACCCTGTTTCGCAACAAGGGTGGCAAGATACTGACCGATAAGCAGATCGTTGAGCTGGTGACCAAAGGCCGTACCTCTCTTGTCAAAGGCTTCAAGAATCGTGAGGGCAAGAGCTTCGACGCCGCACTGGTGCTTAATCCTGACTTTACCGTAGGCTATTCCTTTCCGGACAGGAAACCGCAGGAAAAGAAAGGTGGCAGGAAGAAATAAACCGAATTGTATCACTTAATAATCCGATAATTATATGAATCAGAATAAATCCAACGTGCCGATGTCCGTAGCGGAAGAGCCGGATGAATTATCTTATTACCGTCTTACCCTGTTGTCTTTCCTGCGTGAATCGCATCCGGATTTGGCGGATGACGAGTCTTTCGTCGCCACCCGTAGTAACCATGCCGCCGAAGCCTTCAGCGCAGCCGTCCATTCCGGCCTGACCTACGACGATGCGGCACAGCAGGCGAACGACCTGCTTTTTCAAGGGTTGCATTTCTCACCTTTGGATACGCTGATCACCGTCCTCTGGAACGAGTTCGCCGCCGAAATCCCCGAAGGTAATGCACGCAACGTGGCCTTGCAGTTGCTGCCCGAATGCCGGAAGGTCTTCTCCGGCTATACGCTCTCGGATGATTTCATGTTCAGCCCAGAGTTCGATCGGCTGTATGACGAACTGACCGACACGGTTGCAATCTGGTTGGAAGAGAATGGCTTATAATAAAAAGGCGCATCTCAGGGACAATATAGAGGCAATCCGGCTGATGTTCCGTTTGGAGAAGGAACAGCGTACCGCCACCCCGGAGGAAGCGGGCATACTCGCCGCCTACTCCGGGTTCGGAGGGATCAAGGCGGTTCTTTCTCCTTTCGGGAAACTCACCGACATACTCCGCTGGACACAGGCCGACCGTGAGCTGTTCCCCCTGATTACGGAACTTCACAACGTCCTGCGTGATGGAGCCGCTGACGAACGTGAGTACAAGCGGTTGGTGGAAAGCGTGAAGGCATCTACCTTCACCGCTTTCTACACGCCGCCGGCCATTATCGACGCCATTGCTTCTTCTTTGGGCGAACACGGGGTATCGCCCGGCCGTTTCCTCGATCCTTCATCGGGAACCGGCAATTTTGTTTCAGCCTTCCAACCGCAATGCTACTCCGCATCCGGCAACTCGCCGGAAATGGTCACCTATGAAAAGGATTTGCTGACCGGCCGCATCCTTTCCCGGCTTCACCCCGAAGCGCAGGTCAACATCAAGGGCTTCGAGGAACTTCCCCCGCACCGCAACGACTATTTCGATGTGGTGAGCAGCAACATCCCTTTCGGTGACATACGTATTTTCGATCCCTCCTTCGACAACGGTACGGCCAGACGTTTTGCGCTGAACACACTGCACAACTATTTCTTTGTCAAAGGGCTGGACGCTGTCCGTGAGGGAGGTATCCTTGCTTTCATCACCTCGCAGGGGGTGATGAACTCCGCTATGGCTCATCCCATAAGGCAATACCTGATGAACCGGTCCCGGCTGCTCTCGGCTGTCCGCCTGCCCAACAACCTCTTTACTGACTATGCCGGTACGGAGGTGGGCAGCGATCTGATCCTTTTACAGAAGGATACGCTTTCCCAAAGGGAGTACACCCCGCTTGAACACGCTTTCGTGGAAGTCGGCACGCAGGATGACGGGACGACACAAAACGAGTATTTCGAGCGTACCGCCGCTATTGTGCATACACGTGGGCATGTCGGTACCGATCCCTACGGTAAGCCGGCACGCATCTACCTGCATGACGGGGGCATGGAGGCCATCGCCGCCGACATGAAGTATTTCCTTGACCGCAATCTCTCGGAACAGCTCGACTTGGACTTGTATCTCCGACATTCACCCATACAGGAATTACGTGATTTGGCGAACCTTCCGGCAGAAACCATGCGGCAACGCGTCGCACAAGTGCGGGAACTCAGTCAATCGGCGAACATGGACGGGCATTCCTCTTCCATGAATCAACAGACGGTACAGGTGGATCTTCGGGCTGTCACGCCGGAGCAACCACCAGCAGGTGCTCGGCAAACCACCGAAAAGCCCACACCGGAGCCGGTCATGTCCCTATACGACCTTTTCGGCTTCACCCAAGAGGAACGTTCACAAGTCAGGAAAAGGAAAACAAGGCGCAAGAAGGAGGACTCCGGGCAGCTGTCCCTTTTCGATATGCCTCCGTTGGAACAAGATTCCACCATACAGACCGCTCCGGCTGAACCGGCTCCTCAAGAAAAAGAACGGCAGGAGCAGGAACGACTGAAACAGGAACACCGTCGGCAGGAGGAAGAAGCCGCCCGACAGGAACGCATGAAGCCCCGTCCTTATCCGGCCGGTCTGCTGGAGCATCACCGTAACGGCTCCCTTGCGTATGACAACGGACAGATAGGTTACCTTTCTGCCGTCGGCGAGGGCGCACCGATATTCAACCCGTTGGAACTGCCCGAACGCCAACGCCGCCGTGCGTCGCTCTACATCGAGATACGTGACACCTACCATCACCTGTACGAGAACGAGGCCGCTACTCATACCGGGAATCCGGCGTTGCGCACCATGCTCAACACCCTTTACGATGATTTCATCCGTCAGTTCGGCAACCTGAACGACAAGAAGAACATCGACCTGTTCCGTATGGATGCGGGCAACCGTGAGATCTTGTCACTGGAGCGTTACATCGACGGCCAAGCGGTCAAAGCGGACATCTTCGACCATCCCGTTTCGTACAACATCAACGAGATCACTCATACCGACGACGTGCACGAGGCACTTACCGCCTCACTCAACAAATACGGCAACGTGGATATGGCGTACATGGAGTCCCTGACCGATAAATCGCAATCTGATCTGTTGGAGGAACTGCGTGGACGGATATTTTACAATCCCCTCTCGAAGAACTACGAGATTGCCGACCGTTTTATTTCTGGCAATGTCATGGCCAAGGCCGAACATATCGAGGAATATTTGCAGTCGCATCCCGATAACGGCGAGGCACGTATTTCTCTCGAAGCCCTGCGGCAGTCGCTTCCCACGCCCATACCTTTCGAGGATCTGGACTTCAATTTCGGTGAGCGTTGGATACCGGCGGGAGTGTACAGCCGCTATGCCTCATGGCTGTTCGACACGGACGTGTCCGTTCGCTATACCGCCAGCAACGACGAGTACAGCATCAAGGCCGACATGACCTCTCCACGCATCATGAACCAGTATTCGGTGCGTTCGGAGAGCCGCATCTTCAACGGCATCGCCCTCATGCGCCATGCCATCCACAACACCACGCCCAACATCACCAAGACCGTATTGGACAAAACGGGCAAGGAAATGAAGATACGTGACCCGGAGATTACCTTGCTTGCCAACAGCAAGATTGACGAGATCCGTAACGGCTTCTCCGACTGGCTCATGGAACAGTCCCCGGAGTTCAAGCGGAAAATGGCAGACATGTACAACCGCAAGTTCAACTGTTTCGTCCGTCCCAAGTACGACGGCTCGCACCAGAACTTTCCCGACCTCGACCTCAAGGGGCTGGGCATTCCTGACCTGTATCCCAGCCAGAAGGACTGCATCTGGATGCTCAAACAGAACGGAGGGGGGATCGCTGATCACGAGGTGGGAGGCGGCAAGACACTCATCATGTGCTGTGCCGCCTACGAGATGAAACGTCTGGGATTGGCGAACAAGCCCCTTATCACCGGCCTGAAAGCGAATATCCACGAGATCGCCCAGACCTTTGCCACCGCCTACCCGAACGCCAAGGTGCTCTATCCCGGCAAGGAGGATTTCACGCCGGAACGCCGTGTCGAGATTTTCCACCGGATGAAGAACAACGACTGGGATGCCATCATCCTCTCGCACGAGCAGTTCGGCATGATACCGCAGTCCCCTGAAATCCAGCGTGACATCTTGCAGCAAGAACTGGACAGCGTGGAGGAGAACCTCGAAGTCCTCTACCAGCAGGGGGAGGAAGTGAGCAACGCACAGATCAAGGGCATGGAGAAGCGCAAGATGAACCTTGAGGTCAAGCTAAAGGAGCTGCTTCACGAGATCGAGACCCGCAAGGATGACGTAGCGGACTTCAAGCGCATGGGCATCGACCACCTCTTTGTCGATGAATCGCACCGATTCAAGAACCTGACGTTCACCACCCGCCACGACCGTGTGGCAGGTCTGGGCAACAGCGAGGGAAGCCAGCGTGCGCTCAACATGCTGTTCGCCCTGCGTACCATCCAGCAGCGCACCGGCAAAGACTTGGGAGCCACCTTCCTGTCTGGAACCACCATTTCCAACTCGTTGACCGAACTGTACCTGCTGTTCAAGTATCTTCGTCCCAAAGAGTTGGAGCGTCAGGGGATCAACTCCTTTGACGCATGGGCGGCGGTGTTCGCCCGGAAGTCCGTCGATTACGAGTTCTCTGTCACCAACGAGGTCGTGCAGAAAGAGCGTTTCCGTTACTTCATCAAGGTTCCGGAGCTTGCCTCGTTCTATTCCGAGATTACCGACTTCCGTACCGCAGCCGACATCGGCATCGACCGTCCGAAGAAGAACGAGATACTGCACAACATACCCCCGACACCCGACCAGCAGGAGTTCATACGGAAGCTCATCGAGTTCGCCAAGACCGGCAATGCCACCGTATTGGGACGCCCGCCCCTGAACGAGAAGGAGGAGAAGGCGAAGATGCTCATTGCCACCGACTATGCCCGGAAGATGTCGCTCGACATGCGGCTCATCGACCCGCTGTCCTACGGTGACGATAAAGACAACAAAGCCACCCATTGCGCCGATATGATTGCGGAGTATTACAACAAATACGCCGGGCATAAAGGCACGCAGTTCGTCTTTTCGGACTTGGGAACCTACAAGCCCGACCAGTGGAATCCATACAGCGAGATCAAGCGCAAGCTGGTGGAGGATCACGGCATCCCCGAAGACCAGATACGTTTCATTCAGGAAGCCAAGACCGAGAAAAAGCGCAAAGCCATGATCGAGGCGATGAACGAGGGAAAGATACGTGTCCTCTTCGGCTCTACTGAAATGCTGGGCACGGGAGTCAACGCCCAGAAACGATGCGTCGCCATCCATCACCTCGATGCACCGTGGCGACCTTCGGACTTGCAGCAGCGGGACGGCCGGGGTATCCGCAAGGGCAACGAGGTAGCCAAACTCTATGCGGACAACAAGGTGGACGTAATCATCTATGCCGTGGAGAAGTCGCTTGACAGCTACAAGTTCAACCTGCTCTACAACAAGCAGCTTTTCATCACCCAGCTCAAGCAGAACAACATGGGTTGCCGTACCATCGACGAGGGAGGCATGGACGAGAAGGGAGGCATCCCCTTCTCCGAGTACGTGGCGGTGCTCTCCGGGAATACCGACCTGCTCGACAAGGCACGGTTGGAGAAACGGATTGCCGGCATGGAAGGCGAGCGCAAAGCCTTCCAACGGGGCAAGGGGGAATCACGCATCAAGCTGGAAACCTTCTTGGCGAACCGGGCAAGCAACGATGACATCATCGCCCGTGTCAAGAAAGACAAGACCGCCATCGAGATCCGTATGCGGTACGACAAGGAGGGCAACAAGCTCAACCCCTTGAAGATTGACGGCGTGGCAAGCGATGATCCGAAAGCGATTGCCGCCAAGCTCCACGAGATAGAGGACAGGGAACGCACGCATGGCCAGCCGAAGGTCATCGGTTCGCTCTACGGTTTCGACATCCTTGTCAAGACCGACACCACCGTCAAGGACGGTCTGGACTTCTGCGAGAACCGTTTCTTCGTGCGTGGCGAGGGCAACTTCCTCTACAACTACAACAACGGCCGCTTGGCAGTCGACCCGAAAACCGCCTGCCAGAACTTCATCAATGCCTTCGACAGCATCCCCCGCCTGATAGAGAAATACACGAGGGATAACGAAGCCATTGAGAAGGAACTCCCCGTCTTGGAACAGGTTGTCGGGGAAGTCTGGAAAAAGGAGGACGAGCTGAAGCAGCTCAAAGCCGACCTTGCCGCCCTCGACCGCAAGATCCTGCTCTCCCTCAAATCGGTGGATGCGCAGGAAAAGAGCACCGACGGCGTGATCGAAGTCGTGCCCTCCCAGCCGATAACGCCCGACGGACAGGACAACACCCCTGCCGCCGTCATGCCCGCTGCCGATGCTTCACTCGTCACTCCCTCGCCGGACAGTCTCCCCATACCGGGCACGCCCCCTGCCGAGCCTTATATCCACCGGATGCCCGACTTCTTCACCGACAAGCAGCGCACTCCGCCCAAAGTAAGCGAAATGCCCAAAAGCATCAGCATCAAAGAGGCAATGGGAGCACTCGGCGGCAAGCTCGTCATCGGAGGCATCCCCAAGCCCGGCAACAAAGACGATCCCGCTCCTGACCAGCCCGAAAAGCCCAAACCCAAGCTGAAGTTATAGCCCCCTATAACCGAAGCCATAAAACAACCCCACCCCGCCAGCTTCCACGAAGCAGCAGAGTGGGGTTTTATACTATACAGATAATCGAAATTTTACCGCCGTAAATTTTACGGCGGTAAAATTTCATTCGGTAGATATAAAAAAGATCCAGCCTTTTTGATATAAAGCTGGATCTTATATAGTTAAGAGAATCTCTTATTCTTTCGTATAATTCAAATCAAGTTGAATACCCAATAATTTATTAGCATCTGAAATATCATTCAACTCCAAAACTTCCGTATCTACTATTAATGCCTTATATTCTTCCTCTGACAACTCTTTTGCTAATAAATCTAATGTTGATTGATTAACAGATAATATATACTGAAAATTATTGTTTACACATTCTTTTTGTGCAATTTTCAACATCGTAGCAACTTGACGAGGATCATTTTCTGAAACCAGTCGGCTATCATGAAAAATAAATTTTACAGAATGATTATATTGCCCTTTCAATAAAGTCCAGTCAAAGCAGAAAGTTCTAACTTCATTCACGCCATCACCCGTATCATCCATTATTTTAGCCTTAATATCAAAGCGCAATTTATTTGTTCCAGAATTATTTTCAATTGTGATACCGGATGTTTTATCTTCGTAGAATTGTTCCGTCAAAGACTGAAATATTAAAATATTTTTCTTTATTAAAGATTCAACATCTTCAAGGTATTTATTGGTAGAAAGATTTTCATCAGCAAACTCTTTTTTTACTTCTTCTAACTTTGTCTTATACTCTTTTACCAATTGCTTATATTGCTCCAACTTAGACAACTCCATCCTATATTCAGCTAACAGTTTGGTCAATTGGGTGTAATCATCCAATGCTCCGTGAGAAGCCAAATACTGAAGTTTCTCATTCTCTTGGTGTCCCAAATAGGCAATCCTACTTTCTGTTTCAGCCAAAGATTGTTCAAATCGAGCTTTCTCCTGTAACAGATTAAGAGTTCTATTATCTAATAGTTTTGCATTAAAGGCTTCTATTTCTTCCAGCCTTTTAACAACCATATCACTTAATTGAACTTTAGCCTCATTATAGAAATCAATAAGTTGTTGTTTTGTTATATCAGGTTTATATTGCAGGCTTTTCTCAATATTGGCAATAACCATACGATACTTCATCGCCTCATTTTGACAAGACTTCAAAGAAGCAGAAATACGATCAGCATCTTTTTTAATTTCATTATAATCTTCTGCTATTACGAAATTATCAATGTTGTATTGTAATTCATTTATCTTTTTTTCCAATCCAACAATCTTTATTTCAACATTCTCTGAGGCTTCATCTTTCATAAAGAAAGATTTCATTATTGGATCTTTTTGTATCTTAGAGCCTAAATCTTTTATACCATCAAGATCTTCCTTTAATTTATTTTTCTTTACAACCCTATTTATATCCAATCCTAACAAATAAGAATTGTTTAGAAGTTTAACATAATCTTGCTCTTCTTTTACAAAATCCCAATACAAATCATAGCTGCTTCTTTTAGGACGAATGAATCTTGAAATAAGACTTCTAAATGTTAGATAGTTAACAGGAACTGTCAACCCAAACACCTCTTGTCCCATGAAACTTCTGAACTCAGCTAAAGACATCTTCTCATCATTCAAAAATATTACATCTTGTTGTTCAGTTGTTCGATAAGAAGTATATTCTTTACCGTTTATCTCAAAATCAAGATAGAATATCCACCCTTGAAGCAATTCCTCAAATGCAGGTATTTTATTTGAAGCAAGACAAAAATGTATTAAAGCAATTGATAACGATTTTCCAACGCTATTATATGTGTTTCTTTCGTTTTCAGTTCTCTTTTTTGCAACAATCAGAGAAATACCTTTAGAATTAAAAGGAATAGTATGAAAACTTTCTTTATTTGCTCTTAATTTAAGTAGTTTCATATTTTATAATTTCTCCGTTAGTATTTATATTAATTGTCCCTATCAAGTACAACAAGTTTACAGCCATTACAACATTATCAAAACTATGATAAGCAGGAAAAACATCTCTTGTTTTGTTAACCTTTGAATACTCCTGCCATAGTTCATCCAATGTATAAGGTCTTTTAGCCAAAAAAGTCAATAAAATCCCAGCAAGTCCCAATAAGGACTCAGATAAACTAATATGTTTAGAAGGCAAAATCATATTTCAGGAGCTTTAAAAATATCACAATACTCAAAATAATAAGACATTAAAGTAAAAATAGCAGCGTCAATAGCAACTGTATGTTGAGGATAAGCCTTTTCATAAATATAAAAAAAGACTTCATCACTCTTATTTGTTGCGTCTGGAATTACCGATAATGCCTCATTATATAAACCATTAAACACATCCCGAAGTTCATTCTTAATGAAATTACTGTTATATTCAAAGAAATCATTAATTATACCTTCATTTATTCTATGACTTTTTAAATACAAAGCAACCTGCTCACTCAGCTTATTAAAGATGATTTTTTCTTCAAAATTTGGATTTATGGGAATCACTTCTTTTTGAGGATTAGTTTTTACTTTTAGCATGTAATCAACAACATCTTTCATCACCCCATATTCAACTTCCACATTGTCTGGATTAGGAATAACACCAATAATATCATCTATTGCTACTTCATCCAAACTCAAGAAAACATCTTCCAAATCTTTACATAAGAAGGGATTAGCACAAACATCCTTATATTGAATCTCAATTTTACGTAATTCTGCAAATAAACTGGCATACGCACCTTTATACTTGTCATTAACTACATAAAAGAAACTTTGTATAGGATAAAGAGATTGCCAGTATGCATATAATCCAGAAAAGTCCGCAACCAACTTCTCTATTGTTTCTTTCTCCTTTATCTTAATATCTTCAGGAGCATATACTTGATAATAAGTACCCGTTGTTTTATCAAAACCATCGTTCTTTCTATCCCCGTATTGTCCTTGCGGCTTAACCTGCTGGAAATTACGGTTATGACGTTGCATTATCTGAGTAAAAAAAGACTCAAATGCTGCACCGTCACAAGAATATACTTTTGTTTGAAACATCAAACGTACTATGTATCTCGTGTTTCTATCCATGACTATTTAATCTAACTACAAAGATACGGATTTCATATGATTTTTGTATGCGTCTTTGAGAATATTTAAAATATTCCATAACACATAGTCATACTAATGGTTGAAACATTCCAGTTTTTACGCCACAAAACTGGAATGTTTTTAGATACATACATAAAAAATGATACCCCTCTGGACCGCTGTCCTTTGGGATATCACCATTCGAACAAGAAAAGAAACTTCATCCTGTTTCACAACTGTATGAAGCCATTGCTATGACAAACATCAATACTCAATTAGGGATTTCCTGCCTCACGACAGTAGTTTCACCAATACAAAGCAAAAACATAGACTTATTCCTCCGGCAGCGGATAGTTCTCGGACAGTTTGTCCTCACGTACCTGCCGTTTTATCTCATTCTCATCAAAGTTGTTACGAATGAACTCGTGTAAGTCTGATTCCTTGTAATATGTCTTGTGATATATCGAATAGAACTTCAACACCCCGGTATTCCGGTATCGTTGCAGCGTGCGTTTGCTGATACGCAACAACAGGCATACTTCCTGATTGTCGTACAGACGCTCTCCGTTCAGGTAGTTCAGGTGCTTTTCCCTTGTTTCCGCCTTGTCCAGCTTCCGGGAGATGCGGTATAGCTCACCCATGATACGTTCCATCCATACTTCAAATTCCGTTTTATCTACTAACATACGCTTTCCTCCTTAAAAGTTCCCGATAACATAATAGCTCTGGTTATCGGATGATTTCAGAATGATTTCTTTCTCACGCATGAACTTGATGTAGCTTTTCGCTGTACGCTCCTTCACCTCCAGTATCGACTGGATTTCTTCCACAAGTTCCACGTAGGTAACAAAACGCTTCCGGCTGAACACCTCTTTGGCTACCGCTACGAGCTCATCCTCTTTGCGCTTGTCCTTTTCCTCTTTCGGCTTTTCACCCAGATAAACGTGCATGGCCTTTTCCTTGTCCCACGAAAACTGCATGATAGGTACGTCCAGCGGACTTCCATCCCTTACTTTCAGAGCCTTCACCACCGACACGGCCGGATCGCTGTCCTTCTCTATGGAAAGGATCGCCGCAGCCTTCCGCTGCAACTCGCTTCCCAAATGTCCCCTCAGTTTTAATCCATTGGGAATGAAATGCAATACCGTAACGATACACGTCTTATAGATACCGGCCAGTCGATACAGTTCTTCCACGACGGCTATGCTCTCCGCTTCATCGTTGGCGCATTTTATCAAATCCGCAATCCCGTCTATCACCACCAGATGGACACCGCCATATTGATAATGGTATTTGTCCAAGCTCTGGATAATGGAGAGCAGGCGTTCTTTCCGGCTCATCCCCGTAAGGCAATATGCCTTGAACCATTCCGGCATCGCCTCACGTCCGCAACGCCGCAACAGGTTGCTGATATTTTTATATAGCTGTACCTCACTTTGTTCCGTGTCATAGAACAGTACCGCCTTGTTCTTGCCGTTTTCGTGGAGCGTAACGCCCAGCGCATCCACATCCGTTCCGGAGGGACGGATAGCACCGGCAATCAACGCCGCCACATAGTTACTTTTTCCCGTACCTTCTCCACCGGTGACACAAAGCAGGTTGCCTTGAGTTCCGAGAGGCACGTCATTTACCGACACGATCATTTGTGCGATGGGAGGAGGGTTGTTGAAATCCACCTCGCAGGATTTTAATGCCGACATGGTTTCACTGTATAAGGTTTCCAGATAGTCCAGAAAAAGTTTGATCAAGTCCTCACGGCTGTTCCCCAGCATAAAATAGTCCGATACATCCTTCTCCGTCTTTGTACCTGCAAGCGGGAGCAACAACCGTTTAACCCCGTATTCTTTCAGTTCCTCTTCACGCTTCGCCGAGCTTTTCAGCCCGGTGCTATCCACATCATAGAGGAGGATGATATGTTTGAACCGGAACGAGAGCCGATGTATGACAGTCACAGGAATAAAGGCTGTTTCCGAGTTGAAACAGATCGCATGGAAGCCGTGTGCCGCCAAGCTCATCACGTCCTTTTCCCCACCTGTGATGAAGAGCAGATCCCCTTTTGCCGGCAGCTGTTCCAGCCCGAAACAATAGTTATCGCCAAAATCACCGGCATACAGGAAGCGCATTTGTGAACACGGACGGTACACCTTGATATGCTGTTTGCCCATATACCCGAACATCGGTTCATCGCCACTTGCCATGCAGGAAAAAGGCTTCCTTTCCTGATTTTCACTGCTGAACTTCTTCAGCGATACCGTCCGGTACGCCTTCAGAACATTTTCCCCGATACCCGATTTACCCCAGAAAGCAAGTTCCGCAGCCGTAAAGGGCTTTTGCACGACAGTATAAGGCCGGACACTTTTCACTTTCGGCTCTTCCGATACCACTTCGTTCTTTTGGGGCACTTTGCTATGGCTCACATGATATTCCTCATGTGAGGACAACCCCAAATGCAGGTCACGGTTTATTATCTCCATGATCTCGACAAACTCTTTAGGCTCCTTGCAGCTAAGACCGTTCAGCCTGCCCACCAGCTCAAAGCAGTCCCCCGAATAATCCTCGTTCCCGAAATCCTTCATTTTAAACACGCCGGCCTTACGTTCATAATAAATATTGCACGAAGCCTTCGTATCCTTATAAAAAGGATTCAGGAAGTTCTTTCCCACCTTGAAGGCCACCGGCAGGTAATAGCGGAATACGGAAACACCCTTTTCCGTCATTCTCAATATATCATCCTTTCTTATCATTGCCGGTTCTCATTAAGTAGTTCTTACGAAAATCCTCCAATGTCTGGGGTTTGCACCGAATGGTACGCTCTTCCAGACAACGTTCGACCTCTGACAGCTTATACATACACCGACCACGCAGCATGGAATAGCTGATCAGGTTTTCATCTCTCAGGCGTTGCAATGTACGTGTACTGATGCCCAACGCTTCCGCCAGTTGGTTGCTGTCCAGCCAAGCCTCCTTTTTTTCTTCTGAAGGCAATTGCGCTTTGGCTACATACCCGGCGATCTTTTCAATCTTGCTCACAAGCGATTTATACGCTTCACTTTCAATTGTAATAACTTCCATAACAAACTTAATTTTCAGTGTTTGCCGCAAAAGAAGAACAATAAAAAGAGTTGGAAGGTATAGTACACGTGTAGTACACCATGATTTTTATGTATTCCAAATTAAATAAAATGGTGATTGCGCCAAACCGGTGAGCGTTTTATCATTTCTAAATAGCCCATATATTTAATATCAACATGCTTATTGAATAAAAAACATCTATTTTATTCAGTACAGTGATCTAATTGAATAAAGAGGGCAACGTCCACCCGGGTCGAGTAGGTCTGGGCATTTCAGCCCAAACCTCTCACAGAACCGTACGTGAAAGTCTCCCCTCATACGGCTCCTCTCATCCAAACGGTTTCAATCGATTGGGTTTAACACCATGTTGCCAATGGTAAAACAAGGCAGGATTTTTGGAAGCCACTCTTACCAACCATTTATAAGCATCATTAGGCTTTCGCCTGAACCGCTTATATTTTCTTTCTGCCCACCGAGCCAATTTCAAATTGATACATTGTAGAAAAGCCTTTAACTGACTACCGTAAAACTTACCATAGTAATTCATCCACCCACGTACTTCTGCATTTATTTCAACTGCAATATCAGAGAGTTTTAGCTGAACCCGCCTGTTTAAGTGCCAACCACGCATCTTTTCTGTGATGCGCTTCTTTGACTTTCTACTGATTGCCGGAGCATAACCATTAAAGACTTGTCCTTGCTTATTCCTCTGACCTCGTGGCTGAAAGGTATAACCCAAGAAATCAAAAGTGATTTCCTTATACTCTCCCCTCCGTTTACCGTCTTTGCAATAAACAATACGCGTCTTCTCTTCATTCAGTCTCAATTTACACGCAGCGAAGCGTTCCACTATGGATGCTTTTAGCATTTGGGCCTCTTTAAGGCTATTACAATGACAAATAGTATCATCAGCATAGCGTTCAAAAGGAATGGTCGGATGATAAAGCGACATCCATTTGTCAAACGTATAGTGGAGATACAAGTTTGCAAGAACCGGTCCTATCACCGACCCTTGCGGAACTCCCATTTTCCGTTCTATCCGTTCGCCTGTCAATGTTGCGTAGGGCACTTTCAACCAACGCCGGATGTAAAGTAGTATCCACTTTTCTTGCACGTGACGCTCGACAGCTTTCATTAGCAGGTCATGGTCAATGGTATCAAAGAACTTGCTTATATCCATATCCAATACCCAATTATAATGCCAGCAACGCTCACGGGCTTTTTCTATTGCATCATGGGCACTACGATTAGGACGATAACCATACGAGTCTGCATGAAATATCGCCTCCAATCTTTCCTCAATCAGCAATACGACCGACATTTGGGCTATACGGTCACCAACCGTAGGAATGCCCAAGGGACGAGTTCCTCCGGAGGGTTTAGGTATATCTACCAACTTTACAGCTTCGGGAAAATAACTTCCCGAACTCATGCGGTTCCACAACTTGTACAGATTCTTTCCCAGATTACTCTCATAGTCCTCTGTACTGACATTGTCGATACCGGCACTCCCCTTGTTTTCTTTTACCCGTTTCCAAGCATTCATTATCAAATACTTGTCGATTGTAAACGGTTTTGTGACTTGATGTTGCATCATCCTAATAACATTAATCAATTAGTTGTACAAAAACAAATACACCGGACAAGCTGCCCCCTTTGCTCCATTGCCATTACAGCAACATCAACGCTACTACGAGGCAGTCCGCCCCCACCATAGGCATCGGTACTCAGACCTTACGGGTTTGCCGTTCTTGGTCGCTCCCTTAACATCCTATGGTGAGTTCCCGTGTTCCCACAACACAGCCTCCATACAGGTCATGCCACCTCTACGCCGGATGCCGTTCAGACAGTAAGCAGGTAACCTCTGAACTTATCCCATACTCCTTGCATAAGCATGGTTTTGACATCACCCATTGCATTTCGACGCATCATCAATGGTTCCCTTACGGTCATCTCCTGTATGGTTACCTGACAGTTCATCACTGCCTTTTAAATGTATCGTTCACTACCTTAACCCTTTCGGGAGAAAGCAGCATACACCGGTTTGCAACCTCTTCCTGCAAAGCGATTGCGAGAGACCTACTCTCATCTGTATCGCAGTTACGAATGTGACAGCCATACCACATTCTCACGGCACACTGCAAGGTGCAAGTATATATCTATATATAGCTTGCACCTTGCACTAATCGTAGAATATTTACTTTCAGCGATTTGCGTATTTCAAAATAAAGCTGTATCATAGAACCGAAGATAAAGGCAGACACAATCCCGGCAAGAGAAACCAAATGTTCTTTGAAAAAAGTGCCCAATTCGTCCTCCCTAAAAGATTGAGGTACGCTAAAATATTGATTTTAAGAAAATAAGAGTCTGCGGATTTTTCAGTTCACAATCTTTTATTACACATCTCTTAATCTTGCTATTTTCAATAGAAGATTGTACTTTTGTCATCACTTTATCAGTCAATGTTTTATACAAATGGTCTTTATACACAATTTATTTCTCATTTTGGGACGTGGAATAGGGCAAGTGATGTTCCAGAATAATGCGTTCTCCGGATTATTAATGCTAGTCGGAATATTTCTAAACTCATGGCAAATGGGAATACTAGCAGTCTGCGGTAATATAATAAGTACACTAACAGCCTATTTTTCGGGATATAAGCATGATGATATTAAGAATGGATTATATGGATTTAATGGAACTTTAGTAGGTATAGCAGTGGGCGTATTTCTACAATTATCGGTAGGAAGTTTAATCATGTTGATTATCACTTCCGCCCTTTCCACATGGATTGCTTATTTTTTCAATCGGCAACACCTGCTCCCTAGCTTCACCACTCCTTTCATTCTTGTCGTATGGGGAATGTTGGGAGTTTGCAGCTGGCTTTTCCCAAATTTACTATTGGTTTCTGATACGGTTATTGATTCCACACAGAATATTAATTATTTCCAGACCTTCTGCTTAGGTATAGGTCAAGTCATGTTTCAGGGAGATACAGTTCTATCCGGATTATTCTTCTTTATAGGCATTTTAATTAATTCTCGAAAGGCAAGTCTCTATACTATCTTGGGAGCACTTCTTCCTATTCCCCTAGCCATTTTACTTGAAGTGGATGCTACAAACTTAAATGCCGGATTAATGGGCTATAATGGTGTATTATGTGCCATAGCTTTAGAAGGAACGGGCTGGAAAAGTGGCGTATGGGCAGGGTGTTCCGTCTTACTGTCCACCGTATTGCAGATTCTAGGAATGAGTTTGGGTATCACTACCTTAACCGCTCCCTTTGTCATATCTGTATGGGGCATAATAATGACACAAAAAACAATAAAGACACAGATTAACTAAATTAGCCTTCAAATATAAGTTTATGACATTTTTTCAAAGGAAAAAAAATAAAAGATATCATTTTGTCACCCGAGATAGTTGCTTTTGTGTTGTAAACACTACACCATTATACAGCAAACTTTAAAATAGTATCCAAACCCTTTGAACTAAAATATCTTTTCGTTCACAATCCGTAGCAATCTTTCATCAATATCCGCCAGTCCGGACTCATAAATCGTACGATAATTGCCGAATGCAGCCGGCAGACCATTATCGAACGAGTTTTCATAGTATTGTGTCGCTATGGGATAAGCAAAAGCGTAATATTCATCTTCAGAATTATACTTGCGGCTTTCTTCATCGCCACGAATAACGAGATAATCGCCATAGAACAGGACGTTTCCCACCATATACTGACTAAAGGCATCTCCCTCCTGCGCCTGCTGCTACACCGTCATAAAAGCTTCCTCAAGCGAAGCGAAAGGCATCGTTTTCCGAACTGCGGGAGACAAGTTACCGGTACGCAAGGCACACAATACCCCATCGGCACTACCCAGACGCACACTTTCCTTTATCAACCGGGACGCCAGTTCCTCATCTACGGGAAATTCCGCCCCGCACCAGACAAATTCTTCCCCCAAATGGCACCGTCCAAGATAGCAGCAAGCATCTGCATCTCCCTTTTCCGCTGCCTGACGCAGAAGTTCATACCCTTCCCACATTTGTTCTTTGTCGTAGTTTTTCCATATTTTGTCAATGGCAACAGCTACTGTTTCACTGTGTTTCATTGTTACAAATTATTGTATATCCGTTTTCTTTCGATAAGACATTTATCCTTTATTCATCGTTGGCGACTTCCTCCATGATGTCCTTCCATTCATCCGTCATCCGAGGAAATTCACGTTTATGATAATAATTGTAAAGCCAGTATCTGACACGCCCGATATAAGGAGCATGAGTCATGAACACCACCCAATCTCCTTCTTCATTATTCCCCCTGTCTCAACGATATAATCGTCTTTCGTACCTCTCACTTCCAAATAACCGTTCTGGCAGCCGGGGGTCTTCAACAACATCAAAGTGCATTTTCCGGCTTCGAGATTCTCGAGAGCCGCTAAAACATCTTCATAAGTGATATATTTGTATTCTTCGTTGTCCACATACAGATAATACGGCTCATCGTCAGGAGACACCGGAGTGTAATACCCTTTCTCCCAATCACTGATTTCCGGAATTTCAAGCCGTTCGAAGTAGTTATAAAACATCCGCACAATATCATCCGTTCTATATCCACCGCTGACATACCTCGTCAACCCGTCAGTCCTGACTTCGTCACTTTTTTGAGTTCCAAAATAAGGATGCCTGATTTTCACCAA
>ERZ777305.864-NODE-864-length-44507-cov-81.995861_pt1 | contig 44507 bp, 27 predicted proteins | sample MGYA00374965_ERZ777305 | MGnify/ENA primary metagenome ERZ777305 (study PRJEB29328, sample SAMD00013331) | mouse gut metagenome | study: EMG produced TPA metagenomics assembly of the Metagenome analysis of fecal microbiota from mouse which was promoted...
ATTATCAACTTAATCGTGGTGCATTGCAGCGCCACGCGGGGAGATTCTACACTCTTTTTGGTGGACGAACACAGAGTAAACTAAACTATTTAAAGAACAGAAAGGAGGTAAATGATGGCAATAAACAAGAACGTTTGGGATACAATCCTGAAAGTGATTATCGCAGTAGCCTCGGCTTTGGCAGGCGTTTTGGGCGCCAATGCGATGAATCTGTAAAGAAAACGCGTGTGCCGGAGAGGCGGTATGCATTACCGGCACACTGCTGTCACAACTAACAAAATCTTTAACTAAACACTATTTATCGATGTTATGAAACGAATGATTCTATTCTTTTTATTGATGTGCATGCTGTGCCGGGTGGCAGGACAGGAGTTTGCCCCAGGGCCTCAGGCACAAGGTTATTTGCGTGATAAAAACACTACGGTAGATTATGCTACAGGCACTTTTCACTACCGGATTCCTCTCTATACATTCCGCTCGGGCGATTTCGAGTTACCCATAACGCTCGACTATGCGGCACGTGCCGTTCAGAAAGAGAGTTTTGCCGGACTGACAGGTTACAACTGGAACCTCAACACCGGTGGAATCGTGACACGCCAGCTTCGTGGGAGCGAGGCGGACGAGCAGGGAGCACTGTCCGTCTGCATGGAAAATCCGGAACTTGTCCGTTATGGATTGGATGGTGAGAGTGACGTGTTCACTGCCATCTTCAATGGAAAGACCCTTCACTTCCTTCTTGACGAACAATTAAATGAAATTCTTCCGATGGAACGCAGCAATGTACGCATAGAACGTATCCTCGACCCTTCGTCGTCCTCCTCCCGACCCGTACTGAAGGGCTGGAAGGTAACGGACGAAGATGGTACCCGCTATTATTTCGAGCAAAAAGAAATCAATGCGAAGGTAAACAAAGTGGCTACGACCAATTTGGGAGCAGGCAGAGCAAAAGACTTTTATGTCTCAGCTTGGCATCTGAACAAGATTGAGCCGACAAACGGTAGTCCCATCACGTATGTTTACGACGGAGAGGTACAAAGTGATACGACACTGCATGCACATGTGTTCAACTACAGTTGCCAGACCGGATGTGCGTATACCTATGGCAATCCGATGGTTGAATATAGCTTAGGAAGATGGTTCGATGTGTCTGCTTTCGAACAGTGTATTGCAAATGCCAAATATGCGTTGTCGTACTTGCTGCTGGAAGCCCATTTAGACTACCCCAAGTACATATTTTCTAACGCCGGAAATTGGATGTTGAATCCTCAATATGAAATAGGGCAGGAAATCAGCAGGAACTGTATACGTGTCATGGGACAAATAGGCGATTTCTCAAGAATAAGCCAGGCTTCGGCCCAGCTTATTTATGTCTTGGAGTCCTATATACACCAGTTTCAGAACTCCACCAGTCCGTCTGAAAGAAGATGCGCTTCCTATCTGGAAGACGCGAAGGGAATAGTAATTGCAGGTATGGAAGCAAAGAGGATGGTCGATTACAGTTCGACAACGAACGTACTTGCTTACAAAGTGCATGCTCCTATTCTGAAAGAGATTCGGTGCGACAATCAAACGATGCGGTTCGACTACCTCAATACTACATTGAAATCCATCAAGGTTTGTGGGCAATTTGAATCCGTGCTTTGCGACTTTCACCTTAATTACAGCAATGACTTATTATTGAAAAAATTCTATTCTTATGCGAAAAACCGTTCTTTGAAAGATCTGATTACATTTGATTATTTCGTTTCCGAAGGCAATGCAAAACGATGTATGCGTTCGCTGACGACAATGTATGGCGGGAAAGTCGATATGAACTATACCGCTTCGGGCAAAGGTATCCGCATCGCTTCGCTGATATATGCCGATGCCGGCAGGCAGGAAGCGGATACTGTGTGTTACAATTATCCGCATGGAGGATATTCGGCTTATTATAATATGCCTTCTTCCGAAACTATCCGATATGAAGGTCGTGACTTTCAGGATGTTGTCACTTTTGGAGACGAACGATATAGCAGCAGGACGGGATATGTCAGTCAGGGAAATGAAGGAATCTATTATCCGTTTGTGACGGAAACGGTACGTGGCAAAGGGACCCGTGCCTATTGGTTTCATGTTCCCGGACATGTCGATATGACTAATCTTCCCTCATTTCCCCCACCTCTTTGGGATACATCTGCCCCGTTCGCTTACTGGCTTTGCGGGCTACCGCTGGGCACTGCCGTTTACGATGCTGACGGACACCTGCAGGCATTGACAAGAAACAGCTATTACACCGATTTGGATTTTCCGCAGAAATGGCTTGACCGTATGTTTTCCGAACACCGCGGACACTTTGTGGCAGGCGATGAGGCGATACACTATAAAGACTCGTTGTTGCAAACGGAACCTTGCGATTATCTCATGGACGTGCAAGCAGTGGAATCTCATTACCGGGCGATGAACTTGATTGATTTAGGTGGGAAGATGTTGGATCCGTACGAGGATATTTATCTGGTGAATTTCGCTTGCCGTGCCAATCCGATTTTTACACCCCGTTGCTATCAGTTGTATTATGGAGGCGCCACGTTGTTGAAGTCTCAGGAAGAATACGTCTTTGCTGATACTGTGCTGACTGACACCATCCGTTTCCGCGATTTGGAACTGGCCGACACCCGGCAGCCTTTTAAGCGGACGGAGTATCACTACGACAATCTTTCCCGTTCTGTGTCGCCCACCCGTATCGATGAGATCGATTCTCGTGGAGACACGATCACCATTGTCTTGAAACGGGTGACAGACTTTGACATGCCGGAAGACAGCACTTGGGTGAGGATGAACAGTTTCCATATTGTTTCGCCCGTACTCAAAAACCAGGTGTACTATAATGGCAAGTTGCAGAAGGAACAGCTTTTTCGGCATCAGTGGGAAGAAACGGATGGGATGCTTTGTGGCGGACAAATAGAAGAATGGTGCTATTATCCTTCCGGAGAGGTTACTCTTTCTCCCTTTGTGCAGGATAACACCTGGCATACGTTTGCTCCTTCGCTTTATCGGTTGGAGAGCAGTTGCCGTTACAAAAAGTTCGTGTCTGCCTGTGTGCCGGTGGAACAGCAGGAACATGAAAACCGTTCTGTCATTGTTTATGACAGGGCGGGGACAACGGCAACCCTGGTGGCCAAGGACATCGATCCGCGTTTCATTGCTGTGGAGGATAAAGGTTTCTGGTGGGCGGAACTGGAAGATGTCGGCGTATACAATTACGGTACGGTTCGTGAGATAGCCGCTCGCTGCCATGAACATTTTAGCCGGACGGATACGACCTATGCCGACCGTACCCGCATTTTGAACTTATCCAAATGGCTAAGTACTCCGATGAATATGATGGAATGGCTTGCTTTCAACATGGTGAAAATGACTATGGAGTGGGAGAAAAAAGATTCGCATAAAATGCAGTGGATGGATTTTCGGGACAATTTGATAAACAGACTGAAACAAGTCCCAAGTACGCTCATCTCTGCCGATGACATAAGATGTATGTGTAATAATGTCTTTATCAACAAATGGGATGGATATTATTGGGAAGTGGAGAACTCCCTGAAAAAAATTCCGGTAGGCCCATTGCTTGTCCAGACAAATTGTACGGAGCCCCATGAGAAACTGACGGTTTTGCCGGCTTCCGGTTGTGTGACGGTCTATCTGTTGGGCAAAGGAGAAGAGCATAGTGTAACCTGCAAGGTGGTGTGTGCAAGCGGAGAGATTGCCATTCCGCTCTCGTGCCCTCCGTCGGAACACTGGCGTCTACATACGTTCGAACTGGATCTGAGCGCCTATCCGGATGTCTCCTCCGTTTATGTAGAAAGCAACATGGATATCCGTTATATCGCTATGATGCCCCGCGATACGGAGTTTGAAGCTACGGTATGCGATTCGGACGGGACGGTATTGGCGCGTTTCAATCAGAGCGGATTGCAAGAGTGCTACGAGTACGACCCTCACCTTCGTCCGTGTAAAGCATACGATGGACAAGACAACCTCCTCCGTGAGTACAAATTCAATACAATAACCCGTTAAATTAGTAGTCGACCATGAAAAAAAACTATATCTATTATCTGTTGGCAGCCCTGTTGCTGACCCTGTTCCCCGTTTCCCTGCGGGGACAGAATGACTTGACCCTCACCGGTAGCCGCAATTACGTGGCGGAACATCATTATCTGGACGCTACCACCACCTCGGGCGACAATGCCCGGCGCGTTACGAACGTTTGCTATAACGACGGCTTCGGACGGCCTGTGCAGAAGATACAGGTGAAGGGTGTCTCCGGTGGCACCGCCGACCTGGTGACTCCTTATCTTTACAGTCCATTCGGCCTGGTGGAGAAAGAGTATCTTGCTTATCCGAAAGCAGGCAATAAAGGAGCTTTTGATGAGCAGTCTTTCTCGGCTTCCAACTATTCCGTATATGGTGCAACAGACGCTCCGTATGCTTTCACGCAAACGGAATACGAGGCTTCTCCTCTGTTTCGTCCGGTGAAAACGGTCGGTACCGGCAAAGCATGGCACGATGCAGGGAAAGGCGTGGCTCTTGCTTACGGACTGAATGCGACGGAAGAAGTGCGTCTTTATCGCATTTCGCCTGACGGCACCTTGCTCTCCGACGGTTTCTATGCACCCTCCACTCTTGAGAAGGTGACGGAGACAGACGAGGATGGCCATACGGTGGTCCGTTTCACCGACAACCGCGGTCGCGATGTCCTACATGTCAGTGTGGATGGTACCGACAGCCTGCGTATCTACTACGTGTACGACCATCACGACCGCCTTGGCCTGGTGCTTCCTCCCGAAGCCTCCCATCGCTTGGAGAGCGCTGATGCTACGGAATGGGAACACATCCTTCGTCTCTTTGCCTATCGCTACACGTACGATTCCCGTGGTCGCGTTACGGAGAAACGTCTTCCCGGTTGCGAGCCTGTCCGTTTCGTCTATGACTATCGCGATCGTGTTGTGCTCACACAAGACGGCCGCCAGTACGCCTCTTCTCCCCTTCGTTGGAGCTATTGTGTGTACAACGGGATGAACCGCGAGACGGAGAACGGTGAAGTCACGCTCGCTTCTCCCCTGAGCCGCGAACAGTTGCAGGCTGCCTACGATACTGCTTCCGACTATGAGGTGGCGGGTGAACGCACTCCCCTGCAATATACCAGTTATAACACCTCTCTTCCGGGCGATGCTCACCCCTTTGTCGCAGCCGATGGATATTCCTCTGCTCCTCATCCTTGGACAACAGGTCAGGTAACCGGTTATAAGATTCGCATTCTGGGCACCGACCGTTGGGTTACTTCCACGGTTTATTACGACGACAAGTTGCGTGAGATCTATTCGGTTACTACCCTTCCCGAGCCGGAAGGACCAGCGAAGGAGCTTCGCCACTACACGGCCTACGATTTTGTGGGACAGACGGTAAAAAGCCGTTCGGAACTTATTGTAGGAGGTTCGTCTGATTGTTTGGAAAGTTTCTTTGAATATGACGACCGTGGTCGTCTGACTACGCGACTTGACTGTTGGAACGGTCAGGCGGGTGACACCATCCGTTGTGTCTACGACGCGGTAGGCCGCCTGACGGAAAAGAAACGCAGCAATCATGCTTCCGAGCATTTCACTTACAACGTTCGCGGCTGGCTGACTTCGCATACTCTTTCGGGCTTTCCGGAGATTTCGGAACTTTCACAGAAGTTGCATTATACCGACGGTCCGGGCACGCCTTGCTATAACGGCAATATCAGCAGCCTGGAATGGGCGACCGGAGCATCCGTCTCTGCTGTTCCCCGTGGCTACCGCTTCACCTACGACGGTCTGAACCGCCTGAAAGATGCCATCTACGGCGAGGGCCCCCAACTGCAAGCCAACGCCGGCCGTTTCAACGAGCAAGTGACGGGCTACGACCGTAACGGCAACATTACGGGCTTGCTCCGCTACGGTCAGACCGGTACCAACACCCATGGCCTGCTTGATAATCTGACCCTGACCTACCAAGGCAACCGGCTGCAATCGGTCTATGACAATGCCGCCCCTTCTGCCTACGGCAGTGGTATGTCCTTCACCGACGGTGCGAACCTCGCAACGGAGTATGCTTACGACGAAAACGGCAACCTGACTAAAGATTTGAATAAAAAGATAGTTGATATTCAATATAATTTATTAAATTTGCCGGAGAGGGTCGAGTTTGAGAACGGTGACTGCATTTCCTATCTGTATGCTTCGGACGGAACGAAGCTTCGCTCCACGTATATTTCAGGAAATGATACGACCACGATTTCTTATTTCGGTCCTGCGGTCTATGAGAATGATGTTTTAGCCAAGGTCTTGACATCGGACGGTTATATCACACCATTGGATGGTGAGTTCCACTATTACTTCTGCGACCATCAGGGTAATGTCCGTGCCGTGCTCGCCCAGGACGGTACGGTAGAGGAGACGAACGACTATTATCCTTTCGGCGGTCTGCTGTCTTCTTCTACTTCCGCTGCTGCAAGTGCTGTAAATTCCGTCCAGCCTTATAAGTATAACGGCAAAGAATTGGATAGGAAAAGTGGTTTGGATTGGTATGACTACGGTGCCCGTTGGTATGATGCGGTGTTAGGCAGGTGGCATGCGGTAGATCCGTTGGCGGAGTCTTATATTGGGTTGAGCCCGTATAGTTATTGTGACAGTAATCCAGTGAATAGGATTGATCCTGACGGTATGGATTATTGGAGCACCAATGACAGAAATCAAATCTTCTCCTTTATCAATGCGGTGAATACGGGAATGACACAATTTGATTTTAGCGGTTGGCATCATGCTACGGATGCGGAATTTCTCGATGATTTGGTTTATAATGATGAAAAGAAGAAATTCTATAGTAATTATAGCGAGATAATCAATGGTGAAGTCAATATCATAGGCGTCAGTTTTGATGCTAATATAAAACCTGTCACATTCTCCGGTTTCGGTTATAAGGGAGCATTTGTTTATGAACCGTTGGAGGGCTTTTTGCTGAAAGCGAAGCATTTTTGGGAAGGTACCCAATATTTTGACGGTATTACTACTTGGGAGGTGAACTTGGATGGAAGAATAACCGGCTTGGCTCCCAAGATTGGTTATCCGCCTTTGGTAGGTAAAGTAAAAGGGTTTAAGGTAGGCATTGGCAAGTCTTCGACTAAAGGTATGCCGCACGGTGATGGTGGAAGGGCTTTAACACAGGCGGAGAAGCGGATAATGGAGTTGGAAAAACAACTTCAAACGGCTACTGGGAAAGAGAAAAAGGAATTAACTAAAAAAATTATTAATATCCGAAAGAATGCTGAAAGGAAGGCAAAAGGAGAAACTCATTGGCGTAAGTAGATAATAGTATGGAAAAATTAGAATTAATACCTAATGAATCTTTAGGAATGTTTGTTTTAGGAGATAATATTGATAAGTATTTGATTTTGCCACATACGGTAGATCATATGGGATGTGAATCATTATATTCTTATGATGGTTACGAATTTCCTGAACAATATGTATCTGTATGGGTGGAGAATAAAAAGATTGACTTTATTATCTGTGATATATGTTGTTATTGGCAGAACGAGAATTTAATAGGAATGACATATGATCATTTTTTGTCATTGATAGGAGGACAGTGTCCTGATAACGAGGATATATGTTATGTGCCTGTATCAAGAGAACGAGGACAAAATCAAAAGGTTTATAATTTTAAAAGTATAGGACTGCAAGTATGGGTCTGGAGAAATAAGATTAAAACCATTATTGTTTCAAAAGAAACTTTAGAGGATGAGTAAAATTTGTGAATAGATTTTTTTCTTAGTTAGCTTGTTTTGCTGATTGATAAATTCCGATGATTTGTGTCAGAAACAATCATCGGAATTTTTGTGTCTCGTAAGATAGATTAAAATAGTGCTATATTCATCGATTATAGTTTTCTGATAATTTGATTCGTTTGTTTATTGTGAAGGTAAGCGATTCAAACTAACATAGGTTGTTTTAATGAGCAGGTGACAGTTAACGACGAAAACGGCAACCTGACTAAAGATTTGAATAAAAAGATAGCTGATATTCAATACAATTAATTAAATTTGCCGGAGAGGGTCGAGCTTGAGAACGGTGATTGTATCTGTTACTTGTATGCGGTGGACGGAACGAAGCTTCGTTCCACGTATATTTCAGGAAATGATACGACCACGATTTCTTATTTCGGCTCTGCGGTCTATGAGAATGATGTTTTAGCCAAGGTCTTGACATCAGATGGTTATATCACACCATCGGATGGTGAGTTCCATTATTATTTCTGTGACCATCAGGGAAATGTTCGCGCCGTGCTCGTCCAGGATGGGGCGGTAGAGGAGACGAACGACTATTATCCTTTCGGCGGTCTGTTGGCTTCTTCTGCAAGTGCTGCAAATTCCGTCCAGCCTTATAAATATAACGGGAAGGAGCTGGACAGACATTCCGGACTGGATTGGTATGACTATGGTGCCCGTTGGTATGATGCGGTGTTGGGCAGATGGGTTTCGGTAGACCCACTGGCAGAGTCTTATATTGGGTTGAGCCCGTATAGTTATTGTGACAGTAACCCAGTGAATAGGATTGACCCTGACGGTATGGATTATTGGAGCACCAATGACAGAAATCAAATCTTCTCCTTTATCAATGCGGTGAATACGGGAATGACACAATTTGATTTTAGCGGTTGGCATCATGCTACGGATGCGGAATTTCTCGATGATTTGGTTTATAATGATGAAAAGAAGAAATTCTATAGTAATTATAGCGAGATAATCAATGGTGAAGTCAATATCATAGGCGTCAGTTTTGATGCTAATATAAAACCTGTCACATTCTCCGGTTTCGGTTATAAGGGAGCATTTGTTTATGAACCGTTGGAGGGCTTTTTGCTGAAAGCGAAGCATTTTTGGGAAGGTACCCAATATTTTGACGGTATTACTACTTGGGAGGTGAACTTGGATGGAAGAATAACCGGCTTGGCTCCCAAGATTGGTTATCCGCCTTTGGTAGGTAAAGTAAAAGGGTTTAAGGTAGGCATTGGCAAGTCTTCGACTAAAGGTATGCCGCACGGTGATGGTGGAAGGGCTTTAACACAGGCGGAGAAGCGGATAATGGAGTTGGAAAAACAACTTCAAACGGCTACTGGGAAAGAGAAAAAGGAATTATCTAATAAAATTAAAAAAATTAGAAAAATAGCAGAAAAGAAAGCAAAAGGAGAAACTCATTGGCGAAAATAGATTATAATATGGAAAAGTTAGAATTAATACCTAATGTATCTGTTGGGATGTTTGTTTTAGGAGACAATATTAACAAGTATTTGAATTTGCCACATACTGTAGAACATATAGAAGATGAATATCTTTCTTATGATGATTATGACTTCCCTGAACAATATGTATCTATGTGGGTGGAGAATCAAAAAATTGATACTATTCATTGTGATAGATATTGTTTCTGGCAGAATGAAAATTTGATAGGAATGTCATACGATCGTTTTTTATTGTTAATAGGAGGTCAACAACCTGATGTTGAGGATGTCTGTTATCTGCCTATATCTAGAGATCGTGGACAGAATCATAAGGTTTATGATTTTGAAGATTTCGGTCTCCAAATTTGGGTTTGGAGAAATAAAATTAGATCGGTTTCAATAACAAAGTATGATTCAGAAGAATAAAAAAGCTAATTTATCTTCTGTCTTATAGTATTAAACAATGAATAAATCCCGACAGTTTGTGCAAAGATAATTGTTGGGATTTATTAATGCTTCTCCTATAACGTACGCGGTTGGCTTACTTCGCACATCCTTTCGGGGTTCTTTCAGGGGTTACACTATACGGACGGTCCTGGCGTTCCTTGCTATAATGGAAATATCAGTAGTATGCAGTGGACCACAGGAACGACTACTTCCGATTCTTCCCGTGGCTACCACTTTGCTTACGACGGTTTGAACCGCCTGAAAAACGCTGTTTACGGCGAAGGCAGTCAACTGCAAACCAACGCCGATCGTTTGTATTGCCCTGGCATAAGTTGATTAAAAACAGTTTATATTAGGATAATCTTTTAAACTAATCAATAAGTCAGCATAATCCACATGACTTCTTAGTCTTTTCCTCATTTATCCTATATTTCTTCATAGATTTCTCCCCTTTTTCTTTCTTTTTTCTCATAAGAAAGAATATATTTGTATCCTAGTTTAAACGAAAACCAAAGCATGATATGATAACAACCCAGTTGCTTCGTCCTGAAAGCATTGTCGTAGTAGGGGCATCGAATAATGTGCATAAGCCGGGTGGCGCAATATTAAAGAATTTGATAAACGGAGGTTATCAGGGAGAACTCCGGGCGGTGAACCCGAAGGAGACAGAAGTGCAGGGAGTTCCCGCCTTTGCGGATGTGAATGATCTGCCGGACACAGATCTGGCGGTGTTGGCTGTGCCTGCCTCGATGTGTCCTGATATGGTGGAAACATTGGCCAGCAAGAAACAAACCAGGGCATTTATCATACTTTCGGCTGGCTTTGGTGAAGAAACTTACGAAGGAGCACTGTTGGAAGAACGTATTTTGGAAACAGTCAATAAATACGGGGCTTCGTTGATTGGTCCTAATTGCATCGGTTTGATGAACACCTGGCACCATAGCGTGTTCAGCCAGCCTATTCCTAATCTGAATATGAAAGGAGTGGATTTAATCTCCAGTTCCGGTGCTACGGCGGTATTTATCCTCGAGAGTGCCGTAACCAAAGGCTTGCAGTTCAACTCAGTCTGGTCGGTGGGAAACGCCAAGCAGATTGGTGTGGAGGATGTACTGCAATTCATGGATGAGAACTTCGACCCTGAGAAAGACTCCCATATCAAACTACTCTATATTGAAAGTATTCAGAATCCGGACAGATTATTGTTTCATGCTTCTTCCTTGATAAGAAAAGGATGTAAAATTGCAGCGATAAAGGCAGGAAGTTCGGAGAGCGGAAGTCGGGCCGCTTCTTCACATACGGGAGCTATTGCCAGTTCCGATTCAGCTGTTGAGGCTTTGTTCCGTAAAGCGGGGATTGTGCGTTGTTTCTCCCGTGAAGAACTGACCACCGTTGGCTGTGTATTTACTCTGCCTGGATTGAGAGGAAAGAATTTTGCCATTATCACTCATGCCGGAGGGCCGGGAGTGATGCTGACAGATGCACTAAGCAAAGGCGGATTGAATGTGCCGAAACTCGAAGGTGAACTGGCGGAAGAACTGAAATCGCAACTCTTCCCCGGTGCTGCTGTTGGAAACCCGATTGATATTCTCGCTACGGGAACTCCCGAACACCTGCGCCTCTGCATTGATTACTGCGAAGAGAAATTTGAAAATATAGATGCCATGATGGCTATCTTCGGAACACCGGGATTGGTCACCATGTTTGAGATGTATGACGTGCTTCATGAGAAGATGCAGGTTTGCAGCAAACCGATTTTCCCGATCCTGCCTTCCATCAATACGGCCGGAGCGGAAGTTGCGGCATTTCTGGCGAAAGGACACGTGAACTTTGCAGATGAAGTGACACTCGGGACGGCCCTTTCGCGTATTGTCAATGCTCCTAAACCGGCAGTCCCAGAAATAGAACTGTTCGGAGTAGACGTGCCGAGAATTCGCCGCATTATTGATTCTATCCCTCAAGATGGATATATCGACCCCCACCAGGTACAAGCTTTGCTTCATGCAGCCGGCATTTCTCTTGTAGATGAATTCGTTTCGGGTAACAAGGAAGAAGTAGTCGCTTTCGCCCGCCGATGTGGTTTCCCGGTAGTGGCAAAGGTCGTTGGCCCCGTACATAAATCGGATGTTGGCGGAGTGGTATTGAACATCAAAAGTGAGCAACATCTGGCTTTAGAGTTTGAACGTATGATGCAGATTGCTGACGCGAAGGCAATCATGGTGCAACCGATGCTGCGAGGTACAGAACTCTTTATCGGTGCGAAGTATGAAGAGAAGTTCGGGCATGTAGTGCTTTGTGGTCTGGGAGGTATCTTTGTGGAAGTATTGAAAGATGTATCTTCCGGTTTGGCTCCGCTTTCTTACGAAGAGGCTTATTCAATGATTCATTCATTACGCGCCTATAAGATAATCCAGGGGACACGCGGACAGAAAGGAGTGAATGAGGATAAATTTGCGGAAATTATAGTCCGTCTTTCCACCCTGCTCCGATTTGCGACAGAAATCAAAGAAATGGATATAAACCCGCTTCTGGCTACAGAGAAGGCTGTTGTAGCTGTCGATGCCCGTATCAGAATAGAGAAATAAGACGATTTTTTCATTCATTGAGACGTATTTATCATCTTCCCGTTGTTATTTTGCCTACATTTGGTAACTGAAACGGGAAGATTGAAAACACGTATGTTATGAAAAAAGCACTGATACTTTTACTCTGTTTTATTTGCTACCAGATAAGCTGCCATGCACAAGTGGCGGACGATCATTATTATTTCAAAAACCTGAGCGTGCAGAACGGGTTATCCCAAAATACAGTCAATACGATTCTGCAGGATAAACAAGGGTTTATGTGGTTCGGTACGAAAGACGGGCTGAATAGATATGACGGTCTGTCGTTCCGCAAATTCAAGCACGATGACCGCAGCCAACGAAGCATCGGCAACAACTTCATCACAGCGCTTTATGAAGACGAGAAAGGAAATATCTGGGTAGGCACGGATGTGGGGCTTTATATTTATTATCCGGAAAAGGACTTCTTCGAGCATTTCACCAGACTGAGTGTGGAAAATACGAAAATAGAACATACCGTGACTGCAATCTCCGGCGACAATCAAGGTTGTGTCTGGGTGGCGGTAGAATCTCAAGGTCTCTTCTGCTATGAGCTGGAAAAAGAGAAACTTCGGAACTATACGTTAGAGAATTTCTCTTTTCTTACCACCAATGTGCAGACTTTCGCCTTTGATAATAGCGGAACCCTTTGGATAGGCTGTTATGGTGACGGTCTTTTCTATTCGAAAGACCGTCTGAAAACGCTCCATCCATATATCTCTCCGATAGATAATAAAGAAATCTATGCGAACGATGTAGTAATAAGTCTCGTGAAAGGGGCATACAACTGCCTGTATGTCGGCTCTTTGAAAGGCGGAGTGAAGGAACTGAACATGACCTCAAACAGATTGCATGATTTGCTCTTGGCAGATGAGAACGGGGAATCTGTATTTTGTCGTGAACTGCTGGTGGCTTCCGACAATGAGCTGTGGATTGGCGCAGAGTCAGGACTTTATATTTATAATCTCCGGCTGGGGAAATTTGTTCATTTGCGCAGTTCGATCAATGACCCTTACTCCTTGTCCGATAATGCTATTTATTCGCTGTGCAAAGATCGTGAAGGTGGCATCTGGATTGGTTCTTATTTTGGCGGTGTAAACTATTATCCCCGTTTCTATACGAATTTCGAGAAATATTATCCGAAAGGGACAGAAAACGGGCTGCATGGAAAGCGGGTACGTGAATTCTGCCAGGATAATCAGGGAATCTTGTGGATTGGCACGGAAGACGGCGGTCTGAACCGCTTTAACCCGAAGACCAAGACTTTCTCTTTTTTCACGCCGAGCAATGCCTTTACGAACGTGCACGGATTGTGTCTGATTGGCGACCATCTTTGGGTGGGAACTTTCTCGAAAGGGGTGAAAGTGGTGGATACACGCACGGGAGCTATTGTGAAAACATACCGGAAAACAGATTCACCGCGTTCTTTGATAGATAATAGTGTTTTCTCTATTTGCCGGACAACGACGGGAGATATTTATTTGGGCACATTATTCGGCCTGCTGCGTTATAATAAGCAGTCCGACGATTTTGACCGGGTTCCGGAACTGAACGGCCGGTTTGTATATGACATCAAAGAAGACTCCGGTGGAAACCTTTGGCTGGCAACTTATGCAAACGGTGCTTACTGTTATAATGTGAGTGAGAAGAAATGGAAGAATTACCTGCATGATGAAAGCAATCCGAAAAGCCTTCCTTACGACAAGGTAGTGAGTATCTTCGAGGATTCCCACCGGCAGGTTTGGCTCACGACACAGGGCGGCGGTTTCTGTTTGTTCCATCCGGAGACGGAAACCTTTACCAGTTATAATCTGGCGGACGGATTGCCAAACGACGTCGTTTATCAGATTGTAGAAGACAAGGACGGGCTTTTCTGGCTGACAACTAATAATGGCTTGGTATGTTTTCAGCCTACCACCGGAGCTATGAAAGTATATACCACTTCCAACGGTTTGCTGGGCGACCAGTTCAATTATCGTTCAGGTTTTGAAACGGAAGACGGTACAATCTATCTGGGAAGTATCGACGGTTTTGTGGCTTTCAATCCCAAGAACTTTTCAGAGAACAAGTCGCTTCCGTCTATCGTGATTACAGATTTTCTGCTCTTTGGCAAAGAAGTGTATGTAGGCGAACCAGGTTCTCCGTTGGAGAAGAGCATCACCTTTTCCGACGAACTTGTACTTCAATCCAATCAGAACTCTTTCTCTTTCCGTGTGGTGGCACTGGACTTCCAGGCTCCGAGAATGAGCAAGATAATGTATAAGCTGGACGGCTTTGATACAGATTGGCTGACGGTAGGCGAGAGTCCTATTGTCACTTACTCCAACCTGCGGTATGGCGATTACACTTTCCGGGTGAAGGTTTCCAATAGTGACGGGGTATGGAATGAAGAAGGAATAACCTTGAAAGTACATATTCTTCCGCCTTTCTATCTTTCCGTCTGGGCTTATATTGTGTATGTATTGTTGATTATAGGTTGTTCTGTTTATACATTCCTTTATTTAAAACGACGGAGTAATAGAAAGCATCGCCGGCAAATGGAGAAATTTGAACAGGAGAAAGAAAGGGAAGTATACCATGCAAAAATTGACTTTTTTACGAATGTAGCTCATGAAATACGTACTCCTTTGACTTTGATAAAAGGGCCATTGGAAAATATCATACTGAAGAAACAGGTGGATATGGAAACCCGCGAGGACTTGAACGTCATGAAGCAGAATACGGAACGGTTGCTGAACCTGGTTAATCAATTGCTCGATTTTCGTAAAACGGAAAGTCAGGGATTCCGACTGAACTTTGCGAAGTGTAATATAACGGAAGTACTGAAAGAAACGCATGTGCGCTTCACTTCCCTTGCCAAGCAGAAAGGGTTGGATTTCACCTTGCAGATGCCGGAAAAGGACTTTTATGCCCATGTTAATCAGGAAGCATTTACGAAAATTATCAGCAATTTGCTGAACAATGGGGTGAAATATGCGGAAAGTTACGTGCATATATCGCTGGAAGTGCCGGATAAGGACGGAGGAAATTCATTCCGTATCTGCACGGTGAACGACGGGGTAATCATTCCTGATGCAATGAAAGAGGAGATATTTAAGCCTTTTGTTCGTTTCAACGAGCAGGAGAATGGAAAAGTAACTACCGGAACCGGCATCGGACTGGCTCTCTCTCGCTCACTTGCCGAACTGCATCAAGGGACTTTGACTATGGGAAAAGGGGAGGAGAATAATACTTTCTGTATGACTTTGCCGATAGTACAAGATACGACAATCACCCTGACATCGGAAGTAGAAGTGGAAACTGATAAAATGAATGAAGCTCCTGCAGAACAAGCAGTAGAGAAGGATAACCGCCCGACTGTGTTGGTAGCGGAAGATAATCCGGATATGCTTGCTTTTGTGGTTCGTCAACTGTCGAAAGATTACACGGTGCTGACAGCTACCAATGGCGCGGAAGCATTGCGTGTACTGGACGGCAATTATGTGAATCTGGTGATAAGTGATGTCGTGATGCCTGTAATGGATGGCTTCGAACTGTGCAAGACGATTAAGTCGGATTTGAATTACAGCCATATCCCTATCATACTGCTGACCGCGAAGACTAATATACAATCGAAGATAGAGGGAATGGAACTGGGGGCAGATGCTTATATTGAAAAACCTTTCTCTGTAAAATATCTGCAAGCATGTGCTTCTAATCTTATTCAGAATAGGGAAAAATTACGTCAGGCTTTTGCAGAGTCTCCTTTTATAGCTGCTAATACAATGGCCTTAACAAAAGCTGATGAGGAGTTTATTAAGAGGTTGAACGAAGTAATCCAAATTAATTATGGCAACCCTGAATTTAGCATGGATGACATGGCAGATAACCTGAATATGAGCCGTTCTAACTTCTATCGGAAAATTAAAGGAGTGCTGGATCTCAGCCCGAATGAGTTCCTTCGTCTGGAGCGTCTGAAAAAGGCTGCTCAACTGCTGAAAGAGGGTGAAAACAGGGTCAATGAAATCTGCTATATGGTAGGATTTAATTCACCGTCCTATTTTGCAAAATGTTTCCAGAAGCAGTTCGGAGTGTTGCCAAAGGACTTTACGAATGTAAAGGAGTAGCGGTTTGCTTTTGAGTAGAAGTGTTTTAATAATGCAATAAGATATGATGACTGGGCAAAAGATAATGTGGTTCATCGTGCTGGTATGTTGGTTCAGCACAAATCTTTTATATGCCGGTGGAGTTGCACGATGGACTATCGCCTCACCGGATAGTATTTATTGGAAAGTAAACGGCGCTCATAATGACCATATTGAAATGAGTGGTTTGAAAGTTTCGACCGTGTTGCGTTATGGTGTTAATGCAGCAGGGGAGTGGGTGATTGACCGGAATATGATTCTGCCGACTTTTCGTACCATTCCTAATGATACTCATGGGAGTTTGCAGCATCATTTCAATGGAGACTGGGCACATCTGTGCCTTGTGAACGGACAGCCGCTGGTAGGCGAAAAGGTGGAAACCGTATCTTTAAGTGGGGTTATGACTGTGAAGAGTATATATGGTAATAGAGGTGTTTCGCTGACACGCACGCTTTTCCCTTCTACATCACAGCCAGCTTTTTGTGAGAAATATGAATTGGAGAATGTGACCGAAAATTCACTGACAGTTGAATTTCCTACGAATATTCTTTCTTATCATACGGATGAAGCTAAAGGAGTGGAAGGCAGTTATACATTAACGGCTACTCTTTCATCTCCGCTGAAAGAAGGAACTTTTCAGTTAAAAGCCGGAGAGAAGGCTTGGTTTCAAGTGATTTATGCAGGATATAAAAAGAATGGACGGGTGTTGGTACTGGATGTTGATAAAGAATTTGTTGCACGTCGGGAATTCTTGCAGCAAGTACAGGGCAATCTGGTGCTTGAGACTCCAAGTGATGTGATCAATACAATGTTCTCGTTTGCTAAGATACGCGGTTCGGAAAGTATATTCGATACAAAAGGCGGATATATGCAAAGTCCGGGAGGAGAAGCTTATTACGCGGCTATTTGGGCGAACGACCAGGCAGAATACATCAATCCGTTTTTTCCTTATTTGGGCTATCCGACGGGAAACCGTTCGGCAATGGATTCGTTCACCTTGTTTATGCGTTATATGAATGACGAGTATAAGCCTTTGCCTTCATCTATAATTGCAGAGGGAATAGATTGCTTTGGCGTGGCGGGCGACCGTGGGGATGTGGCGATGGTTGCTTATGGTGCGGCACGTTATGCTTTGGTGTCCGGTAACCGTCACGAGGCGGAAAAATTATGGGCATTGATTGAATGGTGTCTGGAGTATTGCAACCGGAAACTGAATGCTGAAGGAGTAGTGGAATCTGACTCCGATGAATTGGAAAACCGTTTCCCTGCGGGGAAAGCCAACTTATGTACCTCTTCATTGTATTATGACGCCCTCATTTCTGCTGTTTATTTGGGAAAGGCACTGAAGAAAGATCGTGAATGTATAAAATCCTATCAGGACAAGGCTGCTGAGCTTTATAAAAATATTGATAGATATTTTGCCCATAATGTAGAAGGTTATGAGACATATCGTTATTACGATGGCAATACGGTGCTTCGTTCATGGATTTGTATTCCGTTGACTATGGGAATTTACAATCGGGCAGAGGGTACTGTGTCTGCCCTGTTCTCAGATAAGTTATGGATGGAGAACGGTTTGCTTACTCAATCGGGCACTTCTACGTATTGGGACCGCTCCACGCTCTATGCTTTTCGGGGAGCTTATTCTTGTGGCGCCAGAGAGATAGCTACCGAATATCTGGAAAAATATTCTGTAACCCGTTTGCTGGGCGACCATGTTCCTTATGCGGTAGAAGCATGGCCGGAAGGGAATCAACGCCATCTATCAACAGAAAGCGCTTTATATTGCCGTATTATGACAGAAGGCTTGTTTGGCATACGTCCCATTGCGCTGGATGCTTTCAAACTGACGCCGCAACTTCCGGAAACTTGGAATACAATGTCTTTGAAACGCATTTGTGCATTTGGCGCAACATTTGATATTGAAGTGAAACGTAACAAGGGTAACGCATTACTGGTTCTGATAAAAAAGGGAAATAAGGTTATGGGAAAATACAAGGTTGAGAATGGGAAGTCAATCGAAGTGCGTATTAAATGAACAAAACAAGCAATACAGACTATTTTTGCAGTAAATGTCGTTAACTAATTAAATATGCTATTATATGAAGAATCTATTTATTGTATTTTTTTGTTTGGTATCAGCTTTGACTATAAAGGCAAACGGACAAGATAATTTGTGGAAAATACAGGCTACTGATTATTACGGAACTTATTTTGGAGCAGCAGTAGCGAATGGCGGTATCGGTATCTTGCCGTGGAAAGAACCTTTCTCTGTTCGTCATGTCATGTTGAATCATGTATTTGATGCTGCCGCTCCTCAAGACGTGAGTCGTGTGTTGCGAGGAATCAACCCGTTCAATTTGCAAATGCAGATTGACGGACAGAGAGTGAGTGGTGATAATATTTCGGGGTGGGGACAGTGCATAGATATGAAAGCCGCCACGCACGATACACATTTTACTTATGGTGGAAAAGCGGATATCTCTTATAGTATCTGTGCCTTGAGGAATATACCTTATGCGGGACTGGTGCGTGTAGAGGTGGCTGCATTGGAAGATATGTATTTATCAGTGGAAAATCCCATTGAAGTACCTGATGAATATAAGAATCCCGGTTCGAAACAAGTGAGTGTGAATGTCGATGGAAACGAACTGAAAATAGTACGTACCTGGGCTTTATCCAAATACCGTGAACAGAAAGTATCAGCTTCTTCCGCTTTTATTTATGATAAGAATCCAAACTTGCAACAACAATCTGACGGAACCAGTCGAATCTCTATTTCATTAAAAAAAGGAGAAAAATTTTCTTTCGCTTTATTAGGCTCTGTCTGTACCGGACGTGATTTTATAGACCCGTATAATGAATCGGACCGTGAAGTGATTTATGGTGCGAAAGAAGGTTTGAACCGCCTGATGAATGGACATCGGAAACTTTGGAATGAGCTGTGGGAAGGAGATATTATGATTGAGGGAGATGACGAGGCGCAGCGTGCCGTACGTTTTGCTCTTTATAATCTTTACTCTAATGCACGCAAGGGAAGCCGCCTGAGTATTTCTCCTTTCGGGCTTTCTGCCCAAGGATATAACGGGCATATTTTCTGGGATACCGAGTTCTGGATGTATCCGCCTATGCTTTTCATGAATCAGGGCATTGCAAGGACAATGATGGATTATCGTACTGACAGACTGGAAGCCGCTTGTCAGAGAGCATTGAGCTATGGGTATGATGGAGCTATGTTTCCTTGGGAAAGTGATGATGCCGGAGAAGAGTCATGTCCGACTTGGGCATTGACCGGAACTTTTGAACATCATATCACTGCTGATATTGCTATCGCAGCCTGGAATTACTACTGTATGAGTGGTGATAAACGGTGGTTGCGAGAAGAAGGTTTCCCTTTGATGGAGAAAGTGGCGGAATTTTGGGTAAGTCGTGTAGAAAAGAATGAGGATGGTTCTTATTCGATTCGCAATGTGGTGTGTGCCGATGAATATGCTGAAGGGGTGGATGATAATGCATTTACCAATGGTGCCGCTATGCGTGCTTTGCAAGATGCTGCTAAAGCTGCTGTGGTATGCGGTGTTAAGGCACCTGCAATCTGGAAAGAGATAGCCTCGAAGTTACGGCTCCCGAAATTCGAGAATGGAGTGACTATGGAGTATGAAGGCTATAATGGGCAGACAATAAAACAAGCGGATGCCAATTTGCTGGTATATCCATTAAATCTGATAACCCGTCCTGAAGAAATCCGTAAGGACTTGGAGTATTATGAAGATAAAATAGATAAAACTGGACCGGCAATGTCTTTCTCTGTGTTGGCTTTGCAATATACACGCCTTGGCGAAGGCGATAAAGCTTATGACTTGTTTGTGCAAAGTTTCCGTCCTAACCAGTTACCCCCGTTTGGTGTTATTTCCGAAGGTGCAGGAGGTACGAATCCTTATTTTGTAACTGGTGCGGGAGGACTTTTACAAACTGTCATTAATGGATTTTGTGGTTTGGAAGTTACAGATAATGGCATCAAGCAGCTTTTCTCAAAATTGCCGAAACATTGGAAGAAATTAACAATAACGGGAGTGGGACCGGATAGAAAGACTTATGTCCGGATGCAAAAATAACATTGTTAAATCCTAGTGTAATGAGTATATATGTCTAGCGTGGTGGGCATATATATTCATTGCGATAGCCATATATATCTATTGCAGTATACATATATACACACTGTATGAAACATTACGCATTGATTTTTACTTTCATTTGGCTCGATTGAGACTAAACTTTCATTTATTGACCTGTTTTTAATATCTAAAATAAGTGTAAACCCCTATTTTTGCTGCAGTAATAACTTAGTATTAACACAGAACCAGTATCCTTTACTGATTCATATAATTAGGTTTGCATGAATTTTAAATGTTTGTTTTGCGGGGCGCTTATTACACTGTATGTCGGAGTTGCTGAAGCTGTCAACTATGTTCCGGAAAATATTTCAGCGTCCATATCGTTGAAAGTGCCGGGAAATGTAGCTGAAAGATATTCACTAGACTTACAGCAATTGGGGAATGACCGTTCATCCTATTTATTGGAAGCTTCTGAAAGCATTCCGGTTACAATCACTCAGAGGGTGGCAGATGTAAATGGAAAATTACGGGTAAATGTTTGTATAACAGCACTCGAAGATGTTTATTTTAATTATAGTCAACGGCTATCAACAGGCTATCGTCATGATGATTGTCAATTTTATATGCCGGGTTTCTGGTATCGTCGGAATCTCCGTTCTCCTAAAGATGCGCCTTCGTTCCATTCTTCAGATAGTTGGTTGGTGCGTGAAGACAGGCTAAGTGCACCACTTACAGGTGTTTATTCTGAAAAAGAAAAACACTTTGTGACTGTGAGCCGTATCGATAAGTTTGCAGACGAAGCTTTGAGCACTCATCGGGAAGGAGAAATTATCCTTTCAGGTAAAACATCTCTAGGATTTACCGGATTTGAGAATCAAGACGGAATAACTGCGCTCTCTTTTGGCTTTCCTTATCGTGAAGCTCCCAAGAGTTATATTCGTAAGTTGACATTGGCACCTGCGGCAGAAGCTTTTCAATTCTTGAAAAAGGGGGAAACTGTTTTATTAACGTGGGAGATTCTGGAGAATAAAGCTGATGATTATTCTGATTTTATACGCCATGCATGGGAATATAGTTATGACACTTATGGACCTAAACCTGTGGAGACTCCTTATTCCGTAACGGATATGAAGCAAGTTCTTAGTGGATTCTTTGTAAGTAGTTTCGTAGAAGGACATCCGTTGGTTTATAATTCGGGAATACATCTAATGACTAAAAATTGCCAGAGTAACGGGCAGGCGGAAGTAGGTTTCATTGGTCGTGTGCTTCTTAATGCATTCAATGCTTGGGAATATGGTTACCAATCTGATAGAGAGGATTTGAAAGCAAATGGTATGAAAGTGTTTGATAGCTACTTGAAGAACGGCTTTACTCCGGTCGGTTTCTTCAAAGAGTCGGTCGATTTTGATAAAGGGACTGAAGATCCCATACACAGTATTCGTCGCCAATCAGAGGGAGTTTATGCAATGCTTCATTATCTTGCTTATGAGAAAGAAAACGGTCGCCGTCATCCTGAGTGGGAACAGAAGATAAAGAAAATGCTCGATATATTCTTGCAACTGCAACAGGCTGACGGTAGTTTCCCCCGCAAGTTTCGTGATGATTTTACGATAGTAGACAATAGTGGAGGGAGTACTCCTTCGGCCACATTGCCGCTGGTGATGGGATACAAATATTTCAAGGATAAGCGATACCTTGCCAGTGCTAAGTTAACGGCTGATTATCTGGAAAAAATATTGATTTCTAAAGCCGACTATTTCTCGTCTACACTTGATGCCAACTGCGAAGATAAGGAGGCATCTCTGTATGCTGCTACGGCTACCTATTATCTTTCATTGATTACAAAAGGAGACGAGCACCGGCATTATGCAGACCTGACGAAGAAAGCTGCTTATTTTGCCTTGTCATGGTATTATGTATGGGATGTTCCTTTCGCGCAGGGACAGATGTTGGGAGATATTGGTCTGAAAACCCGCGGTTGGGGCAATGTGTCGGTGGAAAACAACCATATTGATGTATTTGTGTTTGAATTTGCTTCTGTGTTGCGATGGCTGTCAAAGGAATATGCAGAACCCCGCTTCTCACAATTTGCAGAAGTTATTTCTACCTCTATGCGTCAACTTCTGCCTCATGAGGGACACTTATGCGGAGTGGCTAAGTCTGGTTACTATCCGGAAGTTGTTCAGCACACAAATTGGGATTATGGGAAAAACGGGAAAGGATATTATAATGATATCTTTGCACCGGGTTGGACGGTAGCTTCTTTGTGGGAGTTGTTCACGCCGGGGCGTGCGGAGTACTTCTTGAAATGACATAAATAGGTCAGAAAATATATCTATTATATTTTAATTTGATTTTGAACAATTTCTTTTAATTATTGGATTATTTGTTTTATTACATATTGTATTGGTTGCCTACTTTTGCTCTCACTCGGTTAGAGATAAAGTATTTATTATGAGATTTTTAAATTTAATATTATGGATTTGAAGAAAGCATTGTTTGTTTGCTTGTTGTTGTACTATGGAACAAGTGCCAACTCCGCTTTACCTGTACATTCTATGGCTGGTAAGACGAATCTGTCGGAGCAGGCGAAAGGTATTCGTATTAGTGGTACGATAACCGATAAGGACAAGAATCCTCTTCCTGGTGTGAATATACGCGTTATGGAAGAAGGGGGCACTGGAGTGATAACGGATATGGACGGACATTTCTATATGGATGTGCCGAGTAAAAGTTCCGTAATTGAGATTTCCTATATAGGATTTAAACCCCAGCAAATAAAAGTTGGGAGCAAGATTAACTTTGATGTGATTCTTGAGGAAGATATTGAAGCGCTGGACGAAGTGGTAGTTACGGGATATGGTAGCCAGAAAAAAATGTCGGTTATCGGTTCTATCGAAACATTACAGCCGAAGAAGTTACAGGTGGGTTCTTCACGTTCTGTTACTAATAACCTGGCGGGACAAATTGCCGGTGTGATAGCTGTTCAGCGTTCCGGTGAACCCGGGTACGATTCTTCTAATTTCTGGATTCGTGGTATTGCCTCTTTCTCTGGCGGACAGTCGCCACTAGTACTGGTTGATGGAATTGAACGTGATCTAAATCATATTGATCCGGCGGAAATAGAATCATTCTCTGTATTGAAAGATGCTTCGGCAAGTGCTATGTATGGTGTGCGTGGTGCGAACGGTGTGATTGTTATTAATACAAAACGTGGTAAGATAGGTGCTCCTTCTGTGAATCTTCGGGTGGAACATTCTATTGCAGAACCTACAAAACTTCCTGAGTTTATTGGTGCGGCCGATCATATGGCATTATTGAATGAACTTACGGAAGACAGGACACGCTTGCCATTCAGCCAGGAGCAGATTGACAGGACTCGTTATGGATATGACCGGGATTTGTATCCGGATGTAAATTGGCTGGAGCAAATAACGAAAGATTACGCCTACTCTACTCGTGCTAATTTAACAGTGTCGGGTGGATCCGATTTTCTCCGGTACTCATTGGTCGGTTCTTATTTCGGTGAGAAAGGAATTATGGAAACGGACAAGACATTGCCTTATGACACCGGTATGAAGCTGACCCGTTATAATATGCGTGCCAATGTCGATTTGGATGTTACCAAGACGACAGTACTGCGTTTGAATGTCGGTGGTTTCTTGCAAACGCACCGTAAGCAGGCTTTTAGTACGGACGATGCTTTCGACAGGGCATTTATAACTTCTCCTTTTGTGCACCCTGCCCGTTATTCTGACGGAACAATTCCTATCATGAACATCAATGGAGTCAATCCTTGGGCTGCCGTGACACAAAGTGGATATGATGTGGTTACAGCTTCACAGATTCAATCTTTGTTTGCTGTCGAGCAGAACCTGAAAATGATAACTCCGGGATTGAAAGCGAAAGTGTCATTCTCGTTCGACCGCTGGAATCAGAGTTCGATAACCAGAGGCAAGAATGCGACTTACTATACTATTGCTACCGGTCGTGATATAGAGGGTAACCTGATTCATTCGGTGTTGAAATACGGAGATGATTCTTTGGGACATGGCAATAAAGGTGAATATGGAAATTCGAGGGTCTACTTTGAAGGAACGCTGACTTATGCACGTACTTTCGGAAAACATGATGTGGATGCATTGTTCCTGTATAATCAGCAAAGTTTTGACAACGGTAGTGTACAGCCTTATAGAAAGCAAGGTATTGCGGGGCGTCTTTCTTATACATTCGATAGCCGCTATGTGACGGAGTTTAACTTTGGTTATAACGGTTCGGAGAATTTTGCCAAAGGAAAACGTTTCGGATTTTTCCCATCTCTTGCAGTTGGTTGGCTTATATCCGAAGAACCTTTTATGGATAAGTTCAGAAATACTTTGAGTAAATTGAAATTAAGAGGATCTATAGGAAAAGTTGGTAATGATGACATTGGTGGACGACGTTTTGCCTATATGACAACATTGAAGACAGATGCAGACACATATCACTGGGGTGATACAGGGCAGATTGAACGTAAAGGTATTTCTGAAGGAGAAGTAGGGGTGGAAAACCTTACGTGGGAGACTGCATTAAAAATGAATCTTGGAGTAGAACTGGGCTTATGGAATGAACTGGAACTGCAAGTAGATGTATTTAAAGAAAAGCGTACTAATATTTTCATGCAACGTAAGATTATTCCGTCACAAACTGGATTCTTGACAAATCCATGGGCTAACTTTGGTGAAGTGACTAATCGTGGTGTGGAATTCTCTTTGAATTATAATAAACAAATCAATAAAGATTGGTTTATAGGTTTCCGTTCTAACTTCACTTATGCTATCAACCGTGTGGACGAGTATGATGAACCGGAATCTGTGGTAGGTACGTATAAGGGGCTGACAGGACGTTCATTGAATACTTTGTGGGGGTTGCAGGCAGAAAGACTGTTTACAGCAGATGACTTTGATGCGGATGGTAATTTAAAATTCGGTATACCGACACAAGATGTAGGAGCTTCCAGGGTTCGTCCGGGTGATATTAAATATGTGGATATGAACGGTGATGGTTTCATTACTGATGCAGATGAAGGTTATATTGGCGGAACTGTAGACCCGCGCATTGTTTATGGATTCGGTGGCAATATAAATTACAAGAATTGGGACTTGAATTTCTTCTTTCAAGGGACAGGCGATACTTATCGTGTAATCGGTAATACTACATACTTTATTCCGGGTAGCGGACAAACGTTGCAAGGAAATGTCTATTCCAACTATAATGACCGATGGACAGAAGAGAACCCTTCTCAGGATGTATTTTGGCCTAGATTGTCGGAACAACCTAATAGACAGAATTACCGGACTTCTACTTGGTGGAAAAAGAACATGCGTTTTATGCGCCTGAAAACACTGGAGTTGGGATACACTTTGCCGAAGTCTTTCACTGAAAAGATACATTCCAAATCGATTCGTTTTTATGTGAGTGGTAATAACTTGTTCTGTTTCTCCCCGTTCAAATTATGGGACCCGGAACTGGATACTGATACGGGTTTGCGCTATCCGGCTATGCGTTCCGTTATGTTTGGAGTTGACCTGAATTTCTAACTTTAAAAAGACAATCATGAAATTAAGAAAATATATAGTTGCCGGATTGATAGGCATCGTATCGTTGGGTTCGTGTACGTATCTTGACAAAGAACCGGATACGGAGATTAATATAGACATGGTCTTTGAAAATAAGACAAAGGTAGAATCTTGGCTGGCTAATGTATACAGTCGTATTCCTAATCCGGGAAATGATTGGTTGAATACATATGGATGGGAAGTATTTGCGGATGACCTGACTGCTTCCGCACGCTGGCAACAGTGGGACTGGCCTAATATCACTAAGATTCTTGGTGGATGGACGCCTAATACGCAATGGGCAGGTAATTTCTGGGATGGTCTTCCTCGGAAAATACGCCAGGCTTACATATTTATTGAGCGGGTGCATGCATTGCCTGAGGCCGATTTGCCACAGAAAGAAGTGGATTATATGAAAGCGGAAGCGCGTTTCCTTGCAGCTTATTATTGGTGGCAATTGTTGGAGACTTATGGACCGATTCCTTTTAGACCCAATTACATTGCTCCAACTGACTTTACTCTTTCGGACTTAATGGTGGGACAGAGACCGTTTGACGAGATTGTCAGCCATTTGGATAATGAAATGCTGGAAGCGGCAAAACAACTGCCGCCTGTATGGCAAAGTGTAGAGAAGTACGGTCGTATTACTTCCGTTATGTGTCTGACTATTCGTGCAAAAATGTTATTGTTTGCTGCCAGTCCGCTTGTGAATGGTAATGAGTGGTACATCGGGCATAAGAATAAGGAGGGAGAAGAACTGTTTAATTCTACTTACAGTCAGGAAAAATGGGTCAAGGCTGCTGAGGCATGTAAACTGTTACTTGATGAGGCAGAACAGGCTGGTTACCGTTTGTATGTGGAATATAATGCAGAAGGAGAGATTGACCCTTTCACTTCGCTTGAGAATGTTTGGTTCACCAAGTTTCAGGATGGAAATAAGGAAATTTTATTCCCTTACACAAAGCAGGATGCTTATCAAAGTTATCAGTTCTATACCAATAAAGCGGTGACTAAAGAGTACGGTGGTGGAAATGGTTTGGGAGTATATCAAGGACTGGTAGATGCTTTCTTTATGAAGAATGGGCTTCCGATAACAAATAACAACGCAAAATATGTGGAAGAAGGTTTTTCTGCAGAAAAAGAGACAAGAGTTACTGAGTGGACAGGTGGAACAGGACAAAAGGGAGAAGTGACTGCCGAAGGGACTTATAATATGTATTGCAACCGTGAACCGCGTTTCTATACAACAGTAAGTTATAATGGTTCTTGGTATGCCTTAGCCGGACGTAAATATGAGTTCTTTAAGAACCAAAAAGATAACGATTACACACACGATGCTCCTCAAAATGGTTATTTGGTTCGTAAAAAAGTATATCCTCAGGATAATCCGAAGAATGGCAGTTATAAATGGCGGCAAATGTTCCTGTATCGTTTATCAGCTTCTTTCCTTGATTATGCCGAGGCAATCAATGAGGCTTATGATAATAAAGTATCCCGTGAGGAAGCATTGAAATATGTAAATAAGGTGCGTGAACGTGCAGGTGTGCGGCAGTATACATTAAATACTGTTTCATTGGATGACCCTAAATATATTCATGTAGATGACAATCAGCTGGCAGTACGTGAGGTAGTTCGTATGGAACGGCGTGTTGAACTTTGTTGCGAAGGCTCACGCTGGTCGGATATCCGTCGTTGGAGAATCGTTGAGAGTCTTCCTGAAATGTGTGGAGATGACTATGGCATGAATTATGGTGGAACGAACAGTAATGAGTTCTATAAGAGAACTGTATTCCAAACGCGTGTATGGAAAAAGGCAATGTATTGGATGCCGGTATATTTCGAGGAGATAAATAAGAATCCTAACCTTGTTCAGGCTCCTTTCTGGAATTAATTAAATGAAAAGCATGATTATGAATAAGATAATGAAATTAATATGCTTGCTCTTTCTGGCATCGATAGTAGCGAGTTGTAATAAAGATCCGGAGTACTACACACTGGAAACACCTGCAGACCAGATGCTATTAAAGACTTCTTCTGCTGACCTTACTTTGGAGAAAGAGAAGGAGAACGAGACTGCGGTTACTTTTACGTGGAACGCTGCAGCACAGCGTGGTGCTGACGCCAGTATTGCTTACTTCTTTAGAATGTATATGGCGGACTTACACTCCAATGTCACTAGCTTGTTTGAAATTGAAGCTGGAGAACGCTCTATTAGCTTCACGCATAATGAGCTGAATGATATTTTGGCTTCTTGGAGCATACTTCCCGGAGATAAAGTTACTATTGAGGCAGAGGTAATCGCTCAAGTGAATTCGTCTGCTCAGTATTTGAAACCGGAATTGTCGAAAACACAATTGGATGTGGTCGGGTATGATAAGAATGCTACTGCGATTTATATGGTAATGGTAGATGATGCCGGAGAAAGAACGGTTCGGAGAATGACGGAAAAAGTTGTCGGTTCGGGAATCTACCAATCACAAACAGAGTTGAAACCATGCAAGTACTTCTTTGCGCTTAGTGCGGAATCGGATTATCCATGTTACATGAAAGGCGAAAATGGAGATAACTCTTTGCAGTATGTAACGGAAGAAGGTGATTATGAGATGCTGGAGAATGCGAAGAGCGGTACATATACAATGGTGGTTGATCTGAACGTATTTGATGTTAACATAGTCAGTTTGTATCCTTTGCCGAAGGATGGTATTTGGATTGTCGGTAATTCCTGCGAGGTAGGTTGGGATTTGGGAGTTGCTAAAGAGAAAGGAGCTCTACAAAGTAAGGACCCACGCCATCCGGAGCTTTGGACCTATACTGGTAATTTCTATTATAATGATGGTAGCAATGAATTCAAACTTTCAGTGGAACTTGACTGGGGTGGTAAATTTTTCTTTGCTCCTCATGCGGCAGCTAATCCGGTTGCAGAACATGAACTTGGGGAAGCAAGATATCAGGACAATGGTGGCGACTTGAAATGGAGCGTTGCATCAGATGGTAAATATACCTTGACAGTAGACCTTGACCAGATGAAGATATATCTCGCCCCTGCCGAGTAATCTTCATAATGAGTTTATTAAAATATGAAAATCATGAAAAAACTGTTTATTATAATCTATTTGCTTGCCAATATAGTTATGTTGGGAGCCTGCGGTGACGTAGAAAGTGCGGGTGAGCCGCAGCCGCGTGTACCGAGAGTGGAAGTAGAGTCAGAAAATTACTATGTACAAATTGTGCAGGAGAATATTGATGGAGTTGCCTTCGTCTACCGTTGGCTGGATATGGATACGGCATCGAAATATGTCATAACTTTGAATTATGAAGGAACGGCCGAAACGCTGGAAATAGAGGATAAGAGTATATTGACTTATGACGGAGTGCGTGAACTGCTTTTTACCAATCGGCAGATAATGGAATATATGAGAACTTTTGGATTGGATGGAAAGGAAGCTCAACTGAGCATTACATTAGAAGCGTTTCAGGCAGACGGTGCACCAATCACTTCCGAAGCAGCTAAGGCATCAAAGACCTCTAAGATCGATATTATATTGGGTCCCGGTGTGGAGTTAAAGCTAGATTTGGAATAGAATAGTAACAATTAACAAGAAAAACTCAAAACTTATGTATATGCAAAATATAATCGCGCTTGGAATGATTTCCCTATTCACTTGGGGGTGCGGTAATAGCGACAAGCAGAAAGGTGAAACGGTGCAAACACCGTTGGTAGACAAAGTGTGGTATTCAAATCCGGTTATAGACTCCGACAATCCGGACCCGACAGTGATAAAGGCAGAGGATGGATATTTCTATCTGTACGCTACGGGAGGTAATACCTGGATACATAAGTCCAAGGACCTGGTACATTGGACTTATGTAAATGGTGCTTATGAGGATGATAAAAAACCGTCATGGGAGCCGGATGCTGGTATTTGGGCACCGGATATCAACTATATTGATGGTAAATATGTAATGTACTACTCTTTGTCCAAATGGGGCGGTGGAGAAACTTGTGGTATTGGAGTTTCCGTTTCGGATAAACCGGAAGGACCGTTTACTGATCAAGGTAAGTTATTCCGGAGCAATGAAATTGGCGTGCACAACAGTATCGACCCTTTCTATATCGAAGATAACGGCAAGAAGTATCTATTTTGGGGAAGTTGGTATGGCATTTGGGGAGTTGAACTGAGCGTGGATGGTCTTTCGCTGAAAGGTGGAATAGAGAATGCGAAAGCAACAAAAATACAAGTTGCTGCCAATACCGGAAACACCAATGCTTACGAGGGATCATATATATTGAAAAGAGGCGATTATTATTACTTATTCTGCTCTACCGGTACTTGTTGTGAAGGTGCGAATAGTACTTATCAGACGGTAGTATGCCGTTCTACAAATCTTTTCGGTCCTTATGTAAATAAGGCAGGCGAAAAGATGAACGATAACAAACATGAGGTGTTGATACATAAGAATGATGCATTCCTAGGTACAGGACACAATGCTGAAATAGTACAAGATGATGAAGGTAAAGATTGGATAATCTATCACGCTTACCGCACTTCCGATCCATCTTTGGGTCGCGTAGTCTTGCTTGATAGAGTGTATTGGGATGACAACGGATGGCCTTATCTCGTAGGGGACGGTCCGGTTGTAAAGGCGGAAGCGCCTGTTTTCAAGAATAATAAGTAATTGGTATAGGATAATTGTAACTATATAGCTGCAATTATCCTGATTTTGTTCTCGAATTTTAAATTTATAGGTTTTAAAAATGTTATGAAAAAGAAATTACTGCTGGGTTTGCTCTGTATTTTACAAAGTTTTCTATTTGTATTGCAAGCACAAAATACACAACGGAATATCGCATATACGGATGATAACGTGAGGTTCACAGTCATCTCCGACGGAGCGCTCCGCTTGGAATATGCTCCGGATGGGAAATTTGTAGATAGCAAGTCTCATATCGCTATCAATCGTCTGTATCCTCAAGTAGATTACAAGTTAAAAACAAGAGGAGGATGGGTTGAAATAACGACTTCTAAGATGAAGATGCGTTATAAGAAAAACAGTGGACAGTTTACAGATAAGAACTTAATCATCACCGCTGCTAAAGAAATGCTGCCTTTTTCCTGGAAACCTGGTATGCAACAGAAGGGTAACTTGAAAGGTACTTATCGTACATTGGATGGTATGGACGGTGATACGCAGACACAGACTTGGGTGGCTGATACAAAGAAGGGTGACAAACTGAAACTGGAAGATGGCCTGCTGGCTACAGATGGCTGGACGTTCATTGATGATTCACAAGGGCTTCTGTTTGATGATGATAAGGATTGGGATTGGGTGAAAGAGCGTCCGGCTAATGGCGGACAGGATTGGTATTTCATGGCATATGGACATGACTATAAAGCTGCTTTGAAAGATTATACCCTCTTTGCGGGAAAAGTACCATTACCTCCCCGGTATGCGTTTGGTTATTGGTGGTCACGCTATTGGTTATATTCTGACAGGGAGTTCCGTAATCTGATTGATAATTTCCATACGTATCAGATTCCTTTGGATGTATTGGTGGTAGATATGGACTGGCATTATACAGAACAAGGAAAAGGTGGTTGGACCGGTTGGACATGGAACCGTGATTTATTCCCGAATCCAAAGGAGTTTTTGGGATACTTGAAACAGAATGATGTGAAAATCACCCTTAACTTACATCCGGCGGATGGAGTAGCTTCTTATGAAGAAAAATATCTTGGATTAGCAAGAGATATGGGAGTCGATCCTCAGTCCAAACAGACTATTTCATGGATAAATTCAGATAAGAAGTTTATTAAAAATATGTTTAAGAATGTATTGACGCCAATGGAGAAAGATGGTGTTGACTTTTGGTGGTTGGATTGGCAGCAAGGGATATATGACCCGAAAGTGAAGAATTTGAGTAATACTTGGTGGATCAATTACGCATTCTTCAGCCAAATGGAAAAGAACAGGGATACGCGTCCGATGTTGTACCATCGCTGGGGAGGTTTGGGAAATCACCGCTATCAAGTTGGTTTTTCCGGTGATGCAGTTGTTTCATGGAAATCATTAGATTTTCAGCCTTACTTCAACTCGACAGCTTCCAATGTATTATATGGTTATTGGAGTCATGACTTAGGAGGACATATCGGTGAAAGTATAGATCCAGAAATGTACACTCGTTGGTTGCAATTCGGAGCTTTAAGCCCGATTATGCGTACACATTCTCAAAAAAGTGCCGGTTTGAATAAGGAACCGTGGGTGTTTAACAAAGAGTATTGTGATATTCTTCGTAGGACAATCCGGCAGCGTTATGAGATGGCTCCGTATATTTACACAATGGCTCGTAAAGGGTATGATGAAGGGTTGTCACTTTGCCGGCCGATGTACTATGACTATCCGGAAAGTAAAGAAGCTTATGAATTCCGCAGTGAATATATGTTTGGAGATGATGTTTTGGTTGCTCCCGCTACGGCTCCGGCAAAGGATGGTTATGTACAGGTGCGTGCATGGTTGCCCGAAGGGGAGTGGTATGAACTGCATACCGGTACTTTGCTGAAAGGCGGTCAGATTGTAGAGCGTCCTTTTGCTATCGACGAATATCCGATTTATGTAAAAGCAGGCGCTGTATTGCCAATGTACACAAGCAAAGTGATGAACTTGAATGGCAATGACGAAGAAGTTGTAATTACCGTATTTCCCGGTGGAAATGGGACGTCTTCCTTTAGTTTCTACGAGGATAATGGAAACGATAAGAATTATGCGTCAGAATATGCTGTGACTAAACTGGCAGCTTCCTGCCAGGGACAGGAACAAACAATTGTTATCGGCAAGCGTGAAGGACAATATAAAAATATGCCTGTTTCGCGTTCATTTAAAGTGAAGGTGCTTTCATCACTTGTTCCACAATCTGTTACAGTGAACGGACAACCTGCAAAATACGAATACTTGGGTGAAGAGTTTGCCCTTTTTGTTGATTTGCCGGTTTTGTCTTGCGAACAGGAAAAGGTCATTAAAATAGTTTATCCTGTGGAAACGGCTGATATGAACGGTTTATTGGGTGCATCGAGACGAGTTGCCAAATCGATGGAGCAGTTGAAATATCGTGATTCATATATTTGCTTTAAAGAAGAATTTGGTAAGATGGGAAGCCTTAGAGAGGCGGTAACTTATGCACCAGAAAAAATATCTTCTTTGGTTTCCGATTTTTGGAAAAGTTATAATGATTTTCCGGAAGTTCTGAAACACCAAGGGTTGAACGATGATAATAAGGCGTGGTTCTTACAGTCTATTTGCTGGAAATAAGAGTATAGATGAACGGGGAATAATGAAGGGGAAATCCTTTTCGGGCACTTTCCTCTTTTGTTTTTCGAGCTGAAACCTGTCAAGCACTTGACAAATGCATTTTAATGTTGTATCTTTGTAGTTCAAGGAAATGGATTTCTACCTGATAATAAATGAAAAATTAGATAAAAATGAATATAGAAGTAGTATAATATAGTGACAATTCTCCTCTCTCTTCTTAGGATATACCAAAAGATGGAGTATCTGATATAGGCTAAGGCTGCGAATTTTATGGGATTCGCAGCCTTTTTTGTTGTAAAAGATGGACGATAAGGTCGAATTTACAATTTAAGAGTTTATAATAAACCTGGATACTGTTTATAATAAACTGCTCAAAAGTCTATTATAAATGTACCATACATTTGTGTACTAAACTGTAAATATTTTTAAGAGAACGTTTCCCCTTGTGTGGTATCTCTCGAGTTTGAGGTAATTATAGTACACAAATGGTGCAGTATCTTACTTTTACAGGATGGAGCGGAAGGAGGCTCTCTATCCTGCCCAGTTCTCCCTGTCTAGATTCCGATAACTTATGGCTTCTGCCAAATGGGAGGGAAGTATTTGTTCGCTTTCCTCTAAATCTGCAATAGTTCGTGCCACCTTTAGTATTCGGTCGTATGCGCGGGCAGAGAGATTGAGTCGTTCCATTGCATTCTTCAGTAAGGCAAGTCCCTTGTCATCCGGGCGGGCATATAGTGATAGTAGTTTGCTGTTCATCTGTGCATTGCAATAGATGCCAGAGCATCCAGTATAACGCTTCTCCTGTATCTGCCGGGCTTTAATGACCCGTTCGCGGATGGATGCGCTGGACTCTCCTCTTCGTTGGTCGGAAATTTTATCAAAAGGGACTGGGATGATTTCAATCTGAATATCAATCCTGTCGAGCAAAGGCCCGGAAATCTTATTTAAGTATTTTTGTACCTGTCCGGGGCTACATACACAAGCCTTCGTGGGGTGATTGTAATATCCACAAGGGCAAGGATTCATCGAAGCTACCAATGTGAAACTGGCAGGATAGTCTACACTGCTTTTTACACGTGAGATGGTGATTCGTCTGTCTTCCAGTGGCTGACGTAGAACTTCAAGTACATTTTTTGAAAATTCAGGGAGTTCGTCTAGAAATAAAATGCCGTTATGAGCCAGGCTTATTTCTCCCGGTTGAGGAAAACTTCCCCCTCCCACCATTGCTGATTGCGAGATTGTATGGTGGGGAGATTGGAACGGGCGTTGGGTTATTAATGAAGAGTTCCGGTTCAATTTTCCGGCTACAGAGTGTATTTTGGTCGTTTCGAGACTTTCTCCTAAAGAAAGTGGTGGAAGAATAGATGGCAACCGTTTGGCCATCATTGATTTTCCACTGCCCGGGGCACCCACCATAATTATATTATGTCCGCCGGCTGCGGCTACTTCCAATGCCCTTTTTACATTCTCCTGTCCTTTTACATCAGCGAAATCAAATTCAAAGTTGCTTTGTTGGGCATAGAATTCTTCCCGTGTATTGACGATGGTCGGTTCTAACTCGCGCTCGTCATTGAAGAATTCAATAACTTCTTTGATATTGCTGACTCCATAAACTTTCAACTGATTGACGACAGCAGCTTCCCGTGCATTTTGTTGCGGGATGATTAATCCTTCAAATCCATCTTCACGAGCTTTGATGGCGATAGGAAGTGCTCCTTTGATGGGTTGTATGCTTCCGTCAAGACTTAGTTCGCCCATTAACAGGTAGCGGGGGAATTTTTCAGCGGATATTGTTTCATTTGCGCCCAGCAGACCGATGGCAAGCGGCAAGTCGTAGGCTGAACCTTCTTTACGGATATCTGCCGGTGCCATGTTGATTACCAGGTTACTGGTCGGCATCTTGTAACCATTGACTTGAAGTGCGGAAATGATACGTTGATGGCTTTCCTTGACCGCAGAATCCGGAAGTCCGACGAGATAGAACATACAGCCACGTGAGCTGTTTACTTCGATTGTGATGAGTGTTGCATCAATACCTTGAACAGCCGCTCCAAATACTTTTATTAACACGTTTGGTTACTGGTTATTTTTTCTTTTTACTGTCTTTCTTGTCTTTTTCCTCTGCCGCGAAAACGACTTCCTCGATTTTCTTTTTCAACTCTTCTCCATGGAGGTTCTTAGCCAGAATCTTGCCATCTGCCGATAAAAGAATATTAGCAGGTATCTGTTGGACGGAGTATTGTTTAGCTGTTTCTGAGTTAAGTCCGCCGAAATCACATACTTGTTCCCAATCCAATGTATCCTGTTTGATGGCATCCTTCCATTGTTCCTTGTTTACGTCGAATGAAATGCCAAGCATGCCTATATACTTATTCTTCTTATATTTTTTATAGAGTTCTTTTAGCTCGCTGTTACTGCGGTAGTTGGAAACACTGTCATTCCAGGAAGCCCAAAAGTTAATTAGCAGATTTTTCTTTTTGAAATCTTCGGATGAACGGGTTATCTTTACTCCTTTTACGTTGGGAAGGCTGAAGAACGGTGCATATTTGCCAATTTCCGTTTTTTCCGCTTGTGAGATGCTTTCGTTTAGTCGTTCGATATAAAGTTTATCTTGCAATATCCCTGCCATGACTTCAATCAGTTTCTTTATCTTATTGAAATCGGGGGAGTCCTTTTGGACAAAATATTTGTCTAAAAGATAGAGGCTGACAAAAGAAGAATGATGCTGTTTTATAAATTCCTCCGCTTTTTGTTCTAATACTTGTTCAGACAGAGTATCCAGTTCATTTAGTTCTTTCTGGAAAACTGTAAATTCTTGATTGTATTTATTCCCGTCGATAGTCAGAGCTTCGGGGTTGCTGATGTCTCCTTTAATCTTGATTTTATTTCCTTTGTCAAGGAATATGGGATATTCTGTCTGATTTCTAATGAGAAGAAAAGCAGACGTAATGGTATCTATTGGGCTGGAGTAAGAGAACTTGTCGTCTTTCACAAAAATAGTATCTATACGGTCGCATATTTCGTCCATTCCATATAGATAAAGCGTATCTGTACCCAATCCTTTGATTTCTCCGGTTATGCTCACCTCTTTTTGGACGGTCTTTCCACAACCGAATAAACAGATGGCTATAAGGATTAAAATGCAGTTCTTTTTCATTGTTTTGATTTCTTTTCTGCGAAAGTACGGCTTTTACGGATAAAAAAAAAGAATTGCCCGTCATTTATAATGACAGGCTATAATGACAGGCAATTCTTTATATTTAAAATAGAGTGGTAATTCTATTATTTAGCGATGTTCATGAAATCTGCATTTGTGAAGTATTTTGCAAATTCCAGGTCAGTAGCAGCTTTCTTAGCTAATGAAGAGTCTTTAGCAACTGCGCTCTTCAAGCTGCTTATTACCATAGAAGAGTTGTTAGTTCTAGCGCCCAAAACAGCCATCAAGTAGTCAGTATAAGCATCCGGTCTTTCTACGTTAGCCAAAGTGTTTTTAGCCTTGTTGTAGTCCTTGGCAAGGATCTGAGCCAAAGCAGCACTGTTAGTCTTAGAGTCACCGAATGAGTTGACTGCTCTTTCATATTGACCTTGAGCGATGTACAGGTTACCCATAGATTCGCCAAGTTCTTTAGTTCCGGCAGCTTTGCCGAATGATGCTTCTGCAGCAGCTTTGTCACCCTTCATCAAAGCGATCAAACCTAAGTTCATGTTAACCTCAGGAGTAGCGTTAACACTGGCTGCTTTCTTGAAGTAAGATTCTGCTTTGTCATAATTACCAGCCTGATAAGCTAATTTACCCAGGTTGTTGTAAGCACGATAATCGTTCGGGAATTGTTTTGTTGCTTGAGCATAGATAGCTTCTTGCTTAGCAGGTTCATTAGTCAGTGTAGCAGCGTACAGCAACTCTTCGATATTCAATTCTGAAGGATTGGAAGAAGCCAATTTAGCGATTTCTTCGTCAGACTTACCGATGATTTCGTAGTTCAAAGTCAGACGAGAACGACGTAACTGAGGAAGGATTTCGTCAGCCAAAGTCTTGTAAACAGAAGAAATGTTTTTGATTTCCTGTTCTCTCTGTGCAGGATCCTGATACATTGACAATACGCGGAGAATCAACTCTTTGTCTTGGATGTTAGATTTAGATACCAGTTCTTGGAAACCTTCCCAGTCCTGTGCAGTATATTTAGCGTCAACCGGAACGTCGATTTTTGCTTTCTTCAGGTCTTTGTTCAACATCTTGGTTGTGTTGCTTTCGCGGTTTTCAGCAAGAGTTGTATTCAAGCTTACACCACCATCAGGAGAAGCATATGAAGACACTTCGATGTTGCTGATCTTCTTGTTGGCAGCTTCGTTTACGTTAGCAACTTCTTTGTTGAATTCTTTGGCAGTTTTCAACTCGCTGGAACGGATATTAGCCTGTTGGATCAAGAACATGATGTTGGCATCGTGCTTTTCTTTGATGATACGTTGGAAAGCGTCTTCACCCAATGCAGGGTTTGCGTTACCTAATGTATTGTTCACCAATTCAGAAGTAGAGATTACACCATCAGCTATTTTTACAGCAGGAATAGTAATCACTTTCTTACCGATAGTAGCTTTAAATTCGAGGAACAATTCAGACTTGGCCATTTCCGGAACATAGTCGAAAGAAGTTTTCATAGTGTAGCTACCACCCATCTTGTAAGAGATAGACTGGTTGTTACCTTCTACTTTTTCGCCTTGGAAAGTAGCAGGCTGGCCTTTAGCTTCGCCGCCGTTCCATTTCAAAACTGGAGTAACTTCTACAACAGCTTTCTTGTTGAAATACTTTTCAGGGAATTTACCATTGATGGTAGCAGGAACTTTACCACCTACTGCTTCCAGCACTTGCGGAGTAACAGTGAAGTAATCAGCTGACAGTGGACCCATTTTTTTGTTGCAAGAAGAGAATAATGCAACAATCATTGCCATGAGTAAAGGCAAGTACAACTTCTTAGTCATTTTAGGTATAAATTAAATGTTTGTAATTGAAATTTCGCCTATTCGCTAATCTCTTTCTGTTCAGCACGGAAAAAGTAACGCAAAGATATTAATTCTTAATATAAATATATAGATAGGGGGCCGATTTTATCATAATTTAATGAAATAATGACTCTTTTTCTTTTCGATACTTGATATTTCGGGGATGATGCTCAATAATCTCACTGCGAAGCATATTACGGTCGATGTGCGTATAAATTTCGGTAGTTGCGATAGACTCATGCCCGAGCATGCATTGGATGGCGCGCAAATTGGCGCCACCTTCCAATAAATGAGTGGCAAAGGAGTGTCGGAAAGTGTGTGGGCTGATGTTTTTGGTAATGCCAGCCTTTTGCGCTAATTCTTTTATCATATGAAAGATCATAATCCGGGAAAGTCCTTTGCCTCTCCGCTGACTGACGAAAACGAAATCCTCATGCCCTTTTTTCACTTCAATCTGATTGCGGTCTGTGATGTAAAGCTTTATTTCATTAATAGCCCGGGGGGAGATTGGTACGAGTCGTTGTTTGCTTCCTTTTCCTTCTACTCTGATAAAGCCTTCATCAAAATAGAGGTCGGATAGTTTAAGGGTGATAAGTTCTGATACCCGAAGTCCGCAGCTGTATAGTGTTTCTAAAATAGCTCTGTTTCGCTGTCCTTCAGCTTTGCTGCGGTCGACGGCGGAGATAATCCGGTCGATTTCCTCCACAGTCAGTACTTCAGGAAGTTTGAAACCTATTTTAGGACCTTCCAATAGTTCGCTGGGGTCTGCTTCCAGATACTCTGCCATGATGAGAAAACGGAAGAATGATTTGATTCCCGATAAGATGCGGGCTTGTGATCGGGGGTGGATGCCGATGTCATGCAGCCCGGCTGCAAAACGCTGAAGGTCAGCGAGGCATACGTCCAGAACGTCTATCTCTTCTAGCGTTAGAAAACTCATCAATTTGTCTAAATCTGTGAGATAGGCATCCAGCGTGTTGGGAGATAGGGACTTTTCCAGTTTGAGATACTGTTGGTACTTCCTGATTATCACATCCCGTTGTTCCTTCTTCTGCTTTTTTTCGTTGATTTCCATTTCTTTTTTCTACCTTTGCACCTTGAAATATTGTTCTTTGGATACAAAGGTATAAAAAAACAGGATTGCGCGATGAAGATACAAATTATTAATGGTCCGAATATTAATCTGCTGGGTAAGCGTGAACCTTCCATTTACGGAAGCGTTACATTTGAAGATTATCTGGCTGAACTTCGCAAAAGATACGCTGACGTGGAGATCGACTATTTTCAATCAAACATAGAGGGTGAAATGATAGACTGCATTCAGCAGGCAGGGTTTGATGTAGATGGTATTATTCTGAATGCCGGGGCATATACGCATACCTCTATTGCATTGCAGGATGCCATTCGTTCGGTGAAGGCTCCGGTGATAGAGGTGCATATTTCTAATGTGCATAGCCGGGAGGCTTTCCGGCATGTTTCTATGATTGCTTGTGCTTGCAAGGGAGTGATTTGTGGTTTCGGGCTGAACTCGTATCGTTTGGCTTTGGAAGCGTTGTTGGAGAATAAATAAGGTATAATATATAAATAGGTAAAAAGAATATGTTATTGAAACAGACTAAAATTGTGGCTTCCATTTCGGATAGGCGTTGCGATGTGGATTTTATAAAACAATTGTTTGAAGCTGGAATGAATGTGGTGCGTATGAATACTGCGCATGCCAGCCGTGAAGGCTTTGAAGCTTTGATTGCAAATGTGCGTACTGTATCCAATCGTATTGCAATTCTGATGGATACAAAGGGGCCGGAGGTTCGTACGACAGCTAATGCTGAACCGATTCCATATAAGATAGGCGAGAAAGTGAAGATTGTCGGCAATCCTGAACTTGAAACCACTCGTGAGTGTATCGCCGTTTCATATGCTAATTTCGTGCATGACTTGAATATTGGCGGCACAATTCTGATTGATGACGGCGACCTTGAACTGGAAGTTATTGACAAGACTGCTGATTATCTGCTTTGTGAAGTGAAGAACGAAGCTACTTTGGGCAGCCGCAAAAGCGTGAATGTGCCGGGTGTTCGTATCAATCTTCCTTCATTGACGGAGAAAGACCGTAATAATATCCTCTATGCTATCGAGAAGGATATCGATTTTATTGCTCATTCTTTTGTGCGTAACCGTCAGGATGTACTCGATATCCGTGAAATTCTGGATGCTCACAATAGTGATATCAAGATTATTGCTAAGATAGAGAATCAGGAAGGGGTGGATAATATTGATGAAATTTTGGAAGTGGCCGATGGCGTTATGGTTGCCCGTGGTGATTTGGGTATCGAAGTTCCACAAGAACGTATCCCGGGAATCCAGCGTGTACTGATTCGGAAATGTATCCTTGCCAAGAAGCCGGTGATTGTTGCCACTCAAATGCTTCATACAATGATACATAATCCTCGTCCGACTCGTGCGGAAGTGACTGATATTGCCAATGCAATCTACTATCGTACAGATGCTTTGATGTTGAGTGGGGAAACTGCTTATGGTAAGTATCCGGTGGATGCGGTGAAAACAATGACCAAGATTGCGGCACAAGCGGAGAAAGATAAACTTGCTGATAATGACATCCGTATTCCATTGGATGAGAATAGTAATGATGTCACGGCATTCCTTGCTAAACAAGCGGTAAAAGCTACTTCCAAGCTAAAAATACGTGCTATCATAACTGACAGTTATAGTGGGCGTACTGCCCGTAATCTGGCTGCTTTCCGTGGAAAATACCCGGTGTTGGCTATCTGCTATAAGGAAAAAACGATGCGTCATCTGGCTCTTTCTTACGGAGTGGAAGCTATCTATATGCCGGAATTGGCAAACGGCCAGGAATATTATTTCGCTGCATTGCGCCGATTGTTGAAAGAAGGACGCCTGCAGCCAACTGACATGGTAGGATATTTGAGTAGTGGTAAAGCGGGTACAAAGACTTCATTCTTGGAAATCAATGTGGTAGAGGACGCATTGAAACATGCGGATGAGACTGTATTGCCTAATAATAACCGTTATCTGTAAAAGCTGGATTTTATGCAAGAGACTGAATCTATTGACGAATATATTCTGCAACATATTGATCCCGAAAGTGACTATTTAAAGTCACTTTACCGGGATACGCATGTAAAGCTCCTTCGTCCTCGTATGGCTTCCGGGCATTTGCAAGGACGGTTGCTGAAGATGTTTGTAGAAATGATTCAGCCTCGTCAGATATTGGAGATCGGCACGTATAGCGGATATTCCGCTCTTTGCCTGGCAGAAGGTTTGCCGGAAGGTGGAATGTTGCATACGTTCGAGATAAATGATGAACAAGAGGACTTTACTCGTCCGTGGCTGGAGAAATCACCGTTTGCCGATAAAATTCGTTTTTATATAGGTGATGCTTTAGAATTTGTTCCAAACTTAGGTGTTATCTTTGATATGGCTTTTATCGATGGTGATAAACGCAAGTATATTGAATATTACGAGATGACGCTGGCACATCTTTCTGAAGGTGGGTATATCATTGCCGATAACACGCTTTGGGATGGTCATGTGTTGGAACAGCCTCGTAGCAACGATGCCCAGACAATTGGAATAAAGGCTTTCAATGATCTTGTTGCAGAAGATAAACGAGTGGAGAAAGTGATATTACCCTTGCGTGATGGGTTAACAATTATAAGAAAAAAATAAAAGAGTAGATTTATGGAAACAACAAGACAGAATAAGATCTCTCGTCTGTTGCAAAAAGAGCTGAGTGAGATATTCCTGCTTCAGACAAAAGCGATGCCGGGTATGTTGGTGTCGGTTAGCACAGTGCGTATCAGTCCTGATATGAGTATTGCCCGTGTGTATCTCAGTGTCTTTCCGTCGGAAAAAGCGGAAGAAATGGTGAAGAATATCAATGATAATATGAAGTCCATTCGTTATGAATTGGGTACTCGTGTACGTCATCAATTACGTATTATTCCCGAACTGAAATTCTTCGTAGATGATTCATTGGATTATATCGAGAAGATTGATTCATTGCTGAAGTAAGATAACTCATAGCAGAGGTGAATTTTCCTTTTTATATAGCCAGGCGTTATCTTTTCTCGAAAAAGAAGCATAATGCTATTAATGTCATATCCGGCATTTCTGTGTGCGGAGTAGCTCTTGCTACACTTGCATTGGTCTGTACACTTTCCGTTTTTAATGGATTCCAGGATATGGTAGCTAGTTTCTTTACGGCATTCGATCCGCAACTGAAAATTACTGTCCGCGAAGGGAAAGTCTTTGATGGGCAGGACGAACGGATTCGTGCGGTCTGTGCGCTTCCCGAAATTGATGTCTTTACGGAAACGCTTGAAGAAAATGCGATGGTACAATATAAAGACCGTCAGGCTATGGTTGTATTGAAGGGGGTAGAGGATAATTTTGAAGAATTGACTTCCATTGATAGCATCCTCTATGGTGCCGGTGAATTCCTTCTCCATGATTCGATTGTAAATTATGGGATAATGGGAGTCGAATTGGTAGCAACCTTAGGTACGGGACTGCAATTCGTAGATCCTCTTCAAGTATATCTTCCCAAACGAAATGCCAAAGTGAATATGGCGAATCCCGGTGCTTCCTTCAATCAGGATTACCTCTATTCTCCCGGCGTTGTATTTGTAGTAAACCAACAGGAATACGACGGGAAATATATTCTGACTTCTCTTGATTTCCTCCGTCAACTGCTGGACTATACAACAGAAGTCTCCGCTATGGAACTGAAACTAAAGTCCGATGCAAATGTTTCATCCGTACAAGCTAAAATAGAAAAAATACTGGGGGATGCTTTCGTTGTTCAGAACCGCTATCAGCAACAAGCGGACGTCTTTCGTATTATGGAGATAGAGAAACTGATTTCCTACTTATTCCTCACCTTCATCTTAATGATTGCCTGTTTCAATGTAATCGGTTCTCTTTCCATGTTGATTTTGGATAAGAAAGAGGATGTTGTGACTTTACGTAGCCTTGGAGCTGATGACAAACTTATTTCCCGTATCTTTCTATTTGAAGGTCGGCTTATTTCTCTTTTGGGTGCTGTCACCGGCATTGTTTTAGGACTGATCCTTTGCTTTATTCAGCAGAGGTTTGGGGTAATATCGCTTGGTGGAGGTGGTGGGACTTTTGTGGTGGACGCCTATCCGGTTAGTGTTCATGCTTGGGATATAGTGCTTGTCTTTGTAACAGTTCTGGCTGTTGGCTTCCTTTCTGTCTGGTATCCGGTACGCTATTTGAGTAAGCGACTCTTGTAATCGGGTATTATAGTATTTATTGTAGAAACTTTTCTGTAATTGATAACTTTTAATTTGATATTTATTTTTATATTTTCTAATATACTGCTATATTTGACCCAATTTTGTTAATTAGAAATAATCTGTAGAACACTTCCGTGAGACCTGAAAGTAATGACATAGACAGAATTGTAAACGGTGATGAGGCGGCTTTTTGCCGTTTTATGGAACGTTATTCTTCACGTCTATATCATTATGTTTTTGCTTTGATTGGTCAAAAGGAGCCGGCCGAGGAGGTTGTAAGTGATGTTTTCTATGAGGTTTGGAAAAACAGAAAAACTTTGGGTGGTATAGAAAATATGAATGCCTGGATACAGACGATTACTTATCGGAAAGCTATTTCTTATTTGAGGAAGGAAACGGGAAAAACCGAATTATCGCTTGACGGTATAGGGGATTTTATATTTGCTCCTATTCAGTCGCCTGACGAGGCGATGATTAGTAAAGAGGAGATGGAGAAAATAAACAATGCTATCCAACAGCTACCACCTAAATGTAAGCATGTCTTTTTCTTGGCGAAGATCGAGGGACTACCTTATAAAGAGATTGCTAAATTATTAGATATATCTGTGAAAACTATCAATAATCATATAGCTTTTGCTTTAGAAAAAATTGCTGAGAATCTCAATATTCGTTCTCGAAGGTTATAATTTCTTCTTAGAGCCTGTTTAAATTTTCCTGAGATTATGTTAGATAGGCTTTACCGACCTGT
>ERZ777305.871-NODE-871-length-44245-cov-8.945485_pt1 | contig 44245 bp, 40 predicted proteins | sample MGYA00374965_ERZ777305 | MGnify/ENA primary metagenome ERZ777305 (study PRJEB29328, sample SAMD00013331) | mouse gut metagenome | study: EMG produced TPA metagenomics assembly of the Metagenome analysis of fecal microbiota from mouse which was promoted...
CAATTCCCTTTTTATAATCTCCCTTATGTATGTAGCAAAATTTGCAGCCTGTACTTACAAAATATGACAATATCCCTCATATTTCAACAGCATTTTTCTACAAACAGGCGAAACTCCATACTATCACGGAAACCCCTATACTTTCACGCAAAACTCGGATACTATCACGGAAACTGCCGACTTTTGCGTGATAGTACAATTTCTCCCCTATCGCCACCTTTTCAGCGGTATCCAAAAACACAAAAAGAGAGGTCCACCAACCACTCCGGTGAACCCCTCCATGCCCAAAATCCCTTGATTTTAAGCCATTCTTCCATACTTTTGCCTGCGAGTACCCAAAATCCTATGGCATCATTTGGAAATAGCCGCCTGTGCCGCTGTTATACTTTGATGACTTTTACCCCTCTTTACCCCATTTACCCCACCCAATTCGACATTCGACAAACGGGATTCGACAAATTGCGCTCTTACCGACAAAATCCATATTTCTCAGTGCGGCGCAATCGCATCAGAGCAGCCTTAAAAGCTGTACCAACTCATGCGACTCCTCCGCATCTGATGCAGTCTGCCTTGTATCAAACTGCGAAAAACGGTTGTCACGGTAAAATGATAACAGCTTTTCCTCATTTTCTGCCTCTAAGAAGGTCACTACGCCTCCGCCCAAATACTGTATCTCTTTAATTTTATCCCAGGCAAGTTTAAGCAGTTCTGCTCCCGTGATCTCTGTTCCGCCACTCTCCGAGAAGTTTTTCCCAAGTTGTGCTATCAGATATGCCGACATGGTATAGGTATCCGATTTTTCATCCAACTCACTGATTCGCAACAACTTTCTTTTCATGGTATTGCTCACTGTTTCACCCCTTACCGTCAATGGTTTTAATGCAAGGGTAAAATATCCAAGTAATCTGACATCCTCTGCTGAAACTACAAGATATGTAACAGACTGGTTCTTTTTCGTGAATTCTATGGCACTTTTTTTCAAAAAACGTTCCACGTCCTTATTCTTCGGACTGGAAAAGCCGGAAAGCAACTCAACCAGTGCTGGCTCTCCGGCTTCTTCATCATTCCCCAATGCCAAATACTCACGGATATTGACCGAAAAAACTTATCATTTTCCGGCATTTTCTTTCTCCTTTATTTTCATCTTCCGCAGCCGCATCATTTCCCTCAATTCGGACTCTCCTTTTATCTCTCTTGCAGCCACAGGTATATGAACAGGACGGTTCTTGGCAGATTCTTCAATCGCATTGACAAACATCTCCACCTGTTCCTTGCCGGAAATGACAAAATTCTTTGTGATACTTGAAGTTGCCATAATAAACACCTCCTTTGTTAGTATGGTTCTTCCGTTTCAATTCATACTTTTCTATCTCTATTTTATTATTTTATATCGGTTAAAGCAACAAATCTTTTATGAATTTTTATAACTGATCAGATTTCGGAAGCGAATCCTTTCATTGGGATCAAGACCTGCTGCCGGCTCATCCAATATCAGGATTCCAGGGTCATTGAGCATGGCCTGCGCTATGCCGGCCCTGCGCTTCATGCCGCCGGATAATTTTTTCATTTTTGTTGCCGCCTCTTTCGTAAGCCCCACTTTTACAATCAATTCTTTCACCCGTTTCCTTGCAACTGCCGGACGAATCCCTTTCAGCGCCCCAATATACAGCAGATAATCCTGTACTGTAAACTCAGGGTAAAACCCAGTGTCTGCTGCACAGTATGCCAAAGCAGATACAGGCTGTCACACAAAGGGGAAACAGAAACTGTATCACCAGTTGTGACAGCTGCCAATGCAGCCCCGCCGACACGGCTCCACAAAATACGGTAATCAGTAAAATATCCATAATGCCAGCAAAACAAGCGCCTGACACACCCCCACCACCTTTTTGGGGTTATTTTCAACTGTATCCATAAAAAGTCCTGATAAGACAAGAGCCGTTCCTGTTCTGCTTCCCAAAAGGCCTCCTTTGACCAAGATGTACAAAAAGATAGTTACACCATTCATTTTAAGGACTTAATAACCAGGAAAGGCACCCACTCTCAAGGTGGATGCCTCAATTCCAAATCCGTTTTCACTTTTATTCAAAATAAGCGTCAAATATCCGTCTGGCAATGGGCACCGCATAGTCACCGCCGGAACCGGCGCCCTCTATGATGACGGTCACACAAAGTTCCGGATCCTCCACCGGCGCAAATCCCGTAAACCAGGCATGGGAATCTGTCTTGACGCTATTATACTCTGCGGACCCCGTCTTTCCCGCCGCCGTGTAAGATGCGTCCGCAAGCTTAGTCCCCGTACCGCTTTTCACCACTTCCTGCATCAGCTCTTTCATAATTTGGGCTTCTTCTTCGCTCATCATGCGTTTATAAGAAGCGGCCTCAAACTGTTTGATCACATTCCCCTCGTGGGTCTCCACATGATCCACCAGATACGGTTTCATCAACATACCATCATTGGCAATGGCACAGGTAAGCATATTCATCTGCAGCGGTGTGACCGCCGTCGTTCCCTGGCCGATGGACGCCTGCATCATATCCGCATCTTCTGTGTTTGCGTCAACCACCAGTTTACTCTGATTATAAGCAAACCCAACCTTCAGTTCCTGGTTAAACAAAAGCCCTTCTAAGGTATCCGCAAATCTGTTACGGTCAAGCTGCATGCCAATGTTCGCAAAAGAAGCATTACAGGACTTGGCAAAGGATTTAGCAAAGTCTTCCTGTCCGTGGACCGTTCCATGATAACAGTTTATGGTCTCCTCTCCATGGGTAAACCGGCCATTACACTGATACGTGTATTGGCTATATGAGTCAGGATTTTCCCGTATATAGGCAAGGGCCGTCACAATCTTAAAGGTGGATCCCGGCGGATACAACCCTTGGGTGACACGGTTTAAGAGCACGCCGCTCTCCTTGTCCGCAAGAAGGTCATCCCAAATTACTTCTATCTCGTTTGGATCAAAATCCGGTTTCGAAACCAGGGCCAGAATCCTTCCTGTAGACGGATCCGACACAATGACCGCTCCTTTATAGAGCCCCAGGGAGTCATAGGCAATCTGCTGTAAATCCACATTCAGGGTGGTTACCACATTATCCCCCGGATATTTCAGGCCGGCCACATCATTGGCCACTTTCTCAGATAACTTGGCATTAGAGTTGATCAGATAATAATTGGCAGACGCTTCAATCCCGTATCGGCCATTAGAAGCATATCCCACCACATGGGAAAACATATTTTCATAAGGATATACTCTGGTTTCCTTACCTTCCTCATCGGTCTGTGTCTTTGCCAGCACCTGTCTGCCTTCTGCATAAATCATCCCTCTGGTATTCTGCGCCACCAGGATTTCCTGCCTGCTGTTATAGCTGTTATTCATCAGTTCCTGCTGATGGGTGACCGCATAATGACAGGTATATCCCATCATCCCCAGAAATACCGCAACAAAGAGATATGTGACAGCGAGAATCTGCTTATTCCTCTTCCTCCTCATCTTCTCCTGCTTCATCCTCTTCATATCTTTCTGTCTCATTTTTAATCTTTCTTCGTCTTCTCTTCTTTTTGGCACGTCTTTCTCCCTCGTCCTGCCTGATGATATACAATCCCTCTATGATAAAGAACATGATCAGCGTGGTCAATATGGAACTGCCTCCATAACTGATAAAGGGCAGTGTCACACCGGTCATGGGAATGAACTTGGTTCCCCCGCCGATGGTCAGAAATACCTGAAAAATATAGGTGATTCCCAAACCAAAAGCAATCAGCCGGTAAAAGCCGTTCTGTAACTTAATGGAAATATTCATAAACATGATAAAACAGCTCAGGCAGATCAAGATCAAACACATGGAAAAGATAATTCCCAGTTCTTCCGCCACAGCAGAGAACACAAAATCTGCCTCCACTAAGGGAATTGCCGTGGGATTTCCCCGAAAAAGTCCAAGCCCGAACCAGCCGCCGCTGCTGATGCCAAAGAGTGACTGGGTAATCTGGAAACCGGCTGCATCGATACAGCTGAAAGGATCGCGCCAGGCCTGCACGCGCACCTGCACATGACTGAACAAATGATAGGCTGCCACTGCCGCCGCACTGCCGCCCGCGGCGCCCGCAAACAAGTAGACCCACTGACCTGTGGCGATAAACACCATCATCACATAGACGATAAAGAAAATAAGTGCACTGCCAAGGTCCTTGGATGCCACCAATATCAGCACATGGGCGCCTGCCAACACCGCCGTCACCGCAACTCTCAGGAAATCCTGGGATTCACTGAGGGCACTGGCCAGGAAGAATACAAAAATGATTTTCACAAACTCCGACGGCTGGAAGGTAACCCCGCCCACAGAATAAGAAATCTTCGATCCGTAAGTGACAGACCCCAGAATAAGCACAATACCCAATGCCACAATACCCACCCCGGCATAAACCCAGGTCAGGCTCTTTAAAAACTTGAGCTTATGGATAAAGTAAGGAATTATCATGCTCATGATGAGAGAAACTGTAACGATAAAAAACTGCTTGATTGCCCGTTCATAGGAAAGCCGTGACAAGATCACAAAGCCTATGCTCAAAAGCATACACATATTATTGATGATCAGTCTGTTTCCTTTTGGATAAATCATGCGGAACAACATAATCGTGGCAAATAAGAGTATCTGCTGTAAGATATAAAAAAGCAGATATTCTACCTTGCCCGTCTCGAAGCAGATTACCAGAAAGCACGAAAAATGCACCAGAAACATCAGGAAATTCTGGCGGATATAGATGCCCTTTCGCCGCTCCTCCTCCTGAAAACGAAATACCAGGAAACATTCCAGCGTGTAAAGAGCAATAAACAATGTGATGATATATTTAGAAAGTTCTGTGATGTATAATTCCATAAAACTTACTCGACGCCCCTTTTCAAATGCCCTGTCGTATACCCTGCAAAGGGGAACTCACCGGCAAGGATTTGTGCACATTCAGCCCCTGATTCCATCACGAAATCATAGCGCCAGACATCCGCACCCACTCTTTTCGCCTCTTTAAGACTGGTATGCAGAGAGTATGGTACCGAATTATATATGGTGTTAAAGCAGTGTTCACAGTTTATAATCACCGGAAAAGCGGTCTGGTAACGATCCTTAAGATAAATCTGCTGTCTCTCATCCTGATGCGGCAGACAGCTTCCCGCAGTCTTTTGCAGACAGTTGGCAGTAACCATCATGGGAATCCTTCCGTATACCACAAGTGTAGTACGCATGTCGAGTTCCTGCGCTGCCTCGGCAAGATGGAAAGCCTCTCTGGCATTTACTTCATAGGGAATGGTGTATTCCCTTCCATAGTCTTTCCAAAATTTCAGGGTTCCCTTATGGAAACAATACAGATTGGTATCGGGAATCACCGCGTAATCCTGTGACAGGTTCCTCACATAAGAAAGGCCTTCCAGATTGCGGAGCAAAAATCCCCTGATCAGCCCCTTCGCCTCCCTGACTTTCTCTGTCAGGGATTGCAGATATCTTTCATCGCGTTTGCGCAGAATCTGCGGCAGAGCCAGGTAATAGATACAGCCCTCTGCTTTATTCCTGCCGCCTTTCGCTTTGCTGTCAAAAGCCCGGCTGATGATACGTTCATATTCCTTTATAAACAGATCACTTTCTATAAAAATCCGTTCACAACCATAGTCTTCTACAGCCGTAAACTGCTCATAAGTCGTGACTAGACAATCTATGGACGGTGACAAAGCCGTTGACTTGTTTGGTCGATTAAAAATTCCTTCGCTTTGTTCTGTTTTAGCATTCTTCACTGCTCTTTTGTCACATAAACCGTTCTGCCGGATCACTTCTCTCTCATAGGCTTCTATGGCATCACGGCGCAGCTGATTCAGGGCCCGTACCGGCACAAACACATCACCCTCCATACAAATCTCGCAGGCTGACACCGTTACACAGTTATTTCCTGTTTTCGTCATCTGCTTTCTGATGTCTTCTGCCCGCAGAGGCGCATTTTTTGCTGCCTGTACCACATCACCTGAAAGCTCTGTTGTTCCATGTTCTCCAGTTACATTCACCCTGATAGGCGCGCCGGGTTTTACTTCCACCGATAGACGCACCGGCATCTTGGGTGTCTCATGAAGATATTCTGTACGAATCTTCTCGAGCACACACGCATCGCTCCCGGCATAACCAGGTTTCGATAACGTAATCATTTCTTTACCATTATGCCTCTCATAATATCCCGTCTGAATCTCACTGCGGATATACAATCCCCGGAGCATGTCCAGATCCTCTGGTTCCACCCGACAGCCATCCGCTCCCTGACGGTAATACAGATCAATATACTTGCGGTACATGGCCGTGACGCCGGCTGCATACTCGGGCTTTTTCATACGCCCTTCTATCTTAAAGGAATCGATACCTGCCTCAATCAACTGCGGTATATACTCCAGAGTACACATATCTTTCAGACTGAGCGGATATCCTTCTCCCAATATCTGTTTCTGCCCTGCATAAATCTGATAAGGGAGTCTGCAAGGCTGGGCACACCGCCCCCTATTGCCGCTCCGGCCTCCCAGTATACTGCTGAAAAGGCACTGTCCTGAATAACAATAACACATGGAGCCATGAATAAAGCACTCAATCTCTATGCCTGTCTCTTCCTTCATGGCACGCACTTCCGACAGAGATATCTCCCTGGCCGGCACAATGCGCACCGCTCCCTGTTCTTTTAAAAAGGCAGCGCCGCCTGCACCGGTTATCGTCATCTGTGTGCTGACATGCAAAGGCAATCCGGGAAACCACTCCCTGATCAGGCGAAAGACACCTAAATCCTGCACAATCACGGCGTCAAGCCCGGCTTCGTAAAATGGACATAAATAATCATAAAGCCCGGCAGCCTCATTCTCCTTAAACAGCGTATTGACTGTGAGATATATTTTTTTACCCATACAATGCGCCACATGTAAAGCCTGGCAGATTTCTTCCGTAGTAAAATTATCTGCATATGCCCTGGCGCCAAACCGTTCTCCACCAAGATATACCGCGTCCGCACCAGCGTTAAGCGCACCGATAAAAGCCTGGTAATTTCCTGCCGGAGAAAGCAGTTCCACTTTTCTGTCCAAATGCATTCCCATTAACCCTATGCCCCTCAAAACAGGATAATCTTTTTAACAAAGGGGAGATGCCTGACGGCATCCCCCCGTTCTTATTTTTTACGTTCTTTCAATTCTGTTTCCATGCGGACTATCTTTTTGGCACTTTCGTTTACTTCCAACTGAAGATTCTTCACATTTTTCTCTGTATTTTCCAGTTTAATCTGAGAAGCAATCAGTTCATGCTTTAAATCATACATTTCCTTCTCTTTGTTCTGCAACTCTTCCTCCAAGAGGCTGATCTGCTTCTTTGCCTTAAAATAATCATCTGCAATGTTAAGCTGTAACAGCACATTCTGTGTATCGAGAGACTGTCTCTTAAAACTATCAACTTTGTTGTACTCAGCTACTTTATTGTTGATATAGGATGCTACCTTCTGCAGGTACTCCTCACTCTCATAACCGCTCAGTGTAAACACCTTACCGGCAATGATTACTTCTGTATCTGTTTTTGTTGACATTGGGCTCCCCTCCCATACTAAATATGCCGCCTGATAAAAATGCTTAACACTATATCTATTATATCTGTCTTAAGAGGGAATTTCAAGCCCAAAATGTTGATATGCCGCATCCGTGACCACCCGGCCTCTGGGTGTGCGGTTTAAAAAACCATTCTGAATCAAATATGGCTCATACACGTCTTCTATCGTACCGGCATCCTCCCCGATTGCCGCCGCCAGCGTATCGAGTCCTACCGGCCCGCCTTTAAATTTCTCCATCATGGTCACCAGAATATTCCTGTCCACATGGTCTAAGCCCATCTTGTCCACATCCATCAGATCCAGGGCAATCTTTGCGATTTCTTCTGTGATTATGCCGTCATATTTCACCTGTGCAAAGTCTCTTACCCGTTTCAGGATACGGTTCGCAAGCCGCGGCGTACCACGGCTCCTTCTTGCCAGCTCCACAGCGCCCTTTTCGTCAATCTCCACGCCCAGAATCCGGGCAGAATGCATGATTATGACCTTAAGCTCTGCCACCGTATAAAACTCCAGCCGGTGAATCATACCGAACCGATCCCTGAGCGGCGCCGTCAGCAGTCCCGCTCTGGTGGTTGCCCCCACCAGCGTGAACCGGGGCAGATCTAAACGAATGGAACGAGCCGTAGCTCCTTTGCCTATCATGATATCTATGGCATAATCCTCCATGGCCGGGTACAGAACTTCCTCCACCTGCCGATTCAGCCTGTGGATTTCGTCCACAAACAACAAATCGCCCTCCTGCAGATTGTTTAAGATAGCCGCCATCTCCCCTGGCTTCTCAATGGCTGGTCCGCTGGTAACCTTCATATGCACACCCATCTCATTGGCAATGATTCCCGCCAGCGTAGTCTTTCCAAGACCAGGAGGTCCGTAAAACAAAACATGATCCAGCGCGTCTCCCCGCTGTTTCGCTGCCTCGATGTATATCTTCAGATTATCCTTTACCTTAGTCTGACCAATATAGTCAACAAGTGTCTGCGGACGAAGAGACCCTTCAATCTTCATATCCTCTTCCATGAGATTTGTTTCTATCATTCTGCCTGCCATTTTATTTCTCCACCTTTGAACCTGTAACGCGGTTCTTCCAAAACCACTTATCCTGCACTAAAACATATGCTTTAACGCCTGCTTCAGAATCGTCTCCACTGTAGTATCTTCCTTCATCTCCACCTTCTTGACTGCCGCTGTGGCATCTGATGCAGAATACCCCAGCGCCACCAGTGCCTCGATAGCTTCCCGCTTCATCAGATTATCCGCGGTCTGCGCATTTGCATTGCCTCCTGCGGTATCTGCCGGTGCGCCAAGTCCTTTCAAAGTATCTTCAATGGAAATCTTATCCCGCAGGTCTATGATCACGCGCTCCGCTGTCTTAGCGCCAATTCCCGGCGCCTTGGCGATGGCCTTCGCATCTCCTGCCATGACGGCAAACCGCAGGGCATCCGCACTCATCACCGACAGAATCGCCAGCCCGCCCTTGGGCCCTATACCGCTTACGGTAATCAGCTTCTTAAACACTTCCAGATCATCTCTGGTCAAAAAACCATAAAGTGAAAAAGCATCTTCCCGCACCAACGTATATGTATAAATCTTGACTTCACTGCCAATTCCAGGAAGAAGGTCTGCCGTCGTGGTGGATACTTTCACATTATACCCTATTCCCCCGGTTTCCACCACCACAGAATCTTCTGTCATCTCTTCTAACGTTCCTTTAATGTATGCGTACATCTTCTCTCTCCTTTGACTGTTTTACTTTTGCATTCGCAGCATTTGACCACCTACAGAACTCCTGACTGCCAGACTGACCTGGCTACAAATCATGCCGCTGAAGGTACGGCTGCGTCTCCATGCCCACCAGCCCAAGCAAGGCGCCCGTAACCACGCCTGATATGATCAAAAACGGCAGATAATACAGTACGGCAAAGGTCTCCACCACAAACATGGCCACAATAATCTGTCCCACGTTATGAAACACACCGCCAAGCACGCTCACGCCGAGCATGGAAAAACAACTGCACTTTTTCGCAAACACCATGACCATAAGGCTAAGCGCCGCTCCAGCCAGCGCATACAGAATAGAATACAGGCTGCCAAACAAAAAGCCTGATAAAATAATCCTCATTCCATTCACCAGCACAGCTTCTCTTGCTCCAGTCAATGACTTTTTACCGTTATATAGCAATAAAACCACAACAAGATTCGGCAGTCCAAGCTTAATCCCTGGTATCCCAAAGGTAAGGGGGAGCAATGATTCCACATAGGAAAGAATCAGGGCAACTGCCAATAAAAATCCGAGTTCCGCTGTTCTTTTCATCACTTCACCATCCCATCCGTCATTCCCTCCTGCCCTTTGCCTGTCAATTCCACCACCAGTCTGTGCGGCAGGCAGATAATGCTCTCTCCGCTGCTTGTGACAGGCCTGTGATGAACACAAATCTGATCCCGACAGTCTGCGGCCTCCATCCGCACCTCTTCATTGAAAACATACACCAGATTATAACTGATGCCTGAAGGAAAAACCGGGCGTTCTTCATATTGCATTATCACCGTATTGCCATCTTCATAAGTAATCAGATAATATATTCCCTTCCCGGAAGTATCAGAATCCTGTCTGCCGCCAAACAGGCCATCCTGCAGCGCCACTGTCATAAGTGTTTTTCCAGCATGGGAAATGCACAGCATTCTTGCATTTTCTCGGTCTGCGATAAAGCCCGCTGCCAGAATAAACGCCGCCAGAAGACAGACGATTATCACAACCACATCTAATTTTTTCAGTTGCAGTTTGTTTTTACCCATATTTTTATTCATACTGTTATTTTACCACAGCCGAACATATGTTTCAAGTACACCAAATGCAAGTAGAATATCTTCCACAAAAACTCTGTCACCATTTCACCCTCCGGTCATAAGATAAACCATAAACAACATTTGGAGGGCACTAACATGAGCGATTTAACAGCTACTCACTGCGGATGCAACAATACCAGTACTGCAAATAACGGATGTGGATGTGGTTCCTGGATCTGGATTCTCATCCTCTTATCCTGCTGCGGTAACAATGGCGACGGCTGTGGCTGCGGTGGTAATGGTTTCTTTGGCGGCAACGGCTTCTTCGGCGGCAACGACAACAACTGCTGTTCCTGGATCTGGATCTTAATCCTCTTATCCTGCTGCTGCAACTAACCCGTCACGTTTCATCTTAACACGTCTTTAACACACATCTGGAAAATAGGCTCTAGCTCTTTTTAGAGCCTATTTTTCTCTCATGTGTCATATACTGTTAGAGAAAATACGGGCATCAGAAAGGCATATCCTATGGCAGACAAAAATGAAGACGCGTCCAATGTTATGACATTCGATGCCTTATATACTACCAATCAGATACAGAAATGCAAGGTTCTTCTCCCCTACATAGAACCTTCCATGCAAAAGCACCTGGCTATTTACATCAAATATATGGAACTGCAATACACCATGGATTATGTGCGCAGACATCCATTTCAACTTTGCGGATGCGAACTGGCGCAATCAGAAAAGCCCGATCTGTGCAAATTGTGTAAAGAATTGAGCCTCTATTCCACGCCGGAAGAAATCAAACAGCTGGAACAGTTCCAAAGTATGATGAAGACCCTGGAAACCGTACAGGAAATGTCACAGACCATGTCTGCCATGCAGGAACTTTTCCCGGAAATGTCCATGGATTCCCTGTTTGACAATCCGTTCTCCCCAAATAACGGTTTCGGGGAAACTGGCTGTTCTGACAGCACCTGCGAATCATCTGCCTCGTCTGACCATGGCAATGATTCTTCCAAATCCTCTTCCATGTTGGATATGCTGATGAATATGCTCAGTCCGGAGCAGAAAGCCATGTATGAGATGTTCCAGAACGGTTCTCCCATACCATGATTTTCCTATCATCGTGAAACACTTGCACCATAACATATTTGATTTCAAACCCATAAAAAGGAGTATCTCATGACCAATACCTGGATGAATGATCCTGCCATTGCACATATTGATAAGTCCAAACTGGAATTTCTGCAGGCCCTTGTATTCGAGAGCCAGTCCATGAACAAAGAACAGATGCTGCCCTTTCTGATGGCTGTGGCCAAAAGAGGCCAGGATCATCATATCACTTTTTCCAACGAAGAGATCGACACGATCATTGACACGATTAAGAAGTATTCCACTCCGGAAGAACTGGACCGCATTAATAAAATGCTTAAAATGCGGAAAAGATAAAATTTAAACGCTGAAATTATTTTACTAAATTTACCAGTTTATATTTGTACAGCAGGAAGTTTAACTCCCTGCTGTACGGTTCAATGCCTGCTCATTCAATTTATTCTTATTATATTCTTCGATCCAATACATCATATCTGCATATCCTAATAAATCAAAATCTCTTCCATAAATATCATTTAATGCCAATGCCTTTATTCTGCCATAAGGATAAGAATCATGCCCTGTATTCGTCGATGGAAAACAAAAATGTTGTTGCTCTTTTAATCTGTTATATTGATCGATTTTTCCTTCTTTCTTATATTCCGCTAATAAATTCAAATACATAATTCCCAGACTAACTGAAAATGCCGCACAATAATTACAAAGCAAAACCGGAACCGGAATACTTTCCATAAGTTTAAACCTAAAAACTTTATGCTCCATCATACTTTTACAAAAACATGCAGAAATCTTATGTATATCAATCAAACTATCATCCGGGTTCTGTTTCGTTCCCATAAAAAAGAAATCTTGTTTTAGACTATCCTTAATGTCTGTGTAATTTGTATAAAGAGCTTCTTTGTATTCGTTCAATTCTCTGACTTGAAAGTTATAATGTTGTTCTACCGAATATGTTTTTTCTAAAAACCGAGCGATATCTACTATTTGCGGTTCTATTGCTCTCTCCCACAAAAAATTATATGTTATCTCTTTTTTCAAAAAGATCCTCCAATCCCATCAAAAAACTTACACTTTCATCATCATAAATAAACATAATATTTTCATCCAAACTATAACCCTTATTCTTTAATTTAATCTCCGGTATTTTCACCTCAAGAATTCCAATATTGCGCATATTGTCTTGTTGAGAGCTCATCATTCTTTTCTTATTCTGAAAATATCTGATAAACTTTAAGCAAATGATAATCATACAGAAAACTACCACCATCGATGATAGCAGCATCATTGCTTCTAAACTATTCATCATACTCATTACCCCTTTCTCATTACCCTTAATAACTTACAACATTTCTAATCTGCTCTTCATAAATAAGAATCTTATCTCTTATACTGTATTTAAAAAGAATCCACATATATATACATTGCATGACGAACAAGAGAATCTGTGTTGTAAAAGTTACTCCAAAACTAAATACCACATAAAAAACTGCCAAAACAATCGTAGATGTCAATGTAAATCCAGCATACTTGGCCTTTATTTCCATTTCTTCAATCGGCCTCATCTTCCCACCATAACTAAAATTATTGACTAATGAAAAATGCTGATATAAAAACCCAGTGGTTGTGGCTATATGTGTCGGAATAAAAGTAGTATTAGCCAAACGCAATATACTAAGCAAATTCACCTTTTCACCGGCCACATAATACACACTATATATTTCAACAAAAAAGACAAACGCCGAAATAAAGAGTGGAATCAATATATTAAATCGTGTGGTGTGAAGCTCCAATATCGTTTCTTTCGCCTCCACTTTACGACAGGATGTTCTATTCTTAAAGCTCATACAAAAATCTTTTGTTCCTTCCTGTATACCTATCTCTTGTGCACACATTTATCTTTGTACAGTTTTTACTATATAAATAATTATATATCACTTTTGTAATTTTGCAAGTCGATTCTTAATCTTTATGAACCTTCTCTGTTCGCAATGTTCATTTTTGTTATTATATATTTTTTTACTTCATATTTGTGAAGTTTGTGGTGACAATGATTGAAATCACACGTAATTTCTGATACACTACAAATATAAAAGTATTTTTGTCACATATTACATTGCTAATATACAAAATGCGTCTAAACCAAAAATGTTACTCCATTCCATCACAAACTAAAAAAGGGATATCTAATGAATCAGACAGATTACACTACCTCAAATACTCAACTATCAAAGAATACGATTTTCTATTTAAACAGCAATTTGACCAAAAAGGGAAAGTCGCTATTAATCGCATTATATAAATATCAATCTTTAAAGCATAAAGATTTAGCAGAGATATTGGATACACGAGCCAATGCACTTACAAATTTAATTACAAGAATCAATAAAATGCAAAAAGACTTTATACTGTCCGACTCTGTCGGGCGTTGTAAATTCTACTCCCTATCTCAAATTGCAGAAGCCTATACCGAAATCGTATTATTACCCAAAGAGACAGCTCGAAACTCTGCTCGTACTTCCTGTCTTCAATATGATTTTTTTACTTGTGATGTTCTGAACTTTCTTGGTAAATTTCAAGAATATGAAGGAGATGACTGGTATATTGTATTAGATGATTTATTATTTACAGAAACCCAAAATCGACTTACAGCAAGCAACGATTCAAAGGGAACCTTCATCCATAGTTACATGGATTTTAAAGAAGAAACTTATCAAAATTACACCAATTTAAAAGATGCATTCATTACTTTAATCGTACAACACGGAAAGCAATCTGCAGAAAAAATATATCGGATATTGGATGAAAAAATATTATCTAAACGCTTGGATTTTTTGTTATCTCTTATTTTAAATGATTATTATAAGATAGAGCCTCTTTTCTACTTGGAAAAGAAGGATTCTCTTGTTGCGTATTCCATTATTGATAGAATATTTTCTGAATATTTTCCTGAGGTTTTCGGAAAAACATCCTTTTCATATTCCGATTTATCGCCCGCAGAATATTACCGCATTTATTCTGTCATTATTCAAATGATTAATGAGTTTAAGGAAAATGGTTATGATAAAAGTATCTCCATTAAACAATGGGAAAAAAACTTCCATACAACAGATCATTCTAACTGTCTTTCTTATATCGCAGAAAAATGCAGCACTATTCATATCAGGCATATACAGTAAAATATCTCTACAATTCATGAAATACAGGCCGCATTTTATCATAGGTACAAAAGCTTTGAAAACCCAGAGACTTTAACGCCTCTGTCGTTTCTTTCATATACGCTCCCAAGTGCTCATGCTTGTGGCTGTCGCTTCCAAGTGTAATGATCCTGCCGCCAAGTTCCCGATAAAGCTTCAGGATTTCCCTGGACGGTGTCATATCTTTCAGGCCATATCGATGAGACGAGGTATTCACTTCTATCCCTTTGCCGTTTCGTATGACTTCTTTCAAGATTTCCTCTACATAAGGTTTTACATAAGGAAAGGGATAAACACCCATCTCATCATAACGCACGATCAGATCCATATGCCCCAGCACACTATAATGCTGATACCCTTTTACCAGATGCAAAAGTTCCTCATAATAACGCTCATTGTATTCTTTCTGCGTCCTGCCACGCTGAAAATCCTGGTTCCAGAATTCTTTGTCTTCTACCTGATGAACAGAGAGAATGATAAAATCAAAAGGATATCTGTCATACAACGCCTCAAACCGGGGAATCGTATGCGTCTGCATGCCAAACTCCAATCCCATCTTCAATGTAATCTGATTCCGGTATTTTTCCCGCAGCATCCCAATCCGTTCTGCATAGGCCGGATAATCCACGTTTGCCATGGGTTCGCCGTCCCGGTACTTAATTTCCTTCCCGCTGTCCCAATCGACTTTGATTCCATAATCCACATGATCGGTAAAGCAGATTTCATCCATATCCATTCTGATAGCGTCCTTTACCACTTCTTCCATAGGATAAACAGAATCATCACTGAATTCTGTATGCACATGATAATCAACAAACATTCTCATACCTCACTTAATCGAATACAGACACCTTACTTCGCCAAACACCCTTATGCAAAAACAGATACCCTGCTTCGTCAGACATCCTTATGCAAAAACAGATACCCTGCTTCGTCAGACACCCTTATGCAAAAACGGATACCCTGCTTCGTCAGACATCTTTATTCACGAACAGATGCCCTGCTTCGCCAGATATCTTTCTGTTTCATAAAAAGCGTCAGGAACCATAAACAGTCCCTGACGTTTTATCCGGAATTGGTGTAGCTCTTATACACAGCCGCTATTTCTGTACAATATTTACAATCCTGCCCGGCACATAAATCTCTTTCACAATCGTCCCTGTCAGCTTATCTGCAATCACCTCTTTGGCTTTGGCTATGACCTCATCCTTGGGGTCATCCTTGCCAATATCCAGAGTGGCCCTGGTCTTACCGTTGATCTGTACGGCAATCTCCACGGTAGCCTCCACCGTCTTAGCCTCCTCAAAGACCGGCCATGCAGTCTGATAGACTCTTCCCTCGAAGCCCACCGCCTGCCACAGTTCCTCGGTAATATGAGGTGCCACCGGGTTCAGCAGCGCAATCAGGGTCTTAAACTCACCCTTGGTCACCGCATTTTTCTTATAGAAATCATTGACAAGCGCCATCATAGCAGCAATCGCAGTATTGTATTTCAGGTTCTCGAAATCATTGTTGACTTTCTTGATGGTTTGGTGCATCTTAATCTCCATATCTTTGGAGTAGTCCATCTCATCCGTCAGAATATCCTGCAGTTTCCACACTCTCTCTAAGAATCTGCGGCAGCCCTTAACACCGTCCTCACTCCAGCCGGCACTCAGTTCAAAGGCACCGATAAACATCTCATACGTACGAAGGGTATCCGCACCGTAATCTGCCACAATATCATCGGGATTGACCACATTTCCCAGAGATTTGGACATCTTTACCACCGGATGATCTGCCATCTCTCCATATTTTTCTTTCAGTGCCGCTCTGGCCGCCTTCTCACTGCCATACTCTGCCAGAAGCTGTTCCTGTTCCTTGGCTGACAGATTCGAGAAACAATGAGGATTCAATCCCAGAATCATACCATGGGAAGTCCTCTTGGCATAAGGTTCCGGACAAGGCACCGCCTTCTGGTCATACAGGAATTTATGCCAGAACCTGGAATATAATAAATGCAGTGTGGTATGCTCCATACCACCGTTATACCAATCTACCGGCATCCAATAAGCAAGCGCTTCTTTGCTGGCAAGAGCCTCCTTGTTATTGGGATCTGTGTAGCGCAGGAAATACCAGGATGACCCGGCCCACTGGGGCATGGTGTCTGTCTCTCTCTTAGCCGGCCCGCCGCAACATGGACAGGTTGTATTGACCCAATCAGTCATTAATGCCAGCGGCGACTCACCCGTATCTGTAGGCATGTAACTCTCCACATCCGGAAGTTCCAGCGGCAGTTCGCTCTCATCAAGAGGCACGTAGCCACATTTTTCACAATGCACGATGGGAATAGGCTCTCCCCAGTAACGCTGTCTGGAGAATACCCAATCGCGCAGTTTAAAGTTTGTCTTGGCACAGCCAACCCCCTTTTCTTCCAGGAAGGCAATCATCTTCTCTTTGGCATCTGCCACACTGAGACCATTGAGGAAATCCGAATTAACCAGAGTGCCTGTGGCAACATCCGTGTATACTTCCTCCTGCACGTCTTTTCCGCCTGCCACAACCTCGATGATCGGCAGTCCAAACTTCTTGGCAAAATCCCAGTCTCTCTCATCATGAGCAGGCACAGCCATGATGGCGCCTGTCCCATAACTCATCAATACATAATCAGAAATAAATATCGGGATTTCCTTTCCATTAACAGGATTGATGGCCTTCATGCCGTCAATACACACACCTGTCTTATCCTTAGCCAGTTCCGCACGTTCAAAATCAGACTTTCTGGCTGCCTGCTCACGGTAGACACAGATGTCATCCCAGTTCTTCAACTCATCTTTATATTTATCAATGATCGGATGCTCCGGTGACACTACCATATATGTGGCGCCAAACAGGGTATCACAGCGTGTGGTATAAACCCGGAGTTTGTCTTCCTTATCCTTGATTGCAAAGTCCACCTCTGCACCTGTGGATTTGCCAATCCAATTCTTCTGGGACACTTTGACACGCTCCACATAATCCACCGTGTCAAGTCCTTCAATCAGCTTGTCTGCATACTCCGTAATCTTTAACATCCACTGGCTCTTGACCTTGCGCACTACCTCTGCGCCACAGCGCTCACATACACCATTTACCACTTCCTCATTGGCGAGTCCGACCTTACAGGAAGTACACCAGTTGATGGGCATCTCAGATTTATAGGCAAGTCCTGCCTTAAATAATTTTAAGAAAATCCACTGCGTCCATTTATAATAATCGGAATCTGTGGTATTGACTTCTCTGTCCCAGTCAAAAGAATACCCCAGAGAGTGAAGCTGGCTCTTAAACCGGGATACATTGTTCTGCGTTACAATCTTCGGGTGAATATGGTTCTTGATTGCATAATTCTCTGTAGGAAGCCCGAACGCATCCCATCCCATGGGATAAAGCACATTATAACCCTGCATTCTTCTCTTTCTTGCTACGATATCAAGCGCCGTATAAGGTCTTGGATGCCCCACATGAAGTCCCTGCCCGGACGGATAAGGAAATTCCACCAGCGCATAATATTTTGGTTTGGAATAATCATCCGAAGTCTTAAATGCCTTCTCGTCATCCCACACTTTCTGCCATTTTGTCTCCACTTCTCTGTGATTGTACACTTCTGCCATTTTATTGACCATACCTTTCCCGCCGTGCTCATCCCCGGCATATATCACACCATAATCCGCCGCATAAAGAAACACTTTCTGCCGTAGATTATAAGATTTCACTCATACTCTTCTAATTTTATTATACTTCCGGGATTTGTCAACTGTTTTCTTGTGTCCACATGTCCGCATGTCCGCACGTGCATGTCCGCACGCCGCAATTCAGTTGTCCGCAATTCAGCATTGCGCATCCCCATGCCGCACATCCCCTCCCCCTGTGTAAAACCACACATTTCGACCACACGTTTCCTTTCGACGGCATTTTGACTTTCTATAAGGTACCTGTTAAACTGTATTCAGATGAAAGTTACAGGAAATCATAAATACCCCACACACAAATGAGGACTCACATGTTAAGAGCTATTGTCATTGGAAGTCCCGGAGCCGGGAAGAGCACTTTTGCAAGAAAGTTAAGAGACACAGCACATCTGCCTCTCTATTATCTGGATATGTTATGGCATAAGCCTGACAAGACTACCATCTCCAAGGAGGAATTTGATGCCGCTTTACAGGAACTGCTTAAAAAGGACCGCTGGATCATAGACGGTAACTATCTGCGCACCCTGGAAATACGGTTACAGGCATGTGATACCGTCTTTTTACTGGACTATCCGGTAAAAGACTGTCTCTTTGGGGCCGAATCCCGCATCGGCAAAGCGCGGGAAGATTTACCATGGGTTGAGACGAAACTGGATGATGAATTTAAGCAATGGATTCTTGATTTTCCAAAAGAACAGCTTCCTCAGATCTACAAGCTGCTGCAAGTATATCATGCACATAAAAATATCCATGTTTTCCATTCCCGACAAGAAGCTGATGCCTATCTGACTGCCCTTCCTGTTGGATCAATACTCTGACAACTTTCCTGCTCTTGTGATGCGCGCAGCCAGGCATCTACTCCGGCTGCGGATAGTCTACGATATAATATTCAAAGGCATTGATGATCGTGGTCTTCCCATAGGTATCTACCCGTTTAAAGTTCCTGCTGTAATTGGCATGTACATGCCCGTGAAAAAAGAACTTAGGTGTATATTTCTCCAGCAGCGTCCTGAACACCTCAAAGCCACGGTGAGGCAAATCTTCCAGATCATTCACCTGACGTGCCGGTGCATGTGTCACCAGAATATCAAATCCTTTATGCTTCCACAGCTTATATTGCAGTTTCCACAGCCGCTTTCTCATCTTCTGTTCCGTATACTGGTTGTCCGCCCTCGGTATATATTCCATGGAACCGCCAAGTCCCATGATACGGATTCCCTGATGTACATAGATATCATCTTCAATACAGATACACCCCTCCGGCGGTGCCGTTTCATATTTCCCATCATGGTTTCCCTTCACATAAAGAAGCGGCACATTACAAAGGGTCACAAAAAACGACAGATAATTGGCCGGCAGGTCTCCGCAGGAAATGATAAGATCAATGTCTTTCAGTTTATCCGGCTCATAAAAATCATACAGATATTTGGATTTCTGGTCGGCAAGCACTAAGATTTTCATTCTGCTTCACCGCTCTCATCCGGCTGAGCGCTTTTTGCTCCGGCTTTTTTTTCTGTACCTGCTTCATCTACCTTAATTCCCTGAAATCCTACCAATTCCATGGCGTCTTCCGTCAATTCGTCTAACTCCGGAATCTTTCCAATCACATTGTCAGCCAGCCAATCCATGGTGATAATATCATCTGCTCCCAGATTCTCTCCCTTTTCACACTGCAATACGCCATCCTGGGAATATATGGGGCCGCCGAAGGGCTGAAATTCTCCAGCGCGAATAGAACTCTTCAGCAGTTCAATCAGTCTCGCCGTCCCGCCTGGCATTGATTTTGAACAGATGACATCAATCACATCCGCAGACATTCCCCACCAGTAATTGACCGCCTTTTTTCCTTTCTGTACATTGGATTCTGTACTGCCGCCGCTGAAAATGTTTCTGATAATCCGCTCATAAAATTTACCCCAGTGCCAGATGGGTGTGGCCAGATTTTCGAGGGTTCCATCCTCCTTCTTCGCATAGAGTCCATATTCCCGGGAAGCCTTATGGGGCGTGATCATATCCGTGTCTGATACAAAGACGATACCTTCCTGCTTGAGTCTTTCCCTGGCATCCGTTCCTTTGATCTTGGTCCATTCCAGATGTATCTTAACATAGGGATTGATCATTTTCGCACCCAGGGCAAAGGCATTGATGTTAGCCAGCGTTCCATAAATCGGATAATCAGCCAGATACCCCAGTCTGTCAGTCCGGGATAATGCCGCCGCAATAGCGCCCATCAGGAACTTTGACTCGTACATTCTTGCATAGTATGTGCAGATAGAGGAATAGGACATCTTAATAGAACAGTTATATATTTTGACTTTTGGATATTGGATGGCAGAACGTACACTCTGATTGATCATCTGTGTGGCTGTTGTAAAAATCAATTCGCATCCAGCCGCAACCGCCTGATCAATGGCTGCTTCCACTTCGTCTTCTGTGTCAGCCTTCTCAAAGGCCATAGTCTCTATCCGGCCTGCAAATGCCTGATCCAGATACAGTCTTCCCAGTTCATGGGCATAGGCCCAGCTGGAGGTGTCTGTGGTTTTCGTGTAAATAAATGCTATTTTCAGGGAATCCGGAATCCCCAGCGGAATCAATTTGTTTAACAAAGATGCCTTAACGTTCTCCGGATTCTCCACAAGTTCTACTTGACTGCCCTGCCCGGCAAGGATAATCTCCGTCCACATTTTCTGCAGGGCGCGGCCCATCTCCTGTTCCGTCTGGCCTATCACCTTCTGATAACCATATATTTCCACATAAATCAGAAACGCATCAGAAACATTGATGCCCAGTTTCCTTCCATGCGCCTTATTGAAAGCAAGTTCAAAGTTATAACAGGCGGAATGAAAATCCATTCTGTCATCATCACTCCACGGTTCATCTGCCTTTTTCCCCATGTATTTTAAAAGCTTCTGATAGCTTCCTTCCTTAAAGAAGCAGACATCATAACTGCGGGATACCTCATAGAAGTCCAGGAACTCATAATAAAGACGATTTTCTTTATCCTCGGATTTCTTGGGAACCAGGCGCGTAACACTTGCAGGAATACTGTACGTTTTCAGATACTTCATCACACTGACACGCTTATTGCCTTCCTGCACATAGAACTGATTCATAAACTCATAGGCAATCACGGGATCGTTTATGCCGTCGTTGATCTGATGATTATACAAAGCTGCCCACTTAGCTCCAAATTCAGACTCTTCCGGCAGAAGCGGCATGAAATTATTGGCAAAAGCATTGGACCGTCCTACCGTCTTCGTCCCCACAATCTTGGATAAAGGAATATCCATAATGCCCAGGTTTTCAATAGATGCAACCTCTGTATAGGATATCATATCATCTAATACCGGAAGATACGGATATTCTCCCTTCGTAAGTGCGGTCCGATAACTGCGCCTTCCCTGTTTCAACGCTGCTGCATATTCACTGACTGCCATGGAAGTTCCCTCCTGTTAAAAAACAAATCAAACTGCTTTCCTGCATTTTCATAAATCTATTCTATCACTTCATCACAATATTGAAAAGGATTCCCTGCTATATTATGCAATAAGCAGGGAATGGCACTATGTCACTTCCCTGCTTATCTTCCATCACATTATTTTCTTTTATACGCTCACATACAATTATGCATCTGCATTCGCTTCTGCAACAGCCTTAGCTCTTGCCGCCACTTCCTTCTCCTGTACATCACTGGGTGCCTGCTCATATCTTGCAAACTCATATTTATAGGTACCGCGTCCGCCTGTCATGGACCGAAGATCGGTACAGTATCCGTTCAGACTTGCCACAGGAATATCTGCCTCAACAACTGTCTTGCCATCCCCCGCAGGATTCATGCCGAGTACACGTCCTCTTCTCTTATTGAGGTCACCCATAACATCTCCTGTGTAGGAATCCGGCACGGTAACCTGCAGATTTGCGATAGGCTCTAAGAGCACCGGTCCTGCTTCCATAAAGCCCTTCTTAAATGCCTGAATGGTAGCCATCTTGAATGCCATCTCAGAAGAATCAACCGGATGATAGGATCCATCGTAAAGAACCGCTTTCACACCGACTACCGGATAAGCTGCTAAAGGTCCTGCGGATACGGAATCCTGCAATCCCTTTTCCACTGCCGGGAAGTAGTTCTTCGGTACGGCACCGCCTACCACTTCCTGCTCAAATGCATAAGCGCTCTCCAAATCACCGGACGCCTCAAAGCGCATTTTGACGTGACCATACTGTCCATGTCCTCCGGACTGTTTTTTATACTTATACTCCACATCGGATTTCTTTTTGATGGTCTCACGATAAGCAATCTTCGGATCCGTCAGTTCGATTTCCACCTTATACTCATTCAACAGACGGCTGGCGATTACTTCCAGATGCAGATCACCCATACCATACAACAATGTCTGTTTATTTTCTCCATCGTTGACAATCCAGAGCGTCTGATCCTCATGTTTCATCTTCTGCAGTGCCTGGGAAATCTTATCCACATCTCCCTTGTTCTTAGCCCGATACCGTTTGTATGTATAAGGCGTGGAAATCTCGGCCTTACCATAACGGATGATTCTTGCTTTGGTAGAAAGGGTGTTGCCGGTCCTGGCTGCTGTCAGCTTAGCTATAGCGCCAATATCGCCTGCATGCAGCTCTTTCACTTCAATGGGCTTATTCCCCTGCATAACGTAGAGTTTATTAATCTTCTCCTCCACTTCCTTCTCATCATTATAAATGACATCATCGTTCTTTAATACGCCGGAGCATACCTTGATCAATGAATATTTACCGATAAAAGGATCCACGATCGTCTTAAAGATGTATGCGGACTTCGCTTTGGAGAAATCATAGTTGGCCTGGAAAATCTCATTCGTCTTTAAATCAATCCCTGCCAGTTCTCTGTTCTCCGGACTCGGCATATACTTAACAATATCATCAAGCAATGTGAAAATACCCTGACAGAGTACATTGGAACCCATGGACATAGGCACGATGCTGCCATCCATGACATTGGTGCGAAGCGCTGCACGAATCTCTGCCTCTGAGAAAGTATCCCCGTTAAAATAACGCTCCATAAAATCTTCACTGGTCTCTGCCACTGCTTCCATCAGCGTATCACGGCACAGCTGCAGGTTTGCCTTGCTGTATTCCGGCATCTCGCACTCCACAACTTCCTTGCCTTCCCAACGGTATGCCTGCTCAGTGATGACATTGATATATCCTACAAACTTCTCATTCTCACGGATGGGAAGGTGGAAAGGCGCCATCTTCTTACCATATTTCTCCGTCATGGTTTCCACGACCTGTCTAAAGGACGCATTATCAATATCCATATCTGTCACGAACACAAATCTGGGAAGTTTATGCTTATCGCAGATTTCCCATGCTTTCTCTGTGCCCACTTCCACACCGGCCTTACCAGACACTACGATGACTGCCGCATCCGCAGCGCTGACTGCTTCTTCTACTTCACCCACAAAATCAAAGAAACCAGGAGAGTCTAACACATTGATCTTCACGCCCTCCCATTCGATGGGAACAACAGAAGTGGCAATGGATATCTGGCGTTTCTGCTCCTCCTTGCCGAAATCGCTCACAGTGTTCCCGTCAGCAACCTTTCCCATTCTGGATGTAATGCCGGACAGGTAGGCCATCGCCTCCACCAGACTGGTCTTGCCGCAGCCCCCATGGCCCAGCAATACCACATTACGAATCTTATCCGTTGTGTAAACATTCATGTCTTGTAATCCTCCAATTCTGTTATTCTTTCATAACCGGCGAAATCTCCTCCTGCATTTCTGCCGAAGTCTTTGACTGCACATAATACATCGACGTTAATCATATATTTATCGCACTACTTCGCCCGCAAAATCAAATTGCATTTATATTTTACTAAATTTCATCAACAATTTCAATAACATTTATGGATTTTGCACAATTTTTGCAATCCTTGCTTTTCCGCCTCTTAAATGCTATAGTAAGAACGGATTTACACAACATGATTTAACGAAAGGTGACCCTGCATATGAGCACTCTGACCTGTGGTTTTATCGGTCTGGGACTGATTGGCGGCTCCATCGCAAAAGCGATCAAGCGTCATTGCCCCTTCTCCCGGCTGATCGCATACGATATCAATACAGCATCTTTACATCTGGCTTTACAGGAACAGATCATAGATACCGTCTGTTCTTCCATCGACGCTTCCTTTGGCGATTGTGACTATCTGTTCTTGTGTGCGCCAGTCTCACATAATGATGACAATCTGCTTACTTTAAAGCCTTTTCTTTCCCCCGATACCATTCTGACAGACGTGGGAAGTGTTAAGACTGGCATTCACCGTCAAATTACAACGCTTCATCTCCAATCCCAGTTTATCGGCGGTCATCCCATGGCCGGCTCCGAACGGTTCGGCTACCAGAACGCTAAGGCGTCCTTACTGGAAAACGCCTACTATATCCTGACTCCCTCAGAAACGGTCCCCCAGGAAAAAGTGACAGCCTACCAGAACCTGGTCACTGCCATGGGTGCCATTCCGCTGATACTTACTTACGAACAGCATGACTATGTGACCGCTGCCATCTCCCACCTGCCCCATGTGATTGCCGCTTCTTTAGTCAATCTGATTAAAAACTGTGATTCCAGGGATGGCATCATGAAGATGATCGCGGCTGGCGGATTTAAAGATATCACAAGGATTGCCTCCTCTTCTCCCACCATGTGGCAGCAGATCTGCCTGACAAACACGGACAATATCTCCGCACTTTTAAAAACCTATATACAGTACCTTACCGTATTGTCCTCCTATATAGAAAACCAAAACGAAGACGCCCTCTATGACCTTTTTGATACTGCGCGCACCTACCGTGACTCCTTCACCAACAGTTCCAATGGCCCCATCAAGGCAGAGTATGTGCTCACAGTGGATATTGCAGACAAACCTGGCGCCATCGCCACATTGGCAGTTCTATTGGCACAACATGAGGTAAGCATTAAAAACATTGGCATCAATCACAACCGAGAACTTGCAGAAGGCGCTTTGCGCATTGAATTTTATGATAAAAAGGCTAAGGAAGCCGCTGTCAATCTTCTGACAGAACATGATTACAAGATCCATACATACTGAAACACAGAAAGGTACAGGACAAGCATGATTTTTAAAAAAGTAAAAGCACTCAGAGGCGAAGTCACCATCCCCGGAGATAAATCCATCTCCCACCGGGCCGTTATGTTCGGCTCACTGGCAAAAGGCACTACAGAAGTCACAAATTTTTTACAAGGAGCAGACTGTCTCTCCACCATAGATGCTTTTCGCAATATGGGGATTGAGATTGAAAACACACCGCAGAAAATCTTAATCCACGGCAAAGGGCTCCATGGACTGTGCGCGCCCTCATCGGTACTTAACATGGGTAACAGCGGTACCACCACCCGGCTGATCAGCGGCATCCTGGCCGGCCAGTCCTTTGAAAGTACCCTGACCGGAGACGCTTCTATTCAGAAACGTCCCATGAGACGAATCATGGAACCTTTATCCCTGATGGGCGCTGATATCACCAGCGTAAACGGCAATGATTGTGCCCCCCTGCACATTACAGGACGTCCGCTGCACGGCATCCATTATCAATCCAGAGTGGCCTCTGCACAGGTCAAATCTGCCATATTGCTTGCCGGCCTCTACGCCGATGGCATGACCAGCGTGACTGAACCGACTGTAAGCCGGAACCACACGGAAATCATGCTCCGCCATTTCGGCGCCGATCTGCATACAGAGGAAAGAACAGCCGCGGTACAGCCAAACCCCCGTCTTGCCGGCCAGAAGATTCATGTCCCTGGAGATATTTCATCCGCAGCTTATTTTATCGCAGCCGGTCTGATTGTTCCGGGCTCAGAAATCTTAATCCGCAATGTAGGCATCAACCCTACCAGAGACGGTATTCTGAGAGTCTGTCAGGAAATGGGCGGTGATATATCACTTTTAAACATCAAAAATGACGGCGAACCGGTTGCTGACATTCTGGTGAAACACAGCTCCCTGCACGGTATCACGATTGCAGGTGACATCATTCCCACGCTGATCGATGAACTGCCCATCATCAATATCATGGCCGCCTGTGCAGAAGGTACCACCACCATCCGCGATGCAGCAGAACTGAAAGTAAAAGAATCCAACCGTATCGATGTGATGGTTCAGTATCTGCATGCCATGGGTTGTGACATCACAGGAACTGATGACGGCATGATCATAAACGGCGGTGCCCCGCTTCACGGCACTGTGATCGACTCTCATTTAGACCACCGCATCGCCATGAGTTTTGCCATTGCCTCTCTCATTGCCGATGGCGAGACACAAATAAAGGGCAGCGATGTGGTGACCATCAGCTACCCTGCATTTTATAAAGATCTGGCAGGACTTACCTGCTGACCATGCGGGCAATTCCTTGTAATTGCCCCCTTTTATTGTATCACCCCGTATATTTGCAATAAGGACGAACTGTTATATTGTTAATGATCTGATCCTCCGCTTCAAAGTAAATACTCCGGTTTCCCATTCCCACTCCTGTGATCAGGCTGTTTTCTGTCTCAGCATCCGGATTCGCATAGAAACCATATGCCGTCAGTCTTTCCCATGCTTTATCCACATGCATCCCCGGATAGATACCAAATATTGTGATATCCTCTATTTTCTCATTCCTGTACGTAAGATCCCCGCCGTCAAGATGGATAAACTCAAATATCTGTTTATCTCGATACGTGCCGGTCATGAAATCGTCATACTCCTCTTCCTGTGATACAATGACCACACCGTATTGCTCTGAAAGGAACTGCTCTACCTCATAAAGCGTTCTCTCCTCTTCCAAAAACAGAAATCCAATGTCCGTCTGATCGACATCAGACTCCCTTCGTCCAGCCTCATGCAGCAGCCTCAGATATGCAGGCGTATACTCCTTGAAAGACTCATAGGTCAGAGGGATAAAGTCAATCTGTATCTCATCTGCGGTGACGCCTGCGCCATCGGCTGCCTGCATCATAGTCTGATAAAAGACATCATAGTCACTCTGATTGTATTTATAGTCGGCATATTCATAAGCGGGATTGTTTCCCCTCTGGATATTGTAGAGCACACCGTCTCCATCCACATCCAGTTCCTCCGGAAACGGCTGTCCATCGCCCCAGGAATCCGTAAATTCCTTATCCCAGGTGTCTACAGATGCCACCATCTCATAGGTATCGCTGTCTTTCTGATACTGATACAAGCCAAATGGCCAGAATTCTCCCCTGGAGTGATTATGGGACGCCTCTGCCTTAATCATTCCATTGTCATAAAAGGAGAGGCTGGGATACAAGCACAATTGCTGTTTCAACTGATTGGTAGAAGGATTATAATCATACACCGCCAGAAACATACCTGCCATAGAGGCCGTGCTGTAAGAAATGAGCAGTTCCTCTCTGCCATCGTTGTCTATATCCGTTACTGCAAAACGATTATCCCTCACGGTATCATAAAAGTCATCATTCATTTCCACCTGCATGCCCGGCAATTCTCCGGCCCATAAAAGCCCGGACAGAATATCTCCATAATAGTGCCTTGTTTTAGCGTAATTGATTTCCTGCAGCATCTCCTCTGAAAGTTCTCTAACGGATGTCTCTTCCTGGATCTGCGTTGACTCGCCCTTGGCCGATTCAGATTCTGCCGTATTTGTCACGGCATCATCCATATCCTCTATATTCTGCTCCTCATAATCTGCTTCTGTACCCTGCTCCTGGATTTTATCTTTTATCTCATCCTTGCCGCCATCTTTACCGCACCCCCAGATGACTGTCATACCCAGACACAAAAGCATGCCGATAAGCATTTTCTTTCTGACTGTCTTTGTCCCACTTACACACTTCTTCTTTCTCATCTTCTGACATCCCCTTACTGCCTTACTTTGATTAAAATGTCTCTATTTTGGGCCTGCTTCCTTTCACGTAAGCTTCACCAGCAGCCGGTTCAACAAATAGGAACCTACCATACAGACTATCCCCGCCACACTGCCGTACCAGTTGAGTGTGGCATCTGACTGGTTAAAATGCCTGCCCTCCACAAACTGCTTATAATATTCCGTATAGTAAGCCAACAGATAACATACTGCTCCTGCTCCTATCACCCCAAGAATACGATAATATCTGCGGAATATCACCATACTGACAAAAGTGGTCACCAGACCCACCACAAAAAACAGTCCCAGATGTGCCCCATAACGTATCATCAGTTCCGTAGTCATAATTTGGTCTGATGTGGGCTGCGTAAAAATACGCCGGGCAATCTGCCCGGCAAGCCTGCTTGTAACATCCGAAGAGACGCTCCCGTTTTGAAAAGATACAATCATCACAAAATACAGAAGCATCATAAGCCCCAGAACCGAGGCTGTAATCACAACAATCTCGAGACCGATATTTCTGTTTTTCTTTCCCTTCATTGCAACAACTTCTCTCTATCTGCTCATATTTTCTATGGTGCTGTAAGTCTCAATCCTCCCGGCTTCTGTCTCCGACATGCCAATAAAGATTGCCCCATAAAAGAAACTGCCGTCTTCTTTCCTTTCCATGCGAATGACCTCTATAAACGCATGCAGCACCTCTTTGGTCCAAATTGTCAGGTATGACTCATATACAGAACCAATCTCCAGCGACTCCTTACACACAAAACCAACACCAGTTTTAGAGACATCAACCACATCAATCTGGAGTTCCTCTGCTCCTCCATCCTGATCCAGTCTTTTAAGCAGTAATCGGGAAGTAAGTCCTAATCTTCTGTTCTTTCTTCTCTCTTCCATTTTATATCCCTTCCTCTTCCACAATTCTCGCAACCTATTATCCTATTTTGCGTTTTCCCATTTTTCTTTATCCTACCCTATTTATTCCTTTTTGTAAAGAACTCAATACTTCACAGGATATCAAATGCTGCATATACCGCATAAACAGGTGAGAGGAAGTCCTTTTCCATTTAGTAATGATATCTTTTACGTTTCCCAAACAGAAATAACACTGTCACCAATACCGCCATTACTTCCGCTGCCACAATGGATAACCATATTCCCTCTATGCCCCAGAAAACCGGGAAGATCAAAACTGCCGCACACTGAAAAACCAACGTCCGCAAGAAGGAAATCAGTGCTGATGTCAATCCGTCATTCAAGGCTGTAAAGAAAGAAGATCCCATAATCGCAAATCCCGAGAACAAAAAGGCGAATGAAAATATCATAAAAGCATGTATCGTTATCTGCAAAAGCTCCTTGTCATAGCCAACAAACAACATGGAAAGAGGCTTAGCCAATACTTGTCCTGCACCAAACATGAGAACAGAGAACACGCCAATCAGCAAAATATTTCTTCTTAACAATCCTTTTAATTCATCCTGATTGTGTGCGCCATGATGATAACCGATCACCGGTGCAACGCCAACCGCATAACCGATGAAAACAGACTGAAAAACAAAACACACATACATCAGCACGCCATAAGCAGCAATCCCATTTTCACCTGCATATTTCATCAATTGCATATTATAGAGCATACTCACAAGTGATGCGGATACATTACTCATCAGTTCGGAGGAACCATTGGTACATGTCTTCCATAACACGCCTTTATCAAACTTACACTTCACAAGCCGTAAAAGACTGGTATTTTCACGGCCAAAGTACCAGAGGGGAATCACACCGCCCACAAACTGACTGAGCGCCGTAGCCCCAGCCGCTCCTTTTAGTCCCCAATGAAATACTGCCACAAACAAAGCATCCAGAATGATATTGGTAAGGCCGGATGCCACCGTCACATACAAACCAAGCTTTGGTTTCTCCGCTGCCACAAACAGACATTGAAACTCAAACTGCAAAATAAAAAAGGGCAGTGCGAGAAGACAGATTCTGGCATAACTTATACTGTCTTGCAAAAGTTGTCCGTCCGCTCCCAAAAGCACAGCTACCGAAGGGACAAACACAAATCCCAACAGGGCAAATATCAGGCCGCAGACCGCCGCTGTATAGACAATCAGGGAAAATACTTCGTTGGCCTTTTTCTTATCTCCCATCCCAAGAGTAAGCGCAATCAGCGCGCTGCCGCCAGTGCCGAACATAAATCCCACACAGCCTAAAATCATCAGAAACGGATAGATGAAATTGACCGCCGCGAAAGGTGTCTTTCCCGCATAATTGGACACAAAAAAACCGTCCACTACGCCATAGATTGAGGTAAATACCATCATGATGATGGAAGGAGCCGTAAAGCGCAGCAAGCGGCGGCAATTAAAATGATCCGATAACTGTATCATCACGAGTTCCTCCCTTCCGAAATGTCCGGCAGGTTCTTTGCCTTCTCCTGAAGCGCCAATAAATACCGCCTGATCAAAGCAATATAAGTCTCCACATCCTCCTGAGGCCAGGATGCCAGTATCTGATTCTCTGCCTCAATCACAGATTCCGCAGTCCGTCTGGTCAAACTTCTGCCTTCTTCTGTCAAACACACCTTCTTATGTCTGGAATCCACCGCTTCCAAATAAACAATACCCTCTTTCTCCAGCTTCCGCAGGGCAGAATTAATCGTCTGTTTGCTAAGGCCACAATTGCGGCCGATATCTTTTAACATACAACTGTCTCCATAATTGCAAATGGTATAAAGAATCTCAAAGACGCTGTCTGAGAGCCCCAGTTTCCATGCTATTTCATGATATACCGCATCTATCTCTCCAATCAGATGATTAACGCGTTTCATTTCTTTTGAAATCATATCTATCCTACTCCTTTCCCAGTGCGGGGGCTGTACCCGTATACTGTAAATGGCAGCACAAAAAAATATAGTATGAAATCGTACTTACTGCATTATAGTACGATTTCATACTAAAGTCAACACCTCTTTTCCTGAAAAAGAAGGATGGATTATACTACATCATTCCGCAGCGCCTCGGAAATATGATAGCGAAGCACCTTTCTTCCCCCAAGATAATAGGCCAGCGCCACAGACCCAAAAATCAACATGATGAATATCATAATCTGGCCAAACGGTGCTCTTTTGATAAACACCATCGGCTCTAAAAAACTGGCTTTGATCATCGCCCATGTCAATACCGTAACCAAGGGAAGCGTAATCAGAACCGGCTCTCCGGCGGTCACCAATGCCTCCAAGGCAAACACCTTTGCTACACCACCCGGCGTAAGCCCCACTGACAGATACCGTGCGACCTCTCTCTTTCGCAAACGCAGAAATCCCAGCGTATTAGAGAATACATTGGCAACACCAATGATTGCCAGCAGTACACAAAAGCCACCCAGCACAAGCTTATAACCACCGATCATCTGGTCGTTGCTGATTCTTTCCTGCAGACGATTTTCACTCTCTACAGGATAGGATGCGCTGAGAATCTGCTTCGCTTTCTGCTCCAGTTGTGTCAATTCCTCCAGAGAAAGATTCTCATCCGTCAAAAGACGAATATAGGTATCCTGTTCTACTCCGCCTATCTGTGCCTTTATTTGTGCCCAATAAGACTGCGGCATAATCTGCACCAGCGCAAAGTCTGCATATTCCTCCCGCAGAAGCGGTGTTTGCGCCGTGTACGCCAAAACGGAAACTGCCATCGTTTCCTTATCTTCCCCTGCCGCACACAGCATGAGGGTGTCCTGATTTTCCTGCACAAAAGGAACATATACTCTGTCTCTGAAATTACTATGCAGACTGTCCCACACACGATTGATGACAATAGTTCCCTGGACGGAACTGACGGTGTCCTGTTCTCCTGTGTAAACGGTTTCTTCCTCTCCGGCAGTCTGTTCATAATACTGCCGAAAACTTTCATCATCCAATACCAAAACCGGCGCTTCAGCCATCAGTGCTCCCTCTGTCCGAGTGATACTTTCCTCTGTCAGCGCTTCCAACCCGCCAAGGGACATAAGTTCATCACTTAACCATTCCTCCGGCATCTTACAGGCCGCCTCTGCTTTCTGGTACACCGTCACATCCTTTACACCAGACAGTTTTCGCAGTTCTCTCATATCGTTATATGCAATCTTATCAATCCCTGTATCCGGCACAGTCACCATAATATCCCAGGCATCCTGATATCTGGCAAAATAAGTCTCTTCCGTACTGATATCGGAAAGGGTAAAGAAACACTGCATCAGCATAAATCCTATATAAGACATGGTAAGAGATATGGTACTCGTACGAAACGCTCTTTTTTGAGCTTTTCGGGCATTCCCTGCCAATTCCCCTTCCATACCAAACAAGAAACATAAAATGGGAGAATGCTTTCTCTTCACAAGCTGCATCTCACTGCTTCCCCGAATCGCCTCTAAGGGCGTCATACGGCTCATCCTCCTGGCCGGCCTCCAGACCGCCGCAAGCACGGTCAGCAAGGAAACCAGCATCGTCACGGCAAGTATGCCCGGCGGATACAGAAACTGGGCCCGCCGTCCTCCCACAATCTGCTCTGCCATCCTCATGATCGCCTCAAATACACACCAACAAAGAACTGCCCCCGCCATGATCCCGGAAAGTATGGGCACCATCGTCATGTAGAAGGCTTCCTGCAAGAGACAGATTCTAATCTGTAATGGTGTAGCTCCCACGCTTGCAAAAATCCCGAACTGGTGAACCCGTGAATGCATGGTAAATGCAAAGGCATTATAAATCACCAGTATCATAGAAATGCAGACAGCCGCAACAATTGCCAGATAAAAAGGCATTATAAGTCTCGGTGATTCATCTCCTGGAATCCGCACAAAATACAATGCCAACAGCCGATAATGATATGAAACCGCTTCCTCCTCCAGACCAAGGGATTCTGTAATAAACGGCATATCCGTTAAGATTGCTCTTACCGGATTAAAGATAATCTCTACCACTGCCCCTGCTTCTCCAGACAGTTCTTCCTGTACAGATACATGCTCCACATGAGGCAGGCCACTGATAAAAGAAATATCCTCCTCGTCAAGTTCTCCCAAAATCCTTCCATGCCAGGCGCCCTCTTCCTCTATCACACCTGCAATATCATCCTGCCAGAAATTATAAAACAGCCCACAAAGAAAGGACAAAAACAAAGCGGCAATAAAGGCCGCCGCCATGACCGAGGCGCATATGGCCCGGTTATGCTTCAAATAGCCCGCCGAATATGTTTTCCACATACTGCTCACCCCCGTTTCTCATCACTCACGATGCGGCCATCCTCTATGGTCACAATACGGTCCGCCATGAGGGCTGCCTTCTCATCATGCGTGATCAAAAGAATCGTCTGTTTCAGGTTACGGTTGGAAAGCCGCAGCATGTCCATGATTTCTTTGGAATTTCGCTGATCCAGATTACCGGTAGGTTCATCCGCCAGAAGAAGTGCCGGACGATAAATCAGCGCTCTGGCAATGGCCACACGCTGCTGTTGACCGCCTGACAACTGGTTTGGGAGCGCATGAATTTTTTCCTGGATTCCCAGAGAATTTACGATTTGCGTAAAATATTCCTCGTTCACTTTCTTTTTATCCAACAGAAGCGGCATCAGAATATTTTTTTCTACTGTAAGTGTGGGAATCAGATTATAGAATTGATAAATAATTCCAACCTTCCTGCGGCGGAAAATTGCCGACTGCTTTTGACTCAAAGAAGCAATATCTATACCCTCTACCAGCACTTTCCCCTGGGAAGGCTGGTCTACACTGCCCAGAATGTGTAACAGCGTAGATTTCCCGGAACCGGACGCCCCAACGACGGACACAAATTCCCCTGCTTCTACAGAAAGGTCGATTTCATCAAGCGCCCTCACCTGGTTTTCTCCATTGCCGTATATCTTACTTACCCCTTCGCATCTTAAAATCTCCATTTTGTCACCAATCCTTTCTGTCCCAGCCTCTGGCATGCCGGTACATGAGTTTCCGTTTAACAGATAGCGTTTCTGTCTTTCGCTGTCTGCCAGATGATTATATTGTAGCAGGATAAAGTGACAACTCAGTGACGATAGATGCAGATTTCAAAACACGCACCTGCCTCTGTAAGATTCTGCGCCCGCAGGGTGCCATTTTGACCCTCGATGATCTCCTTTGCAAGTGCAAGCCCTATGCCTATGCCGCCTCCTGCGGCATTTTGTCCCCGATAAAACCGTTCAAACAAATGGGGCATATCTTCTTTCCTAAATCCCTCCCCTGTATCCCAGATCCGAATCTTTGTGTAGAGCGGATTCTGCTCATATTGGCAATACACACATCCTCCGCGCGGGGTATGTTCCATACAGTTTTTAAACAGATTCATGACCGCCTCCATGGTCCATTCAAAATCAGCGTAAATATACAGCTCTCCCAGCTCCGGTATGGAAACATCCACCTGTGCCTGCCTGAAAAGTTCCTGTAAATTATCTGCCGCCATCATCAACAGTGTGAAGACATCCACCTTCTCTTTCTGGAACATAAGTGTTCCGGCATCGATTCTGGATAATAAAAGCAGTGCTTCTTCCAGGTGCGTAAGCCGTACCAGCTGTCTGTCAATCTGTTCCCTCTGCTCTTGCGGCTTATCCTGTTCCATCTGTACCGCCAGGGAAATAGCCGTGATAGGTGTCTTGATCTGATGGGCTATGTTGGACAGGTTCCTGGCATAGTGATTCTTCGCCTGCAATGCCTCATCCCTGGCCTGCCGCAGCATGGTCACTGTCTTATAGATTTCATCCTGAAGTTTAGACAATGCATCCTCTCCTTCCGGCATAAGGATACCAGCCTTTCCCATATGATTCTTCTCAAGATAATCCGTCAGAACCTGTATTCTCCTATCCGTCAGCCATTTGAGATAAAACACAGTTCCGATAAACAGGCCTCCTGCTGTCCCCAGTCCTGCCACCGTACACAACAACACTTTTCCCCATACCATTTCATAGGAAAGCGCCATGAACAATGCCGTAAAAAAAGCCGCCAGCAAACTGACGGACATAACAAATCCCATTAGGATTCCAATCTGTTTTCTTTCCTGCATATCGTTTCCTCCATCCGATAACCAATACTTCTAACCGTTTTGATACAGGCCGGCTGATGCAACTTTTCCCGCAGACGCTTTAAAGTGACGGTCAGCGTATTGTCATTGACAAACTTGCCCTCCACATCCCAAAGCGCCTCCAGAATCTTCCCCCTTGTCAAAGTCCTGCCCTTGTTTTCCAAGAGCAGTAAAAGCAGACGATACTCTGCCGGACTTAAAAGCACCTCTTCCCCCATACAGCTTACATGGATACCTTCCCTGTCCAAAACGATGTCATCACAGGACAGATATCTTAAGGAGGTATCTCCCGTTCTTCGAAGCAGTGCACGGATTCGTGAAAGCAGGACTTCCAATTCAAAAGGTTTCACCACATAGTCATCGGCACCGCAGGAAAACCCATCCACAATATCCTTCGCATCACTGCGTACGGTCAGAAAAATCACCGGCAGTTCCCCGCGGTTCTCCCGAATCCACCGGCACAGTACACTGCCCTGTCCGTCAGGCATATTCCAGTCTACCAGAACCAAGGAAGGACAACGCGCTGCCAAAGCCTTTTTGGCTTCCTGGATACTGGAAAATACCGACACATCATAACCGTTTTGTTCAAGATATGTCCGGGTGGACCGGGCTATATCCTCATCATCTTCCACATAATAGATTACCATGAATATATCCCGTCCTCTCCCTTACCGCCTGCTCTGCCACAGCAAACTTAATAATATGGTTCATACATCTCCTGAATAACTGTGGGGCCTGCATCTATCTGCGTAATCAATGCCAGAATATCTCCCGTATACGTATAACAGTAATACACATCTTCCGGATAATCAGGATCTTTGGTCCGCACCCAGATGGTACGCTCCCTCTGCTCGTCCTGCTGAAAGTCATAAATAGATTTACCATATTTGGTATGATCCATTCCTGCCATCTGTGCCACTGTCGGCAGCAGGTCACAGTGTGAGATCGGTGCATTGGTCACAGGACTGGCATCATGAACTTCACCCGGCTGTTTGATGAAATAAATCACCTGCATGTCTTCCTTCCAATCACCGCCATGATCTGCCGTTATAATAATGGTGGCATCATCGTAGACTCCAAGACGCTTCAATTCATCCAGATATTTTTCCATGATCGTCATACAGCCTCTCGCTGTTTCCTCCACAGAAGTCTTTTCCTGATACTTCCCATATTCATCTGTATTAAACTCATGGGTTCCAATTAAATGCTGGAAAATAAAATAATTAGAAGAATCATCCTCTTTCAGGCCCTCATCCTGCAGAGCCTCAAAAAAGTCACTGTTCGTATGGGCAATCCCCTGTCCCATATCCTGTACAATCAGGCTGTATTCACTGACATTCGTGTAAAACTGCGTTTTCAACAGATCCGGCGCCATACGGTAGCAGGACATTTTCGTCAGCGTTTTAAGCAGCAGTCCGGTGTCCACCTCCACTTCCCTTGGCTCATCCGTAATATTAGATACCTTGTCCCGCAGAATGGCACAGCCATTTCCCACAGTCAGTACATCAAAATCTGTTGTATATACATTCACCTTATACTGATTGGCATGCAGTTCCTGATAAAATTGCTCCGTTAAATCGTTATCCCATATGTCACGGCACCATTCACTGTTGGAGACGGTGGTATCCACCTCACCACCCGTCAGCATATGCGCAAGGGAAGGAAACGTACCATAATAAGTACAGTCCGCATTACTATAATATGTAAAATCATGCAGACAATCCGCCCCGTCGGGATATACTGCCATCATCTGCTGTAAATAGAGGCTGCTGAAATAATCCAGGACAAAGACAATGATATTTTTATCCGCTGAGACAGTGTATTGATCCTTCCCCCATAAACGGTCATCCACTTTAGCACGTTCATAGGCTTCTTCCGGAGCCGTGACCAAAAGAGATACCAACGCCACCGCCTGCATGCCAACCAGGAGCACTGACAGATACAGAAGCGCCTTCTTCCATATTTCCTTTTTCCACACTGACAACATGATTACCGCTGCCAAAACCGCCATCCAGATAATCAGGTTCCAAATCCCCTGCATGAGCGGCACATGATATCCATCCGGATTGACTCCCAGCAAATCCAGATTTTTGTTGAAAAACATGACCTGCAAATATCCTGCCGCTGCTATGACAAAAAGAACGGACAATGCAATCTCGTAAATCTTTTCTGGCAGCCAAGACAGCAATACCGTAAAAATCATGAGAAAGATAAGAAACACCACTGCCATATACCCTGCAAATTCTCCGTACAGGAAATCAAACTCTGTTACATTGGCGAAGAAAATTTCAGCCGGCCCAAAAACCAGAATCATAAACACAGGCAAAAAACTCACAATAAAACTCAACAATACCTTCTTCTTATCAATCATCCTTCTGCTCCATTCCTGTTAGCAACCCTACTCCTTATTGTATGAACATGGCATCCCCAAAACTAAAAAAGCGATACCGTTCTTTCACTGCCTCCTCATATGCCGCCAGCACATTCTCTCTGCCTGCCAACGCACTGACTAACATCACAAGCGTAGATTCCGGAAGGTGAAAATTCGTAATCAGACAGTCCAGCACCTGAAACCGATAGCCCGGATAAATAAAAATCTCTGTATTGCCACAGCCTGGCCGTACGATACCGTTCTCATCCGCTGCACTCTCCACCGTCCTGCAGCTGGTGGTACCCACACAGATAATCCGGCCTCCTGCCGCTTTCGCACTGTTGATCTTATCCGCAGCCTCTTTCGTCACCTCATAATACTCCGAATGCATATGATGCTCTGACAGGTTGTCAGCCTTCACTGGCCGGAACGTGCCAAGTCCCACATGCAGAGTCACATAGGCAGTTTCCACACCCTGCTCTGCAATCTGCCTGAGAAGGTTATCTGTAAAATGTAATCCGGCTGTGGGCGCTGCCGCAGAGCCCTCATATTTGGCATACACTGTCTGGTATCGGTTCTTATCCTCCAGTTTATGGGTAATATAAGGAGGCAGCGGCATCTCTCCAAGGCGATCCAGTATCTCCTCGAAAATTCCTTCATAGGTAAATCGGATAAGACGATTCCCCTCCTCCACCACTTCTAAGACTTCTGCCCGCAGACACCCGTCACCAAACACAATCCTGGTACCAGGTTTCGCCTTTCTCCCCGGCTTCACAAGGGTTTCCCAGATGTCATTCTCTTTCCGCTTCAACAGCAGCACTTCAATGGCAGCTCCCGTATCCTCTTTGGTACCCATCAATCTGGCCGGCAGTACTTTCGTGTTATTTAAGACCAGACAATCGCCTGGCCTTAAATAGTCCACAATTTCTGTAAATACATGATGTTCTTTCCTGCCGGTTGCCCTATCCAATACCAGAAGCCTGGACGCGGAGCGGTCCGCAAGCGGATCCTGGGCAATCAACTCGTTGGGCAGTTCAAAATAAAAATCTGATTTTTTCAGTTCTGTCATACTTACCTCATTACAATCCGGCTTTATGCTGTTTCACTATTCTATACGCGATTTAGCAAGTTATGCCATGCAGACATACTTTGCATTTCCTGTCAGCTTTTACATAGCCACATTTTCAAGAAATGCTACATAGCCGCGCTTGGTCTCGTACACATCTGCCTTGCTGGTAGCCTCCCAGGGCGCATGCATGTTAAGTACCGCCACACCGCTGTCAATCACATTCATCCCATAAAGAGCCAGAATATAAGCAATGGTTCCACCGCCGCCCAGATCTACTTTACCAAGTTCCGCTGTCTGGAAATTGACCTTCTCTTTCTCAAAGACTGCCCGGATATGTCCCAGATACTCTGCATTGGCATCATTAGAACCTGATTTGCCGCGGGAACCGGTAAACTTATTAAACACCATGCCGCCGCCCAGGTATGCCACATTCTTCTTGTCAAAACTGGAGGCATAAGCCGGATCAAAGGCACTGCTCACATCAGAAGAAAGCATGCAGGAATGTGCAAGACATCTGCGAAGATTCAACTCGCTGTACTCTCCCACAAGATTCATGACTTCTGCCACTGCATTTTCAAAGAATTTGGACTGCATGCCGGTAGCGCCAACGCTCCCAATCTCCTCTTTATCCACCAGGATACAGCAGGCTGTCCGTTTCGTCTTTGTCACTTCCAGCATAGCTTTCAGGGAAGAAAAGGCACACACCCGGTCATCCTGTCCATACGCCAAAATCATGCTGCGGTCAAATCCGGCCTCCCTGGCCTTGCCTGCAGGCACCACTTCCAGTTCCGCAGAAATAAAGTCTTCCTCTTCGATGCCATAACTCTTCTCCAAGATATCCAGAATACCTTTCTTTACGGCATCCTTCTCTGCCTTTTCCTCTGCATCGTCCTCTTTTTTCTTCTTATCAATGGTGAGCGGTTTGTTGCCGATGATAATATCCAGCGCTTCCCCCTCGATCACTTTATTTGCCTTTTTCTCAAGCTGTTCCTGGGCCAGATGAATCAGCAGATCAGAGATAAAGAACACCGGATCGTCCTCATTCTCACCCACATTCACTTCCACAGTCTCGCCATCTTTCTTAACCACCACACCATGGATGGCAAGGGGAATGGTCACCCACTGGTACTTCTTGACACCGCCATAATAATGCGTATCAAGATAAGCGAAGCCGCCTTCCTCATACATCGGATTCTGTTTCACATCCAGACGAGGGGAATCTATATGGGCTCCCAGGATATTCATGCCGTCCTCCATCTTTTCCGTGCCAATCTGGAAAAGAACAATGGACTTATTCATCCACACCGCATAAACCTTATCTCCGGCTTTCAATTTCTTACCGGCCTTCACAAGTGCCTCCAGTTCCTGATATCCTGCACGCTCCACCGTATTCACGATCTGGTCGATGCACTCTCTCTCGGTCTTGCCGTTATCTAAGAAATCCATATATTCTCTGGCAAAACAATCCACTTCTGCAAGCTGTTTTGCATCATACGTTTCCCATGTGTTTTTCTGTTCCATAACAACCTCCATATTTCTGCTATTTTACATATTTACGACATTCATGTCTCTTACCAACGTACTTCTTAGCGAAGCGTCTATGGCGTGAGCTTTAGAAGTTCTTCTCACACTAGCTTCGCAGCTCAATCCCCATACCCTCAAGCCCGTTTAATATCTTCTTCATGGCTGCCGTCACATCTGCCTCTTCCAAAGTCCTGTCTTTTGCCCGGAAGGTGATAGAATACGCTACCGACTTATAGCCCTCTTTGATCTGATCGCCCTCATATATGTCAAAGAGCTGGTAGGACTCCAGAATCTTACCGCCCCTCTGGGCAATGATAGCCTCAATCTGTCCTGCCATGATTTCCTTCGGCACCACCATACTGATATCCCGAAGCACTGCCGGATATTTGGCGATACCCTCGTACTTACGGTCAAAGGTAGCATAAGGAAGAACTGCAGGCATATCAAGCACTGCCACATAGGCTCTGGTCTTCATATCATAATTATCGCAGACTTCCGGATGCACTTCACCCAGATAGCCAACTAAGGCTCCTTCATAGAAGATGTTGGCCTGTCTGCCCGGGTGCAGATAATTTCTTCCGGCATTGGGATCGTAGACTGCTTTCTTTCTCATACCGATACAGTCAAAGAACTCTTCCAATACGCCTTTCATGGTGAAGAAATCACAGTCACCGTACATGCCCAGTGTAAACTGCATTCTTTCTTCCGGCAGTTCAGTCAACGGCAATGCCTTCGGCAGATAAACGTTGCCCAGTTCATAAAGCCGTACTTCCTTATTGCGCCTGTTATAGTTGGTGGCAAGGCTTGTGAGCATGCCATGTAAGGATACTGTCCGCATAATGGAGAAGTCCTCACCTAAGGGGTTCGCAATGGTGATCGCTTTTCTGGCCGGGTCATCTGCAGCTAACAGCAGCTTATCAAACACCTTAGGACTCTCAAAAGAATAACACATCCCCTGGGAGAATCCACAATACTCAGCAATATCACGTGCCTTCTGCTCTATTCTCAACTTGAAAGGAAGCTTACCCGTTGTGGCCTCACCAGTAGGCAGAGTCATTGGAATCTTGTCATAACCATAAAATCTCGCCACTTCCTCCGCAATGTCACACTGCCTTAAGATATCCTGACGGAAGGTGGGTATTTTCAGGTTATTGGAACCTTCGTCATATTCCACCTCAATCATCTTGAAAATTGCAAGCATCTCTTCTTTGGAAACCTGTGTGCCCAGCAGTTTGTTGTAGCGTTCCGGCTCGAAAGGAAGTATCACTTTCTCTTTCATCTCACCCCGCACATCCACCATGCCGTCTACCACCTCACCGCAGCCAAACTCTTCAATCAGCTGACATGCTCTGTTGATGGCGTCCTGTGCGTTATGCGGATCCAGACCTTTCTCAAATTTGCCGGAAGCATCCGTCCGCAGCCCCACACGTTTTGCTGATTTACGGATGTTGGCGCCATTGAATGTGGCTGCCTCAAAAAGCACCGTGGTCACATCATCCCTGATCTTTGAGTTTTCGCCGCCCATAATGCCGGCAATGCCCACTTCCTTCTCAGCATCACAGATCATCAGCACCTCAGAATCCAGCGCACGGTCCTGGCCGTCAAGTGTCTGGAACACATCACCGTCCTTGGCTCTGCGAACAATAATCTTATGGCCTGCAATGGTATCAAGATCATAAGCATGCATGGGCTGTCCATACTCTTCCATCACATAGTTGGTAATGTCCACCAGATTGTTAATGGGACGGATTCCGCTGGCCGCAAGCCGTCTCTGCATCCACTCCGGAGAAGGACCGATTTTAATATTCTTACACACTCTGGCGCAATATCTGGGGCAGAGTTCCTGATCCAGCACTTCCACACTGATATAGTCTTCTACCTTTTCGCCGTTGCCTTTCACGGTAACTTCCGGCAGGATAAAAGGCTTTCTGAAAGTAGCTGCCGCCTCCCTGGCAATACCGATCACACTGTAACAGTCTACGCGGTTTGATGTAACTTCATACTCAAACACTGTATCTCTAAGTCCCAACACCTCTACCGCATCTGTCCCCACCGGAACATCCTCTTTAAAAATATAAATCCCCATCTCCGGCGCTTCCGGGTACATGTCTTTGCTGGAACCAAGTTCTTCAATGGAACACATCATACCGTTTGAAGGCACTCCGCGCAGTTTTCCTGCTTTAATCTGAATGCCATCCTCCGGCAGCGGCCCGCCGTCATGACCCCCTGCCACCTTGCCGCCGTCTAAGACCACCGGCACTTTGTCGCCTTCTTTTACATTGGGCGCACCAGTGACGATCTGAATCACCTCATCACCGATGTTAACCTGACAGACGATCAATTTATCCGCATCGGGATGTCTTTCTATCTTTTCAATCTGCCCAACCACAATCTTCTCTAAATTTTTATCCAGTCTGGTATAACCTTCCACCTTGGTGCCGGACAGCGTCATCGCATCCATATATTCCTGGTCTGTGCATGCCAAATCCGGTACATAAGCTTTAATCCATGATAATGCTGTATTCATGTTTCAATAACCTTTCCTTTCTTCATAACCTAGCATCTATTTTCCAATCCATTTTCCATCGTTACAAATGGCTTTTACGCTTCTGAAATTCCCATGCATTAAGGGAATCCCCTGTTCACAGAAACTGTTTTCTAGAACTGTTTTAAGAAACGAATGTCGTTCTCATACAGCAGTCTCATATCATCAATCTCATATTTCAACAGTGCGATACGTTCCAGACCCATACCGAAAGCAAATCCAGTGTACTGTTCCGGATCAATGCCGCTCATCTCCAGTACATGCGGATGTACCATGCCACAGCCTAAAATCTCAATCCATCCCTCTCCCTTACAGAACCGGCAGCCTGTGCCGCCGCACTTAAAGCAGGTCACGTCCATCTCTGCACTGGGTTCCGTGAAGGGGAAATGATGAGGCCTGAATTTGACTTTGGTATCCTCCCCAAACAGCTCTTTTGCATACTGTGCCAAAGTGCCCTTTAAGTCCGCAAAGGTAATGTTCTTATCAATAACCAGCCCCTCTACCTGATGGAAAGAAGGGGAATGGGTAGCATCCACTTCATCGGAACGGAATACCCTGCCCGGCGCAATCATACGAATGGGCAGTTTTCCTTTCTCCATCTCGTGCACCTGCACGGAAGAAGTCTGTGTCCTGAGAAGGATATCTCCCGTAATATAGAAGGTATCCTGTTCATCTTTGGCCGGATGGTCTGCCGGAATATTCAGGGCCTCAAAGTTATAATAATCTCTTTCCACATCAGGGCCTTCCACAACCTCATAGCCCATACCGATAAAGATTCTCTCCACTTCTTCTAAAGCGATGGTATTCGGATGTCTGTGACCTACATTATTCTTTTTGGCAGGCAGCGTCACGTCAATGACTTCCTTCTTCATCTTCGCCTCACGTACTGCCTTTTCCATCTTTTTAACAGACTCTTCCAGGACTCTTTCAATCTCTTCCCTGGTCTCATTGACAAGCTGTCCAACTTTTGGTCTGTCCTCTGGCGCCACATCTTTCATTCCCTTTAACACAGCAGTCAGTTCACCCTTTTTGCCAAGATAGTTTACTCTGACTTCATTGAGTTTCTCCAAGGCGTCGCTGGCCTCAATCTGTCGCAGCGCCTCCGCCTTAATCTGTTCTAACTTCTCCTTCATTGTTGCTCTCCTTTTTGTTCTTACTAAATCTTTTCACTTTTACATAAGCAGACTTGTAATGCTTCGCATTCCAAGTTCGCGTTGCTCGTCATAAGCCATTTTTTGTTTGTGCTCATGCAAGCATGGCACATACAGAATGCCTTATGACTTTTTCTTCCCCTCATAAGCAGACTTGTAATGCTTCGCATTCCAAGTTCGCGTTGCTCGTCATAAGCC
>ERZ777305.873-NODE-873-length-44130-cov-8.688803_pt1 | contig 44130 bp, 38 predicted proteins | sample MGYA00374965_ERZ777305 | MGnify/ENA primary metagenome ERZ777305 (study PRJEB29328, sample SAMD00013331) | mouse gut metagenome | study: EMG produced TPA metagenomics assembly of the Metagenome analysis of fecal microbiota from mouse which was promoted...
TGCGAATTCCTGAAGTTTCTTTTCGAGGTCGTGTTTCATCTCGCCGGCGATCTGGTTTGAGCGCTTTGCGATGATGCAGACTGTTTCATAGACGTTTCCGGTGTCCTCGCTCATTGAGATGAGGTCGCGGGTCTGGGTGTTGAGAGGTGCGTTGGTCTTCTTGTAGTCCATTATATCTCTGTTGTTTACGTTGTTTCCTTTTCTGTTGTTTTGTGGAGCCTGCGGCTTATTCTTTGACGTAGCGCTGGGCGATCTTGAAAATGTTGTCGGCTTCCTCGCGGTTAGGGGTGTCGGGGTAGTTGTTGATGTATGAGTAGTACTCGTCGATCACCTCGCGGAAGCGGTCGGGTTTCTTTTCGTCGATACTTTCGCGGGCTTCCTGGTAGCGGGCTTTGAGTATCAGGAGTTCAAGGTCTTCCTTATATTTTGAATAGGGATAGTCTTTGATGGCGTTGCGTGCTACGATTACGGCACTTTCGTAGTTGTTGCCCATGTAGGTTCCGAGGTTGTAGTAGAGCTGGGCGTTTTCGAGCTGTTTGAGGGTCAGTTTGTCCTGAAGCTCGAAGATGGCATTCTGGGCGTTGGCCACTTTGTCGCTTTTGGGGAAGTAGTCGAGAAAAGCCTGGAGTTCCTGAATGGCGTTGATTGTACCGCTCTGGTCAAGCTGTGGCTCAGGAGAGTCGAGATAATAGCCGTAGCCGGCATAGTAGCGGGCGAGTTCTGTGTACTTGCCTTTGGGGAAGCGGGTGTAGTAGGTCTTGAAGAATGAGCCTGCGGTTTCGTAGTCTTTGTTTTCGTAGTTTGAAAGGGCAAGGAGATATAGCGAATCTTCGGCCTTTTCCGACCCTTTGAACTGGGTGACAATGTCTTCAAGCACGGTGGCTGCCTGGGTGTATTTTTTCTGCTCGAACGCGCGCTTGGCGAAATCGAGCCTATAGTCTGCGTCATGGCTTTTGAGCACCTTCTGATACTCGCCGCAAGAGGCGAGAAGCATTGCTGCGCCAAGCATGACTGCGTATTTTCTGAGTGATCTGATCACGGTTTTCGGTGGTCTGTGTTCGTGAATGAATTGAGAGTTTGTTTTCAACTTGCAAAATTAGCTATTTTTCCGTGATATTTCACAACTGTGGAACGATTATTTGCAAAAAACACTTAAATTTGTGGCTCAAATTTCCCTTTTGATCCTTCATGAAATCACATTTTATACGTTTCGAGATATTTGTCATGCTTCTGACAGTCTTGTTTAATTCATCCGATCTGTCCGCTGCAGGGCCGAAACGGGAGATGAGAGGCGTGTGGCTCACCACGGTCTGGGGCATTGACTGGCCATCGGTCACCGGCTCTTCTCAGAAGGTGTGCCGACAACAGCAGGACGAACTGAAGGCGCTGCTTGACAGATGTCAGGCCGCTAATCTCACATCTGTCTTTTTTCAGGTGAGAGGTATGGCCGATGTCATGTACGAATCATCGCTGGAGCCGTGGTCGGCCTTCGTGTCAGGCAAACGCGGTGTGTCGCCGGGCTGGGACCCATTGAAATTCGCTGTCGAAGAGTGTCATCGCCGCGGTCTGGAGTGCTATGCGTGGGTCAATCCGTTCAGGTGGAGTTCCGGCATAGACTACAACAGTGTGCCTGACCGCCGCTGGAAAGAGCAGGGGTGGTTGCTGACCTATGGTAAATATACCGTTTTTAACCCCGGCCTTGAGGCTGTCAGACAGCATGTGGTCGACATCTGCCGTGAGATTGTCAGCGGTTATGACATAGACGGTCTTGTCTTTGATGACTATTTTTATCCAAACCGCATTCCGGAAGACAGTTCGGCTCCCGACTATGATCTATGGCAGGCGGAAGCACCCTGGATGACCTTCGGAGACTGGCGCAGGGCCAATGTCCACAAAACCGTGGCCGATGTCCATGCTTTGGTCTCAGATCTGAAACCGGGCTTGCGTTTCGGCATCTCGCCTGCGGGGATAGCCGGGAAAAAGCACACTTCGGCGCCGAAGTGGGGCATGACCGGCTGTGAGGTCAAGGGTGACGACTGGCAATATTCCGAAATTTATTCTGATCCTCTCGGCTGGCTCTATCAGGGGACTGTGGATTTTATATCGCCACAGATCTATTGGCCCACCACTCATGCCGTGGCTCCTTACGAGCCTCTTGCGCGCTGGTGGAGCGAGGCTGCAAATTTCTACGGGCGGCATTTCTATGCAAGTATCACTCTGGCTCCGCTTGACAAGCGCAATACCAACAGTGAGCGTCAGGAATTGCTGCGTCAGATAGGAATCAACCGTGATTCAAGCCTCGATGGTGATCAAGGCACGGTGCTCTATAGTGCCAAGCATTTATATAAACTGGCTTCCGATCTGACAAAATCGCCGTTTGCGCTGAAGTCACTGACTCCGCAGGTGCGTCGGGGATCATCGCTCGATCCGGTTGAGGCTCCGACGGCACTAAGGTTAAAAGGCGGGGTTCTGTCGTGGCATGGGAAAGGCAATGCGGCTGCTCCGGTGCGCTATGCGGTCTATGCTTTTCCGAAAAATCTGCCTCATGATGAGCTGGTTGAGGAGAATGGTGACGGCCTGCGTGCCTGCTATCTTCTCGGCGTGGTCTATGGTGAGGAATTCAGAGTCGACTTACCGGGCTCATATTCATATGCGGTGACAGCTCTTGACGGTTTTTCAGCTGAATCCGAACCGGTTTTTCTGAAATAGTACCCAGTTGTTTCAACTGACGTTTGCCAGATTCCGGCGGTGACGGGCAGTGTCTTGAGTGACATAGAAGCGTATCACAGCATAGATGATGCTCTGATTCGGAGTAAGCGTGTCTTCCGGATTCTGTCCGAGAATGAATTCCATGCTCAGAGCATTGCTGATAGGTGTGCGGTCGGCGCTTGAAAGAGAGTTGATGGTGTCGATTACGCGGGGCGAGATAATGACTGATGAGTTCATGGCAGGAATTTGTTTTGAGTTTGAGAGTTTGAGAGAATGAGTGTGTGAATTGGACGTGATATGCAAATGTAGTGTTCCCGGTGGGCGATAATCCCGCACATGTGGGTTAAAATAAGTTGCGGCTTGCTCTGTCTGTCACTTGGCTTTCAATCTTTCATCTCTCCGAAAAGCATAATGTATTCCTGCTCGAAGTTAGGAGTGAATATTCCGTTGCCGATTCCTGCCAGAATCTCCTCGCGCGGCCAGAAGCGGCCTCCGTCAAGTTCGTCAGAGGGTTTCGGTTCGTGGCAGATCACAGTGCTGAATGCATTGACGAGCTCTTTTTCGCGATCGGATTCAAATACATATCGCTTCAGAAATGTCGGCTCGAAATCGTCTATGCCAAGTTCCTCGCGTGCTTCACGGTGGAGCGCTGTGACTACATCCTCGCCAAAGTCGATGTGTCCGCCTACAGCTGTGTCCCATTTCCCCGGCTGGATGTCTTTCCATTCAGGCCTTTTCTGAAGATACAGACTCCCTTGCTTATCAAAGACGTGGAGATGGACTACCGGATGCAACAGTCTGCTCCCTGAATGACATTCGCCGCGGGTGGCGCTTCCGATTACTGTTCCTTCTTCATTGACCACCGGGAATATTTCTTTTGAATTGTCGCTTTTCATGTTGTGGCATGTTATGGATATAATAAAAAAGGTAACGCCGACCTCTGCAATTGTTCGGCAGTCGGCGTTACCCTGCTTACATAAAATGTAGGCTGATTTCTTAGAGGTTGTTGGACAATCAGAGCATAGCGGTAGAACGCTTGATGAATTCGCTCAGATCGCGGCCGCGGAGAAGTCCGTTGGAAAGAAGCGCAAGGTCAATAGCTTGTTTCACAACAGGTTTTTCAGCGGCATAACGGCCTATGATCTCGTCTTTTTCCTTGCGGGCTTTCTCCACGCTGTCAGTCAGGCGCTGCTCTTCGGCTTTCTGCTCGTCGGTCGGCTTGTTGTCTTTGATCTCAGCGCGCAGGGTGGTGATCTTTTCGTTGTCAGAGTCTATAGAAGCGCTCAGAGGAGTGAGTTTGTCGGCCAAAGCTTTCTCTGCTTCGTCAAGAATCCGAGCAACCACAGGCTGTGAGGTGTTGACGATGAGATTGTAGCTGTCAGGCAGTTCGGCGTAGAAACTCATGCCGGCCTGAGTGGCGGCCATGTCTTTCATGCGGCGCATATACTCGTTCTGGGTGATCAGAATCGGGCTTGCTGCCGGATCTAGCGACTCGAACGATACAAGGAATTCTGCTTTGTCGACTGCCGGAATCTGGCTGCGGAAGAGTGGGGTCAGCAGTGAAATCTGATCAGCGTTCAGACCGCTGTCCTTGCTGTCTTCTTTCGGGATCAGCTTTTCAGCTACTTCGCTGTCAACTCTTACGAAGCGGGTCTTCTCAAGCTTGCTTTCAAGCATCGAGATGAAGTGACCGTCGAGCTGTCCGTCCATGAGCAGCACATTGTAGCCTTTTTCGTTGGCGGCGTTGATGAAACTGAACTGTCCGGTCGGGTCGGTTGCATAGATGTAGACCACGTTGCCGTCTTTGTCGGTCTGCGCGCTCTCAACGAGTGTGCGGTATTCTTCGAGTGTGAAATATTTGCCTTCGGTGTCGCGCAGGAGCACGAATTTCATGGCGGCGTCACAGAATTTTTCATCGGTCAGCATACCGTATTCGATGAAAATCTTGATGTCGTCCCATTTCGACTCGAAGTCGGCTCTGTTTTCCTTGAAAAGTTCTTCAAGGCGCGAGGCCACTTTCTTGGTGATGTAGCTGGAGATTTTTTTGACCGCTGTATCGCTCTGCAGATAGGAGCGCGACACGTTCAGCGGAATGTCGGGCGAGTCGATCACGCCCTGAAGCAGGGTCATGAACTCAGGCACCACGCCTTCAACCGAGTCAGTGACAAACACCTGGTTGCAGTAGAGCTGGATGCGGTCTTTGCGAATGTCGAGATTGCTCTTGATCTTTGGGAAGAAGAGGATACCGGTCAGTGTGAAAGGATAGTCTACGTTGAGGTGAATCCAGAACAGCGGATCTTCCTGGCTGGGATAAAGCTCGCGGTAGAATTTGCGATAGTCCTCGTCAGTCAGTTCCGACGGCTTTTTGGTCCATGTGGGTTCGGTGTCATTGACTACCTTGTCTTTGTCGGTATCCACGTATTTGCCGTCTTTCCATTCCTGGACCTTGCCGGAGATTACGGGCACGGGCAGGAAACGGCAGTATTTTTTGAGCAGGGTGTCGATGCGGGCCTGTTCGAGGAATTCCTTGTTGTCATCGTCGATGTAGAGGACTATGTCGGTGCCGCGTTCGGTCTTGTCGGCGGGGCCCATGCTGTATTCGGGACTTCCGTCGCACTCCCAGCAGACGGCTTCGGCACCTTCCTTATAGCTGAGCGAACGGATTTCAACCTTCTTTGCAACCATGAATGCCGAGTAGAAACCGAGGCCGAAGTGACCTATGATGGCATTGGCTGTGTCTTTATACTTGTTGACGAATTCTTCAGCGCCTGAGAAGGCGATCTGATTGATATATTTGTCTATATCTTCGGCTGTCATGCCGATGCCGCGGTCACTGACTGTAAGTGTCCCGGCTTCCTTGTCGACTTTGACGCGCACGTCCATCTCGCCGAGTTCGCCTTTGAATTCGCCGAATGATGCGAGAGTCTTGAGTTTCTGAGTGGCGTCAATCGCGTTTGAAACTAATTCGCGGAGAAAAATTTCGTGGTCGGAGTAGAGAAACTTTTTGATGACCGGAAAGATGTTCTCGGTCGTTACTCCAATCTGTCCTTTTTGCATGATATATTCAGTTTTGTTTGATTTTTGTTATATTATATAATGTGGTGACTCGCTGACGGCGGGTGCATACACACATATAACACTACAGCAAACAGAATGCCAGACTGCAAAACTGACAAATCTTGTTAAATAATATGCAAAAATGACAGACCGCTGGGCTGAGCGGATTTTTGAAATCCATGTCAGGATTGGCAGGGCAGAATCAGAGTTTGATTTCTGTGGTGTCACGCGGCACATTGATATTGTGCCGGTCAAAAATCCCTACGGCATTTCTCACGAAGCCGTTGCGATAGGTGTCCATGCTCTTGTGCAGGGCTTTGCTTTCAGCCGGCAGCAGACGGAATTTGCCGTCGGAGCTGCCTGGCTCTGTAAACACAAGCTTGTAAGTGGCTTCCTTGACATAGGCCCGACCGAAGATGTCGCGCGCAAGTTTCACTCGTGCCATAGCCCCGCCACGGGTGTCGGTGGTGCGCATTGCCGATATGAAATTGCCGAGCGAATAGACTGTGAAACAAGGTCGCCCTGTCTTTTCGTTCAGCCGGAGTTCCATAGGCTGGATCACGTGAGGGTGGCCTCCGATGATCAGCTCTACACCCAGATCGCGCAGATATTTCGCGAGGCTTTTCTGAGCGCTGTTGGGCAGCAGTTTGTATTCTTCGCCCCAGTGGATGCAGACGGCTATCAGTTCGGCACCCTTCTCACGGGCTTTTTTTACGTCAGAAGCAATCAGCTGGCGGTCTATGTAGTCAATCTCTATGTCAGAGGTCTTGTTGATGCCGTTTGTTCCATAGGTATAGTTCAGGAATCCGACTTTGAAGCCGTTGATGACATGGATCATGGGCAGTATCGAGTCGCGGTGGGCTCGGTTGCGGTAGACTCCGAGATGGGGCACGCCTTTTTTCTCAAAGGTGCTGATGGTGCGTCTCACTCCACGGTCGCGGCGGTCGAGGATGTGGTTGTTGGCCGAGAGCATAAGATCGAACCCGGCTTCTGTAAGTGCGTCTACATAGTTGTCATGCGCGCAAAACATCGGATAGCCTGAATAGGGCGCGCCGCCAAGAGGTGTTTCGAGATTGACCACTGCGAAGTCGGCCGATTCAATGTAAGGCCTGAGGGCTGTGAAATAAGTGCCGTAGTCCAGCGAGCCGTCAGCCAGGCGCGCGGCATCGATCTGACGCTGGTGTTGCATGGCATCACCGGCGAATACTATCTCGGCGCTGTCTTGTGGAATCAGCATCGAGAGCAGCGACAGAAATACTGAAATCATGCTCACGGAGGAGGGTGCTTGGGTTGTGAGTGGGAGTGAAAAAAATAACCGGTCTGCAAAAGGGAATCAGTTAGGACCCCTACCTACAGACCGGTCGGAAATATTTTTGTTAATTGTAGATCTCTTTCTTTGCGGCAAGGAGAGTGTTGCGCATGAGCGAGCAGATGGTCATCGGGCCTACTCCGCCTGGAACAGGGGTGATGAATGCGCACTTTTCCGCAACATTGGCGAAATCAACGTCACCGCTAAGACGGAAACCGCTCTTGCGGGTGGCGTCAGGCACACGGGTGGTGCCTACGTCAATGATTGTGGCGCCGGGTTTGACCATGTCGGCGGTGACGAACCCCGGACGGCCGAGGGCGGCGATGATGATGTCTGCTTCAGCGCATGCTTCCTTGATGTTGGTCGATGCGCTGTGAAGCACTGTCACTGTCGCGTTGCCCGGTTGGGCTTTCTGCATCATAAGGTTTGCCACCGGCTTGCCGACGATGTTGCTACGGCCGAGAACCACACATTTTGCTCCACGTGTTTCCACGCCGTAGCGTTTCAGGAGTTCCATGATGCCGGAAGGAGTCGCTGAAACGAAGCATGGCAGCCCGATCGACATGCGGCCCACGTTGACCGGATGGAATCCGTCGACATCCTTGCGGTAGTCAATCGCCTCGATAATTTTCTGTTCCGAGATGTGGCGGGGAAGGGGGAGCTGCACAATGAATCCGTCGACTTCCGGATCTTCGTTGAGTCGGCTTATGGTTTCAAGCAGTTTTTCTTCGGTCACATCGTCCTCATAGCGGATGAGGGTCGAGCGGAAGCCGCAGGCTTCACAGGCTTTCACTTTGTTGGCTACGTAGGTTTCGCTGCCTCCGTCGTGGCCGACAAGGATGGCTGCGAGGTGGGGGCGGCGTTTGCCTTGAGCCACCATTTCTTCGACTTCAGCGGCAATTTCGCGCTTGATGTCGTCGGCAGTCTGTTTTCCGTCTATGAGGGTCATAGTCTTTGTGGGGTGGAAATATGGGGGTGAAATAATAATCGGTTTTCTTCAGCCGGCAGTTCAGCGGCGCATGCCCTTCATGCCTCTCATAAGGGCCATCGGGTTTTTGATGCCTGAAACGGCCTTCATCATCTTGCGGGCATCGTCAAACTGCTTTATGAGGCGGTTGACTTCCTGGATGTCTGTGCCTGAGCCTTTGGCTATGCGCTTGCGGCGACTGCCATTGATGATTTCGGGATGCTGGCGCTCCTGTTCGGTCATTGAGCGGATGATGGCCTCGATGCCTTTGAATGCGTTGTCGTCAATGTCGATGTCCTTGATGGCTTTGCCTACACCGGGTATCATTGATGCAAGTTCCTTCAGATTACCCATTTTCTGAATCTGCTGGATCTGCTGGAGGAAGTCGTTGAAATTGAACTGGTTCTTGGCAATTTTGCGCTGGAGTTCGCGGGCCTGCTTTTCGTCATAGGCGTTTTGGGCCTTTTCAACGAGCGATACGATGTCGCCCATGCCGAGAATACGGTCGGCCATACGCGAGGGGTGGAAGAGATCAAGGGCATCAAGTTTTTCGCCTGTACCTACGAATTTGATGGGCTTGGTCACTACAGTGCGGATAGAGAGGGCCGCGCCGCCGCGTGTGTCACCGTCAAGTTTGGTGAGGACAACGCCGTCGAAGTCCAGACGGTCGTTGAATTCTTTGGCAGTATTGACGGCGTCCTGACCGGTCATGGAGTCGACCACAAACAGAGTTTCCTGTGGCTTGACTGCTTTCTTGATTGCCGCGATCTCCTGCATCATCTGTTCGTCGACGGCAAGACGGCCGGCGGTGTCGATGATCACCAGATCAAGATGGTTTGTTTTGGCGTAGCGGATAGCGTTTTCTGCAATCTCTACCGGATTCTTGTTGCCATCCTCTGTATAGACGGGAACATCGATCTGGTCGGCGAGTACTTTCAACTGGTCAATAGCTGCGGGACGATAGACGTCGCATGCCACGAGGAGCGGACGTTTTCCCTGCTCTGACTTGAGCTTGCGGGCGAGTTTGCCGCTGAAGGTGGTCTTACCGGAACCCTGCAGACCTGACATGAGGATGACGGTCGGATTGCCTGACAGATTTACCTGGGCTGTCTCGCCACCCATAAGCCGTGCCAGCTCATCGTGGACAATCTTGACCATGAGTTCGCCCGGCTTGATGGCGTTGATCACATTCATGCCCAGAGCCTTGGCTTTTACCTCGTCGGTAAACTGCTTGGCTACTTTGAAGTTGACGTCGGCTTCGAGGAGCGCGCGGCGCACGTCCTTAAGGGTTTCGGCTACGTTTATCTCGGTGATCTTGCCTTCACCTTTGAGTATCTTGAAACTTCTTTCAAGTCTTTCACTTAGATTTTCAAACACGTTGGGTGGCTGGGGATTGAGGGTTTATAAAAGTTTGTTGGTACGGGTGTCGGGGAAGAGCACCACGGGCTTGTGGGTGCGGGCTTCCTCCGGGGTCATCTGTGCGTAACACATGATGATTACTACGTCGCCCACCTGCACCTTGCGTGCGGCGGCGCCGTTGAGGCAGATGATGCCTGAACCCGGCTCGCCTGCAATGGCGTAGGTGTCAAAGCGTTCGCCGTTGTTGTTGTCGACAATGTAGACTCTTTCGCCTGGGAAAATTCCGGCGGCTTCCATCAGCTGGCTGTCAATGGTGATGCTTCCTATGTAGTCGAGCCGTGCTTCTGTCACGGTGACACGATGGATCTTGCACTTGAGTAGTTCGAGTGTCATTTCCTTGCGGGGTATTTTATGTTGTCGATCAGGCGGACTTCGCCACAGAACACGGTGGCGCATCCTACGGGGCTTTCCGATTCGGCCCAGTCTGTGATTGGCTGCATGCTGAGCGCATCGACAATTTCGTAATATTCTACTTGCAGGTGAGGAAGAGAGTTGAGTTCATCGATCACGTAGCGTTTGGTCTGCTCAACGCTGTGGTCACGCGCCCATGAAAGGCTGCCTTCAAGAGTACGGTGGATGGCGGGGGCTATGGCACGCTGCTCGGCGCTGAGGCGGACGTTGCGTGAGCTCATGGCCAGACCATCGGCCTCGCGTTTGATCGGGCAGTCCACTATTTCGAGGTCAAAGCCTTCAATCTCGACCATTCTGCGGATCACGGCTATCTGCTGAAAGTCTTTTTCTCCGAAATAGGCACGGGTCGGACGGGTGAAGTCAAAGAGTTTGCTGACTATCTGGGCTACTCCGTTGAAATGGCCCGGACGCATAGCGCCTTCCATCACTTCGGCCACCGGACCAAGATCAAACACGCGGGTGTCTTTCTGAGGATAGATTTCCTCTACCGAGGGAATGAAAGCTACATCGACTCCGGCTGATCTCATCAGCTCGCAGTCAGCCTCCTCGGTGCGGGGATAGGTGGCAAGGTCTGTTGGGTTGTTGAACTGTGTGGGGTTGACGAACACGCTTACCACCACGAAATCATTTTCGCGGCGGGCGCGCTCGATCAGTGACAGGTGGCCGGCATGAAGTGCTCCCATCGTGGGAACAAGTCCGACGCTTCCAGACTTGCGGGCGGTGTCAAGCTTGGCTTTTAATTCTGCTACAGTGCGAATTATTTCCATTTCTTTCTGTATATGTCTGAAAATTTCAGAGTGCAAAATTACACATTATGTATTAAATTTCCCAAAAAAGTTTGCAGGTTTCGGTCTCCGGATGTCGATTGACGGGATTTTTTAGTAATTTTGATGTGAAATTCAAAGCCTGTCAAGGTCTATGGTATTAAAAAATGGCGCTTGACTTCGCCTTATTATCCACACTGCAAAATGCAACAGGAATTTGCCTCTAAACTCCTTGAAGGAGCCGTCACAGAACTTTCACGCCTGCCCGGCATCGGGCGGAAAACCGCTTTGCGTCTCGCGCTACACATTCTTCGCTGTGATGAAGGGGCGGGAGTGGCTCTTGGCGAGTCGATCATCAGAATGAGGCGCGGTGTGCGTTACTGTTCGATCTGCCACAATATTTCCGAGACCGAAGTTTGCCCGATCTGTGCCGACTCGCGTCGTGACCGGTCAACGGTCTGTGTGGTGGAGAGTGTCAAGGATGTCATGAGTTTTGAAAATACTCGCCAGTACGGTGGCCTTTATCACGTGCTCGGAGGAGTAATTTCGCCGATGGACGGCATCGGCCCCGACCAGCTTGAAATCGACTCTTTGGTAGAACGTGTGGCTTCCGGAGAGGTGAGTGAGGTGATTCTTGCTCTCAGCGCCACGATGGAAGGGGAGACCACCAATTTCTACCTCTATCGGCGCCTTGCTCCCTATGCCGACGTCCGCATCACCCAGCTTGCACGTGGTGTGTCGGTCGGCAACGAAATTGAATATACCGATGAGATAACCCTCGGTCGTTCCCTGCTCAACCGCACACTCTTTTCAGATTCAATCCGCCGCTGAAACTTCGTCACGCGTCTCTTCTATTGTGTGAAATGTGGTGGTATGATCACAGGAATTTCTGGCAGATGTAGGCATCAGAATAGCTGTTGCCTGACATAAGCCACGATTTTAAACGTCCGCTGATTCTGAATCCGGCTTTTTCGAAAAGCCGGCGTGAGGCAGCATTTTCTTCTCCTACAATGCAGTAAAGCTGATGAAGCGAAAGCCTGCCACGGCAATAATCAGCAGCAAGGTTGAGTGCTCGCAGGCCGTAGCCATGCCGACGTGCGTCGGAATCAATCAGGATTCCTACGCCGCAACGCGAATTGGCAGGATCAAAGTCATAGAGATCGAGAGTGCCGATGGTCTGAGTCATACCTTCCGCATTGATGAGGTCTATCATCAGCCGGAGTTGGCGTGCGGCGTAGATATCACCGTCATAGTTATTTACATAGTCCCACAACTGTTTGCGCGAGTATGGTGCAAGTGTGAGGCCGACACCCCACACCGCCGGATCGTTTTCCCAGCGGTAAAGGGTGTCGACATCAATAGGTTCGAGTGCCCTGAGGCTTATAGTGCCGTCTGTCAGCATTCTATAGGCTAATTTTTTTAGAGGCCCTCTTCGTTGAGGAAACGTTCGGCTTCGAGCGCAGCCTTGCAGCCTGAGCCGGCAGCCACGATGGCCTGACGGAATACGGGGTCGGCAACATCACCTGCGGCAAAGACTCCGGGGATGTTGGTCTGCATTGATGAGCCTTTGACCTTGATATAGCCGGCTGCATCGCAGTCGATGTACTGGCGGAAGATCTCGGTGTTGGGATTGTGGCCGATGGCGAGGAAGAATCCGTCGATGGCGAGGTCGTAGTGCTGTTCGTTCTGTGTGCCTACGTTTTCCACGAGATGTGCGCCTTCGAGATATTCTTCGCCATAGAGTCCGGTGGTGTTGGTGTTGAAGAGCACTTTGATATTGCTCTTTTCAAGCACACGTTCCTGCATCACTTTAGAGGCGCGGAGGTGGGGTTTGCGTACGATCAGGAACACATCGGATGCCAGATTGCTAAGATAGAGGGCTTCTTCGCATGCTGTGTCACCGCCGCCTACAACTGCCACGCGCTTTTTGCGGTAGAAGAATCCATCGCATGTGGCGCAGGCGGAGACTCCGAGACCTGAATATTTTTCTTCGTCAGGCAGACCGAGATAGCGTGCCGATGCTCCTGTGGAAATGATCACTGTGTCGGCGAGAATCTCCAGGCCGTTGTTGGTCACTGCCTTGAACGGGCGCTTTGAAAAGTCGACTTCTGTCACAAGACCCGAACGGATGTCGGCTCCGAATTTGAGTGCCTGAGTGCGAATGTCTTCCATCAGCTGCGGACCGGTGATGCCGTTGGGCTGTCCGGGAAAGTTCTCTACCTCGGTTGTGATGGTCAGCTGGCCGCCGGGCTGGAGGCCTTCGATCACGAGCGGCGAGATATTGGCGCGTGAAGCATAGATTGCTGCGGTGTAGCCTGCAGGGCCTGAGCCGATGATGAGGCAACGGGTTTTGATTTCTGCCATAAGTCTCTTGTTTTTGAATTGATGTTTTTGAACGGTTAGATTTTAAGTTGGTCAGACAATTTTAAGTTGTTCAGTCTATTGAACCATACCTATTATATAATGTATATTTTTTCTGATTGTTCACTCTTTTGAGCGTCTACGCGGGCTTTAACGCAGGTCTACCACCGGCAGTCCGGGATGCTTTGCGGCGTCATAGCGGAAAAACGACACCGGGAGTGCCTCGCCGGGCTTCACGGAGCTGACAGTTATGCTGACGCTGCGGCGGTTGGCCATGTTGAGCACTATGCGGGTCGGGTAGAGGGTAGTGGCGTTGAGGGTCAGATCCACGCTGTGGATATCGCTTCCTGCCTGCGTGGCTGTCAGCCTGATCTTCTTCTCTCCGGCGGCTGATTTGAGCATTGATGCGCGGTAGTGGGTCTTGAACGAGTTGATGATCGCAAACGGATTGACCTGCTGAAGCTCTTCCGGACTTGGTTCGGTGATGTTTACTTCGCCTACATGGGTCGAATAGGTCCACTGTGTGCGTCCGTCGTACCACGATGAGATCTGCGGAGAGACAATCGTGAAGCGGTCACCCGAAATGGTCAGTGTGCCGCTGTTGCTTTGGCCGTCGGCAGTGATTGTGTATGATGCCGAGAGTGATTTCGACGCTCTGATCTTCGCAGCGGCTTTGTCAAGCACGGCTGTGGCTGATTCCGCCGCATGGAGCGGCAGAAGGCAGCAGAGAGCGAGGATCAGAAGTATGATGTTTTTTGTCAGCATGGTCGTGTTTCTTATCGGTGTTTTTGAAAGGTGGGATTATCAACGGTTTTCGAGGATATGTTCGAGTGTCACTGGGTCTACGAGCACCTGGCGTGGCTTGCCTCCCTGCGAGGGGCCTACGATTCCTGCGGCTTCCATCTGGTCCATGATCTTTCCGGCCCGGTTGTAGCCTATTGAGTAACGGCGCTGCAGCGATGAGGTCGATGCGGTGTCAGTCGATACCACCAGACGGGCACATTCATCGAACAGTGGGTCGCGGTCGCCGAGAGTTGCGCCGCTGATGTTGCCACCTTCGCCTTCCGGAGTATATTCAGGCAGTTCGTAGGGCGACTGGTAGCCAACCTGCGAACCGATGTTCTCGCAGATGGCACTCACTTCCGGGGTGTCTATGAAGGCACACTGCACTCGTTCGAGCTTGCCGTTGATGGAGAAGAGCATGTCGCCGCGGCCTATCAGCTGATTTGCACCGAGCTGGTCGAGAATAGTGCGGGAGTCATTGCCCTGGATCACACGGAAGGCTATACGTCCCGGAATGTTGAGCTTTATGCCACCGGTGATCACGTTGACCGTTGGACGCTGGGTTGCTATGATCAGGTGTATGCCTGCCGCACGGGCCACGGCAGCCAGACGCGACACTGGATTTTCAATTTCTTTGCCCTGACGGATGATCAGGTCTGCGAACTCGTCGATGATCAGCACAATGTAGGGGAGGAAACGATGTTTCTCCGGATTGAGCTTGCGGGCAATGAATTTGTCGTTGTATTCCTTGATGTTTCGTGCTCCGGCCTGTTCGAGCAGCGAGAGGCGGTTGTCCATTTCGATACAGAGAGAGTTGAGCACGGTGACCACCTTTGACATATCGGTGATAATGGCGTCTTCGCCGGGGAGCGATGCGAGATAGTGGCGCTCCAGCTCGCGGTAGAGACTCAGTTCAACTCGCTTCGGGTCGATGAGCACGAATTTCAGTTCCGAAGGATGTTTTTTATAAAGAAGCGAAGTGATGATGGCGTTGAGGCCTACCGATTTACCCATACCGGTGGCGCCGGCCACGAGCAGGTGGGGCATTTTGGCGAGGTCGGCCATGAAAATGTCATTCGAGATAGTCTTGCCAAGTGCCATCGGAAGCTCCATTTTGGAGTTGCGGTAGACTTCGCTGTCAAGTACTGAACGCATCGAAACCACCTGAGGGTCTTTGTTAGGCACCTCGATGCCGATTGTGCCTTTGGCAGGTATAGGTGCGATGATGCGGACACCTTCGGCTGCAAGCTGCAGTTGCAGGTCATCGCCGAGACTTCTGATCGAGCGTGTGCGCACACCCTCGGCCGGAATGATCTCATATAGGGTCACGGTCGGGCCGATAGTGGCTTCGATCTTGGAAATTTCCACTCCGAAGGTGCGCAGAGTTTCTGTCAGGCGGCGCTTGTTGAACTCCATTTCCTGGATATCCACGCTGGGTCCGTTGTCTTTCGCAGGACGCAGAAGATCTACGGAGGGGAAGCGGAAAAGAGAAAGTTCGGCGCGTGGATTGTAAGGCTCCGAGGCCAGAACCTCTTCTGCTGTGGCCGGGCGCACTGTAGTAGGCGCGAGCGGAGCCTGAAGAGCTGTCTGAGCAGATGGGTCTGAGTTTCCGTGCTGTTCTGTCTCATCATCAGAGTCATTGTCGCTGTCGGCAAACAGAGGAGTGTTGAAATCAGCCTCCTCTTCTTCTGCATTCTGCACGCTTGCGGTCTCTGTGCTGTCTGCGGGAGTTTCGTCGTCAGATTCAATGTCGTTGGAATCATCACGGTTGTAGCTGTCTGTTATGTCGCTGTCATCTCCGGCAAAAAGCGGGCGCAGCAGGCTGTCTTCACGGCTACCGGCTGACTGAAGATGGTCTGAGCCCGGGCCATTGTCCTCGAAATCGGTAACTTCGATCTCTGCAATCTCTTCATCGGTTTCTTCAATGATGTCGCCGCTGCTATTTCCGGGGTGATCCGGAGTGTGATTTTCAGCATGACTTTCCACGGCATTTTTTGTCATAGCCGGCTGCATCGCCACTGCCACTGCCGCTGCCGGCTGTATGGCTGCCTGCCGCTGTGTTTCGGCTTCAACGGCTGCACGGTGCTGAGCCTCGGCTGCTTCAGCAGCTTTGCGCTCGGCTTCTTCGGCAGCTTCGCGGGCAAGGCGTTCGGCCTCTTCGGCCTCGCGTATGCGCTCACGTTCGGCGCGGCGCTGTGCCTGGCGCTCATTGTAGGTCCGGATGCCCTGTGAAGCCACTCCGTAGATGCGCTTCAGTTCTGTCAGATAGAGGATGATGACAAGGCCGCCCATGATAATGCTGATGCCCAGTGCTCCCCAGATGCCGGTCAGGGTGATCAGGCGATCGTTGAGCAGATGGCCGTGGCGTCCGCCCCAGTAGACTGGCGAGGCGAATTCATAGGTCACCAGACCGCAAATAATCGAAAGTGCCACTGCTGTCAGCAGGCATCGCATGGTCAGCGGCCAGAATGACGGACGGTAGACGCGCAGCATTGACAGTCCGCAGGCGGCCAGATAGTAGATAAGCAGAAACGATCCTATTCCGAGCCAGTTGTAGAGAAGTGTATGGGCTATCCATGCTCCTGCCGGACCTCCGGCATTGCGTATCATAGTCGGGTCGAAATCGCCATTGAGCATCGCGCTTTGGTCTGACCCTATATTGGCGAAGTAGGAGATGGTGACTATCAGCATATAGCCGGCAAGGATAGTGAAGACCAGTCCGATGAACATCACGGTGCGTGAGTCGCGGATCAGTTGCAGCGTTTTTGCCACTCCGGCGCGCGGACGGCGACGGCTGACGGCTGTCTGCTCCGGGACAACGGTGGTTCCTGTCGTGGAGCCATAGCCGGGCTGATTGCCCTGGGGGGCATAGGTTGTCTGTCGGGAAGGGGTGGCAGAGGCTGTCTGCCTGTTGTTGCCGGCATAAGGTGATTCGTCATAAGGTGATGCAGCTGGAGCATCGTCCGGCTGCGGGGTTGAGTCGTGGCGGTCGGAGCGATGTCCGTTGAGCATCTCTTCAGCATCGAATGCGGTATCTGTGAACGAGGGTTCGTCAATCGGGGAGTATGATGTGGACATATATGTATAATCGGGTGATCGCTTGGTCGAGATCGCTTATTGGAATTATCTTGAAATTATCGCTGTGTTTTGAGTAAGTGTGCTTTTGATGTGACAAAGCCTAAACAGATAGCAAAATTACAATTTTTATTTCACAAATTCAACTCGGCAATTTTTTTTGGAGTAAAAAAAGCAACCGCCCTCCCGAAGCCGGGAAAGCGGTTGCCGTTATTGGATCTTATATATGATATATAAGGTGCGGGATGCTTGTCTTATCGTTTTACGAACTTGAATGTGCGCATTGACTTGCCGTCTTCAACCACGAGGACGTAAACGCCTGCTTCAAGAGTGTCGATGATATCTTCGCGGTCAGAACCTACGGCTGTGCGGAGAATCATGCCGCTGAAGGCGTTGACCACAGTGTAACGGGCGTTGCCGCCGTTGGCGATGATGTCTTCGATCTCTGAGAGGCGGAGGAGGTTGAAGTGTTCCTCTACTTCTTCAGCCGAGAGTGCCTTGGGATATACGATGAATTCGTCAATGGCTCCGCCGAAAGTGCGGTGTCCGCTTTCGTCATCACCTCCGATGAAGATGAGTTCGCTTACCGAGAAGTTGATACCTCCGGTTTTCACACCTGTGAGGGTTGCAGCTTCCTTACCGTCGATATAGAGGGTTGTTGTTTTTCCTGCAAAGTTGCGCACACAGGCAATGTGGTGCCAGTTACCGTCAAATACGTAATCGGCGTTTTCAATCTTGCAGTCTGATTTATCAGCATTGTCGTCAATTGAGAAGCTGAGGTAGCCGTTCTTGCGTTCGAGGCCGATCCAGTTGCCTGTGCCACCTTCCACGTTGGTGGTGTTGTGAGTGCCGATGCAGAAGAGATAGCCGTCATCGTCGGTTGATTTCACCCAGAGTTCGGCAGTGAAATCGCCTTCGCCTACGTTGATCGCATCATAGATGGGCTGGGTGAAGTATTCGGCATTGTCAAATTCAACTGCTCCGGCCTTCACGCCCTGAACGGATGCGATGCCTGTGGTTGCGGTGGCCTCACCGTGGGCGAGGTTGGGAGTTGTCTCGCCGATTTCGTCCATCGGGAAGTAGAGGATGTAGTCGCCGGCCTGTGATTCGTAGTGTTCCTTGACCTTGCTTGCACTCATTACTCCGCGGTAGATCGAGAGTTCGTCGAGTTTGCCATTGTAGGAGTTGTCAAATGCGGTCACGTCGCCGATGATGAGGGGTTCGTCATCGCTGATTATTTCTCCGGTGGGATCATCGCCTGAGGCTACGAGTTCGCCGTCAACATAGAGATTGAGCAATTTGTTGACAACGTCGCGGGTGGCAACGATGTGATGCCACTCGCCGTCAAAATATTTGTCGGCGCCGGAGACTTCGATCTGCTTCTTGGTCACGTTGTCGTCAATAGCGAAGCGGAGTTCCTTTGTGCCCTTGTTGTCTTTGTATTCGATGCCATACCAGTTGCCGGAGCCGTTATTGGGAGAAATGACACCCTTGTTGAGCAGGTAGCAGTTCTTGTCAACAGCGGTAGAATTCATCCAGAGTTCAATGGTGAATGAGTTGCTGCCGAAGTCAATTAGGTCATAGCTTTCCTGAACGTAGCGGTTCGATCCGTTGAGGCTGAGAGCATTGCCGCGCTTGCCTTCTACGGCTTCGCCGTTCCCGCCGTTGGCGGTAGCGATTTCACCAAGGATTGAATTGGGGGTGGTTTCACCTACTTTTTCGAATGGGTAGTGGGCCACGAGTTCAATCGAGGTGTTTAAGCGCACCTTGATTGTGCCGGAGATGGTTGCATTCTGGTCTTCTTCAGCACCGGTGGTGGTGATGGTGAATGCATATTCGCCTTCGGCCTTGGGGGCGCCTGAGATTGAGCCGGAGAGAGTGGCAGGGTCGAAACTGTAGGTCATGCCTTCGGGGAGGCCTTCGATTTTTACGCCTGTGGCGCGGATCACGGTGAAGCCGATAGTCTGGATTTCATCGCCAAGATAGATCACCTGGTTGAGCGCGCCGCCGTTGACGGTGATTGCACCCACGGTGTTGAAGGCTTCCTCAAGGTTATAGCTGAGGTGGGGAGGCTGGTTGTAGCCGCAGTTCTGCCATGCTATGGCCACGCGATACTGACGGTCCTGCATCAGAGTGTTGACCCGGTAGTCGGTCGGGATGGTGGTTGAGAAAATGAGCAAATCGGATTCGGTTTCCTGATCGTGGAGAATGATTTCCTCGCGCCAGTCGCCGAAAAGGTCGGCCTGAAGATTGGGAGTGGCTTTGGTTCCGTTGGTGGAGCCTGCGTTTGAGTAGCTGGAGAATGCCCAGCTTGCCGCTGTTCCGTTGAGGTTTTCACTGCGTTTCTCGATGATGGGGTATGACTTGCCTGCACTGGAATTGTATTTTCCGTCAAAAAGTTCATCGAGCAGATCGCCGTCCCAGTAGATGCGGAAGTTTGACGAGGGAACTTTGCCGTCGATAGCGATCTCGCCTGTGCAGGTGAATGTCTTGTTGGCACGTGAAGTGTCCGAGCTATTTGCATACCATGCGTTAGGCCATACTTCGTAGCCACGGAATTTGGATGAAATGTTCGCTGCGAGACCGCGGCCGATGTCGTGGGCTGACTGGGGATTGCCCCAAAGAATTTCGCCGGTGCGGGCATCGCGGAAAGTTGCATCCCACTTATAGGGAGATTTCTTTTCTTCGTGGACCATGAAGATTTCAAGGCCTTCGCGGTCGGGGTCCATGTCAGCGAGGTGGAGAGCATCGCCGTGGCCTGCACCTGTGCGCAATACTTTTACGCCGTCATGGTCAAGGATGGCAGATCCGTAGACAATTTCGTCAAAGCCGTCGCCGTCACAGTCGCCGATTGTCAGAGAGTGGGCGCCTTCGCCATAGAGGCCCTGGCCTGAAGTCTCTGATTTGTGGAGCCATTTTTCTGTGAGCTTCTGTCCGTCGAAGTTCACAGCCCAGACATAGGCGGCGGTGTAATAACCGCGGCAGAAGATGGCCGACGGAGTTTTGCCGTCAAGGTAGGCCACGCCTGCGAGGTAGCGTTCGCAGCGGTTGCCGTTGCTGTCGCCCCACTGGCTGTTTGTGCGGATTGTGCGTGGAGGATTATACTCGATGGTGTGAATTTCGGCTCCGGTCTCGCCGTTGAATACGGTAAGATATTCGGGACCGGCTACGACTATGCCGGCATGATCGTTCTTGTCTTTCTTTCCGTTGGACTTTGTGCGGTGATCGTCTGTCACTTTGGCATCGCCGAGAAGCACTGCTTTGCCCTGTCCGTCAATGGTACCGGGAGCTGTCTTGCATATGAGCTCAGCCTTGCCATCGCCATTGAAGTCGTAGACCATGAACTGGGTGTAGTGGTTGCCTGAGCGGATGTTCTGGCCGAGGTCTATGCGCCAGAGCTGGGTGCCGTCGAGCTTGTAGCAGTCGAGGATGGTGTTACCGGTGTAGCGGTATTGGTCACCGTTGTCTGCCTGGTTGGTCGGGAACCATTTTACAATGAGTTCCCATTCGCCGTCGCCATCGACATCGCCTACGGAAACGTCGTCAGGAGTATAGGTATAGTTGCGCATCTCTCTATAGCCACCTTCGGGCGATGTGCCACCTTTGGGACGGTTCAGATGTACGCGCAGGAAATTTTCAGCCCAGGCGGCTACTTCCTTTGAGGTCTCGATGTCGGTGCCGTTGAGGATGGCTTTGACCTGATACTTTGCTCCGGGAGTTCCGGCGGGATCAGTGAAGTTAGTTACTTTGAGGGGAGTTTCGTTGATCTTGCTGCCGTCGCGGTAGACGTCAAAGAGCAGATCTTTCGAATCGCCGAGCAGCGAGCGCCATGAAACGAAGACGCCATTGTCGGCCTTTACGGCGATGACTCCGCGATCAAGCTTTTCGGCCTGGATCGTGTGGGAGTACTTGGACTGCTGCGCCGACATTCCGAGCGACATCAGCAGCGCCATGCACGATAAAAAAGTTTTTTTCATGCTAACAGGTTAAAGTAAAAAATTGATAAGTTTTCTGATATTATGGTTATTGAATAGTTGAACTGGTTCCGAAATGCATGGACAGAAGCTTAGAGGAAGAGGGCCTTTCGCAGGATTCCGCCTCATGATGCCACTGCCGGTTAAGTTTTGATGGTATCAGGTGACAAAATTAATGATTTTTAGCCAAAAACGCAAATCCGGACGGCGGTGGCGAACAAATTTTGCATAACTTATGTTTATATTTCATAGACGTTCACGTCTGTTTTGTGGATAATTTAAGATAAATATATAATGAAAAAGATTGGTATATTTTACGGAACCACCACAGGTTCGACTCTCGAAGTCGCTGAAATGATAGCTCGCGAACTGAATGTAAATCCTCAGGATGTGCATGACGTGGCCCGGACGGCGCCGTCAGATGTGGCTGGCTATGATGTGATAATTCTTGGCGCGAGCACCTGGGGGGCAGGCGATCTTCAGGAAGATATGGCCGGGTTTCTCGATGGACTGCAGTCGCTTGATCTTGAAGGCAAGGAGGTGGCGATTTTTGGCTGTGGCGATGAGTCGATGGCTGATACTTTCTGCAATTCGGTAGGGGAGATCTATCATCGTCTCCATAACACGAAGGCTATGTTCATAGCTCCTTTCAGCAATGATGGCTACCACTACGATCATTCAGCCAGTGATGTCAATGGTATGATAGTGGGACTTTGCATTGATAATGTCAATCATCCGGAAAAGACCGAGGCGCGTGTCAAGGCATGGTGCGAGGAAATCAAAAAGGAATGTGAGTGAGAACGGAATGGGCAAGAATGGACAAGGAGGTAAATAGCATGGAAAAGTGTTATAAAATGTGAAATTTGTTTGATCGTATCAATGTTTTTTCTTAAATTTGCACCTCAAAATGCAGAATAACGAAAAAATAAAAATATACGGCAATGAAAAGAACATTTCAACCTTCTAACAGAAAGAGAGTTAACAAGCATGGTTTCCGTGCCCGCATGTCTACCCCCGATGGACGCAAGGTCCTCGCCCGTCGTCGCGCCAAAGGCCGCGCTCGCCTGACCGTTTCTGACTCTATCGCCGGAAAGTAATCAGCTCTCACTTCTGAGAAAAACATAAGTCGGTCTCCGCAATGAGGCCGGCTTGTTTTGCATACAGGAATAGGGGCGGTGGTGTTACTCTAACCGGTTCTAAAGAAATCAGCAGCAAAAACCGTAAAGGGTGGCAGCGGATTCAGAGGATAGTCCAAGCAAGATTCATGGGCCCCTGCAGGTGAGATTCAGACAGCGATGTCTCAAAGGCATTTAAGAAAGCTACGATCTCATCTGGAACGCTCCTTGTCGGATATCCGCCGCTCGTGGGGCCTTCCGTGGTGGTAAATCGGTGTCCTTCCGGACACCACATTTGCTTGAATGTCTTCCCCCCCGACACCTACGCGCTGAGCGCTACGGTGTCGGGGGCTACGAATAAAACGGTGTCCTTCCGGACACCCGCTGCCCGCGGAGCCGTTCGGAAAACGTATTGTCGGACTTGTCGTTGCCTGCGGATTTGTCCGGGTTACGCTGCGTTGAGGCCGGATGGTGATGTCCGACAGGACATCGATTTACTCGTAGCCCGTGACACCGCAGCGCACAGCGCGCAGGTGTCACGGGTCTGCGATCCCCCCTACATGTGGTGTCCTGCCGGACACCGATTTACCGCTCCGGATGGAGTGCCCTCCTCTAAAGTCCACTTATAAAATAAAAGCCCGTGGCTTTTGCGCTTTTGCGCAGTAACCACGGGCCTATGTGATTTCAGAGGACTTTGCAACACCCTCTGTTGCTCAGAAATCAGAATAGGTAAGCTGCTGTGATGGTCCAGTAGCGGTTTTTGCCTTCAATGCCGGCTTTGCCGTATTCGTCGTCAATAGCGCGGACGGCTTTAGTGAGGCCGAGGCCGTAGCGGGCGTTGATGTCGATGTGGCTTAGGAAACGCAGGCCGAAGCCGAAGTTAAGAGCCCAGTCAACCGAGCGGTTGCGGTAGGCATCGTGGATATTTTTGCGACTGGTGAGGAATGACACACTCGGACCAACACCGAGGTAGGGAACAACGACTTTGCTGATAAGCGGCAGCGAAAAGTTGTATCTAAAGTTCAGCGGCAGCTCGATGTAGCTGCGGTTGTCCTTGGATATTTCCTGCTCGGCAAGAAATTTGGCATTGCGGCGGACATACATTGCTGAAAGGTCAGCTGAGATGCCGATGACGGGAATGGTGAATTCACCCATCACACCTGCGGTCCAGCCGGTCTGGTTGTCGGCATCGAGCACGCTTTTGTTGAAGTGCATGTCATTGACGGTAAGTCCAACTTTGGGGCCGAAACGGAACTGCGCGTCAGCAGTGAATGTGGTTGCGCTGACAATGAACGCAAGCACCAGCATGATTGCTTTGATAGATTTCATGAATTGTGATTGTGTGATAAATTAAATTGTATATGATTGGATCGCTGTAAAAAATATGGTATGCCATGAAACACATATATAGGACCTGCCTGGTGGTCAGGTCCTATATATGTGGATGCCGTATTTTTAGCCGGTCAGTTTTCAAATTCGATCAGAGGGGTGTCAGTAGCCACCTGGTCGTCTACGCTAACAAGTACTCGCTTGACTATGCCGCTGATTTCGGATTCAATATCGTTTTCCATCTTCATGGCCTCATAGACCAGCACGGTGTCTCCCGGCTTGACTTCCTGACCTGGTTTTACGTTGATTGAAACGACTCTGCCACTCATCGGGGCTGCGATCACCGGACCGGTGATGGGCTCGGCAGTTTCGGCGGGAGCTTCTTCGGCTGCGGGAGCCTTGACTGATTCTTCGGCTTCGAATTCTTCTTTGCGGCGTTTACGGAGGAATCCGTTGGCCACAGATGGCAGGAGTTCGAGCAAGAGATACTCTTCGGTGTTCGATGCGAGTTTGCGTCCGCCGAGTTCCGGAAGCTCTGGATTTTCAGGCTTGCGGTAGGCGCTGACGTCATAGGGCTTTTCTTCAGGGTTGCCGGTGATTTTCTCACGGAATGCGGGATCTATGGCCACCGGGGTTTTGCCGTATTCGCCTTTGACGAGTGAGATGAATTGGTTGGATTTGTTGGTATAGTCCGGCTTGCCGTTTTTGCGGTCGAGGGCCACAAGCACTGCCTGGCTGCCCACTATCTGGCTGGTGGGGGTGACGAGGGGGATCAGGCCGGCATCGCGGCGCACCATCGGGATCAGGCGCATGGCATCTTCAAGGAGATCTTCGCTCTGGAGCTGCTTGAGCTGGGCCACCATGTTGGAGTACATGCCACCGGGAACTTCTGCGGTCTTGACGAGTTCGTTGGGTTTGGGGAAGCCGAAGTAAGCTTCAATCTTGTGGCAGGCATCAAGGAGGGCTGCTTCGTCTTTGGCTTTGGCGAATTCGATGGCACTGTCGAAGAGGGCGAGGACTTCTGGTGGAAGTTTGTCGGTCAGCGGATCGAACGGACGCGGCATGTTGTCTTTGTTGAGGTCGAACTGTGCGAGCTCTTTGCGGGCTTCGAGAAGTCCGGTGCGGATACGGCCCACGGCTTCCATATTGACGTCAACTTCGACTCCCATGCGCTGACAGAAGATCCAGATGAGTTCGATGGCCGGAGCTGCGGAGCCTCCGCCGAACCACCAGATGTTGGTGTCGAGTATGTCGACTCCGTTGATGATGGCCATGAGCGATGATGCCAGGCCGTAGCCGGGAGTGCAGTGGGTGTGGAAGTCAACGGGGACTTTGACTTCGCGTTTGAGGGCTGAGATTATTGATGCGGCCCGGAGGGGGTTGACCAGTCCGGCCATGTCTTTCAGTGTGATGATCTTTGCGCCGAGCGCTTCCATCTGCTTGGCTTTGCTGACGAAGTATTCGTCAGTGAAGATCGGAGTCGGGCCTTCTTCACGTGATCCGAACATTGCTTTGAGCTTGCCGAAGAAGCCTTCGGGTTTGGCGGGAGCTTCGGGCTTGGGATCGACGGTGTAGCATACGGCTCCATCGGCTATGCCGCCGAGTCGATTGATGAGGCGGATTGATTCCTTGACGTTGTCGATGTCATTGAGCGCATCGAATATGCGCATTACGTTCAGCCCGTTGGCTATCGCTTCCTTGTAGAAGCCTTCGAGTACCGAGTCGGGATAGGGCACGTAGCCGAAGAGGTTGCGGCCGCGAGAGAGGGCGGAGAGGAGCGCTTTGGGGTGGTCACTCTTTGAATCCATTGCCTCGGAGAAAGTGCGGAGTCGCTGCCAGGGCGATTCGTCGAGGTAGCGCATCACAGAGTCGGGTACTGCACCGCCCCAGACTTCCATGATGTGGAAGCGGGCATCCTCATAGTAAGGAAGGAGGCGGTTGATGGTCTCCTGTTTCATGCGGGTCGCGAAGAGCGACTGCTGGCCGTCACGCAGTGTGAGGTCGCGGATCTGAAGTTTGGGTCGTGTCATAACTTTTGAGATAGTTGAACGAGTAGGTTTGACCGTAAGCCCGGCTGCGATGGCGTGGAAGTGGGTCAGGGCGCCGAGGCTTGGTAGCTGCCGGCAAATATAAGGGATTTAATCTTATTAAAGAAAAAATTCCGTAATTATTTTTTAATTGTTGTGAAAAAAGTCTCAAATATGCCTCACAGGAGTCTGTGGCTGGGCAAGCGGGATGGTGTTGCCAGTTGAAATTGCGTTGGGCGATCAAAGGTAGGGGTTGGTGGTCTTTTCGCGTCCGATAGTGGTTTCGCCTCCGTGGCCTGCGAGGACTACTGTCTCGTCAGGGAGTGAGAGGAGCCGGCGCCTGATGGAGTCTATGAGTGTGGCGTGGTTTCCTTTGGGTAAGTCGGTTCGGCCTATTGATCCTGGGAAGAGTGCATCGCCGGTGATGACGAAGCCTGATTCGGGACAATAGAGCGCTATCGAGCCTGGCGAGTGGCCGGGGACTGCGATGATTTCGATGGGTTCTTTGCCGAGGTAAATGGTATCGCCGTCGTGGAGTTCGACGTCGAGACTCTGCGGGGCGAGCGGCAGGCGCATGCCGAAACGGGCTGCCTGTTCGGGGAGGGTGCGGGCAAGGAAATCATCGGCGGGATTGGCTTTGATTTCGAGTCCGTATTTCTCTTTTATATATGTGTTGCCGAATATGTGGTCGAGGTGGCTGTGGGTGTTGATCAGCTGTGTCGGCCAAAGGCTGTTGCGAGAGATGAAGCTGTCAAGGGCGTCTTTTTCGGCCTGATCGATCATGCCGGGGTCGACTATGGCGGCTTCAAGGCTTTCGGGGTCCCACATGACGTAGGTGTTGACTCCGAACATATTGAAAACGAAACGGCTTACTTTCATAGTTCTACGTAAATAAGGTCTTTGGTCTTGAAATAGTCTTCTGCAAACCAGTCGCTCAGGGGGATGTCGAGTATCGGTCGCTTGACGCGGCCGAGTTCGGGGGCAAGGTCTCCGCCTTTGAGGCAGACGAGCCCGTTGGGGATGCGGTTGCGCTGTTCAGACGAAATGTTGCGGCTGATGATTCTGACGAGTTCGTCGAGCTGCATGACGGCGCGGCTGATCACGTAGTCGGCTTTTAGTTTGCATTCGCCCATGTCGCCGTGCTGGAAGGTGACGTTGGTGAGCCCGATTTCAGATGCGATTTCAGATGCGACGCGGATTTTCTTGCCGATGCGGTCTATCAGGTGGAAGCGGCATCCGGGCCAGAGGATGGCGAGGGGTATGCCGGGGAAACCTCCGCCGGTGCCGAGGTCGATCAGCAGCGATCCGTCAACCGGGGTCATGAATCGGGCTATCGCCAGGGAGTGGAGTATATGATGTGTGTATAGATTGTCAATGTCTTTGCGGGATATGACATTGATTTTCTCGTTCCACTCAGGGTAGAGGCGCCCAAGGGCGGTGAAGCGTTCGATCTGCTCCGGAGTAAGATCTGGAAAATATTTGAGAATTTCGTCCATTTGGGTTGATGGGTCTGATAGCGGACCGGGGGATTGGGAACGGGTGTGGGTTCCTGCCGGTCAGTCTGTTTAACAATCGGAAGTCTTCAGGCGTTTATATCAGATGGAACTAATTGTCGCCTGATTATGCAAAATTAGGGGTAATTCGTGAAAAAATGGTTAAATTTGCACAAAATAATACTCCATATGCTCAAGATCGGAAAATATAACACTCTGCGGGTGGCCCGCAATGTTGATTTCGGTGCCTATCTTCAGGATGCCGACGGAAATGAGGTGCTGTTGCCCTCGCGCTATATCGTCAACCCGCTTCAGCCTGGCGATGATATAGAGGTGTTTGTGTATAAGGATTCCGAGGGTAGGCCTATCTGCACTACGGAACATCCGTTTGCTCAGGTGGGAGAGTTTGCCTATCTGCAGGTGAACGATGTCAATCAGACCGGTGCTTTCCTGGACTGGGGTATCATGAAAGATCTGCTTGTGCCATTCCGCGAACAGACGGTAAAGCTGTCGCGCGGAATGGTGGTGTTGGTTTATGTTTATCTTGATGATGCCACGAAAAGAGTTGTGGCTTCGGCGAAGATTGACAAGTTTCTTGGCAATACCTATCCGCGCTATAAGCTCGGCGGCCGGGTGAAGGCGCTGGTCTACAAGCGGACCGATTTGGGGTATAAGGCGATTGTCGATGACCTGTTTCACGGTATGATCTATGAAAACGAACTTTTTGCTCCGTTGGAAATCGGAGAGGCTATCACGGCATATGTGAAGCAGGTGAGAGAAGACGGTAAGATTGACCTTGTGCTGAGTGGCGGCAATGACGGCCGTGTCGATGCTCTGATGGAGCGGATACTGGGACGGCTGGCCAATGAACCTGATGGTTTTCTGCCTATTTCAGATTCGGCGGCTCCGGAAACTGTCAGAGCTACGTTTCAGTGTTCAAAGAAGGATTTCAAGAAGGCGATAGGCCATCTCTATCGTGAGCGCCGGATTGTGATAGCTGACGGCGGTATCAGGTTGGTCAAGGCGTGATTTCTCCAGTGTAAAAAAACATTCGGGCATTACTCTGCATAAGGGGAATGTCCTGGTAAGAAAAGACAAGAGGAGTCTGCTTAATGAAAAGCGGGCTCCTCTTGCTTTTTTTGGTATTCTTTCTGTGCTTTGGTGCGCTTTTGTATTAGCGTGAGATTTCTTCGAGTTCCATTGAGGCGAGTTCCCAAAGTGACATGGCGTTTTCGAGTTGCTTGGTGGCTGTGGCGTGGCGGTCGTAGATGTCGGCCGGCGGGTTGCCTGCGGAGATGGCGGACTCGATGTCGGCTACTTCCTGTTCAAGGCGCGAGATTTCGGCTTCGGCTTCTTCGACTTTTTTACGGGCTTTGCGGACGAGCTTTTCGTGTTCGCGCTGTTCGGCGTAGCTGAGCTTGCGCTGAGCTGGGGCGGTTGATGCCGGCACATCACTGGATGTGTCGGCTTCTTTGGGCTTGGAAGCTGCCGGAGTTTTGTCGGCGACGGGGCGGATGGTGTTGCGTTCGAGCTCGGCGAGTGATGCGAGTTTTTTCTTTTCGAGGAATTCGTAGATGCCGCCGAGGCATTCGCGGACCTGACCGCCGCCGAATTCATAGACTTTCTCAACAAGGCCGTCAAGGAATTCGCGGTCGTGGCTGACTACTATGACTGTTCCGTTGAAGTCTTTGATAGCCTGCTTGAGGATGTCCTTGGTTTTCATGTCGAGGTGATTGGTGGGCTCATCGAGGATCAGCAGATTGACGGGCTCAAGCAGGAGACGGATCATGGCCAGTCGTGTCTTTTCACCGCCGGAAAGGACTTTGACTTTCTTGTCGGACGCTTCTCCTCCGAACATGAAGGCGCCGAGGATGTCGCGGATCCTGGTGCGGATATCGCCGACGGCCACGCGGTCGATAGTGTCGAACACGGTGATTTCTCCGTCAAGCAGCGTGGCCTGGTTCTGGGCGAAGTAGCCGATCTTTACGTTGTGGCCGATTTTGAGGTTTCCGGTAAACGGTATCTCGCCCATGATACATTTGACAAGGGTTGATTTGCCTTCGCCGTTTTTGCCTACGAAGGCTACTTTCTCGCCGCGCTTTATGGTGAAAGTGGCGTGGTCAAAAACCTGATGGTTGCCATAGGCTTTGCCAACGTTGTCGGCGATGACGGGGTAGTCACCGGATCGTGGAGCGGGAGGAAACTTGAGGTTGAGGCGGGAGGTGTCTACTTCGTCTACTTCGATGCGCTCGATTTTGGCAAGCTGTTTGATGCGGCTCTGAACCTGGACGCTCTTGGTGGCTTTGTAGCGGAAGCGTTCAATGAAGTCTTCGGTGTCCTGAATCATTTTCTGCTGGTTCTGATAGGCGCGCATCTGCTGATCGAGGCGCTCCTGCCGCAGGACGAGATATTTGGAGTAGTTGACGGAATAGTCGTAGATTTTGCCGAGTGAAATTTCAATTGTGCGGTTGGTGACGTTGTCGATGAAAGCGCGGTCGTGGCTGACGAGCACCACGGCTTTGGCTTTTGTGATGAGGAAATTTTCGAGCCATTGGATCGACTCGATGTCGAGGTGGTTGGTGGGTTCGTCAAGCAGGAGTACGTCGGGGCGGGCGAGGAGAATCTTGGCGAGTTCGATGCGCATGCGCCACCCGCCTGAAAATTCTGACGTGGGGCGCTGGAAGTCGCTGCGAAGGAAGCCGAGGCCGATGAGTGTCTTTTCGATTTCGGCTTCGAAGTTTTCGCTTTCTTCAATGGCGAGGCGGTCGGTCAGCGAGGTCATTGTCTCGATGAGCTCCTGATAGGCGTCAGATTCGTAGTCGGTGCGGGTGAGAAGTTCGTTGTTGATTTCATCGAGGCGTGCCCGCATTTTGTCGACGTGGCTGAAGGCGCTGCGGACTTCGTCAATGACGGAGGAGGTGTCGCTGACGTTGATGTGTTGCGGAAGATAGCCTACTGTGGTGTCGCGTGGCATGGCCACGTTACCTGATGTCGGTTTCTGTAGTCCGGCTATGATTTTGAGCATTGTCGATTTGCCGGCTCCGTTTTTGCCGACAAGGGCTATGCGGTCTTTGGGGTTTATTATATAGGATATGTTGTCAAAGAGTGATTTTGCGCTGAATTCGACCGAGAGGCTGTTGATTGAAATGCTCATAGCGGATTGCGGGAGTATGATGGATGGGTTTTGAGTGATTTTGTTTTTCGGATTGCAAAATTACTCAGAATCCCGCAGACTGCCAAGAGTTTTGTAGGGGAGCATGGGGCGATGCCGATGGAGTGGAGTGTGAGGCCGGGTTGGTGGTGGTGGAGGAAGTCTGGGGGGCTACCGCATGAAAGGGTGGCCGTGGGCCGGATCCGGAATGAAGGATTCGTAGGTGCAGTCATCGTAATAGACCACAATGCCTGTGACTCGTTTCCCTTTTCCGGGAGTGAGTGTGATGGAGTCATCAGCGGAGTCAGCTCCGGTAGCTGGAGAAGAGAAGTCGGCGGATGGGCGGGCCGGTGGCTCGGCTGGATCTGCTGGAGTGGCAAATGTAAATGTCGTGTTGGGGGCTGGCGCGGATGTCGTAGCCACAGATTTTTCTGAAGAATTTTGCAAAGGTGTTTCATCGAAATCTAATCCGAAGTCAATTTGCTGGTTAATTGGCGATTGCTGGTGCGCAGATGCTGAAACCGGGCTAATTTGAGGCTCTGAGATTTCGATATTTCCGTCTGTCATCATATTCCCCTCGCCAAACATCAGCCATACGATGTTGAGGTTGGGGTAGGCGCTGTGGATTTTGCTGATGATTTCGTCGCTCACCTTCTTGTTGCGTCCGGCAAGTAGCTGGCTGCCAGTGGGGCGAGGGATTCCGCATTCATCTGCAAACTGGGTTATGCTGATCTGACGGCTGTCGAGATAGTGTTTGAGTCTTGAAACGAGGTCCATAATGCAAATTCTTTAGAATTTTGAATTGTAATGCGATTGCAAATGTAATTATATAATTTTGAATATGCAAATTTAAGAATGAAAACTCTAAAATTTGAGAATTGAAATTAGATTGGTGTGGATTATCAATTGTAAAGTCAATTACCTTATGGCGAGTTTGCTATTGTAAATGCAAGATTTGAAGCAATGGTTTAGGGTTAAGCTGTAAAATTCTATATAATCGGGGAGTTATATGCGTATATGGATTTGAATTTAGTGATGGCCTGTAAGTGGCTGTGGGATGGCGTGATATATTAAAGCTTTGATTTGGATTATTTTTATAATATAGGTGATAATTAATTAGTTATTCTGAATGTTAATGCTTTATAATTTGCAATTGTGATGCGTAGATTTGAAATTCGGACAGATAGCAAATATGAATTAGGGTTGCAAAAACAGATGATGTAAATATAAATTCAAGAATGTAAATGGATTGAATTTGCGATTTGAAAATTGAAATTGAGATGTCATAAATCATAATAAATGTAAATACAAAGAGCGACAATGCAAATGAGAATCTTACGTTTGGATTGCAAACTTGCATTTGCAATTTAGAATAGTGTATATTTAAGTTTGTAAACTCAAAATACTTGATCTAAGAACAGATTTTCAAAAATTGACGGCATCCATCTGATGCTCATTGTTATAACAAGTCACAAATATGAAAATACATACTGATTAACGATAATTAACCAATGATATTTGCTTTTTATATTCCCAATACAGTTATTATACCGCGTTATCTATTGATAACACTTCTCAACAAAGCGATATTTGCGCCGTATTACGATTCAGCCTCGAAATATTGAATTCTCATCCCTATTATTTGTCCGGGTTTCCCACTTTGCTCCTTATACACCTCTGTCTTGGGCTTCCGATGGTACAGTGTGTGAGTATTTTGTAATAAGTAACTTTGAGCATTGAAGATTTTAACAAACTTCAGCAATGTTGCTTACTGATTTTTTGAATTTTCGGAGTAATTTCAATAAATTTGCGCTCTGATAGCTCTTTTAATGATAAAAACACTCTTAATATCTGCTCTCTCCATTTTGTTCATTGCCTGTAGCCATAGGGGCAATGCGGTGGATTTTGACTATATCGAGAAGGTGATTTGCGAGTCTCCTGAAAAAGCAATTGCGATCCTCGACAGCATTGACCGGAGTTCTCTGACTGAGGCCGACCGCCATCTGGCCGATCTTCTGTCAATCGAAGCTCGCGACAAAGCCTACATAACCCATACCTCAGACAGCCTTGTGCTTGATGTGATGGATTACTATTCTTCACACAAGGATGACCGATTATATCCTTTAGCCCTCTATTATGGCGGTCGTGTTTACTCCGATCTTGGCGATTACCCGACGGCTCTTCGATATTTCCAGTCGGCGCTTGATGTCATTCCGGAGAATATGGATAATTTGGAATTAAAGGCTGCTGCTTTAAGCCAGACAGGCCGGCTGCTACGCAATATAAGGCTGCCACTACAGGCTATACCATATTTAGAAAAAGCAATTGAAGCAGGCAAACTGCTCGATGACACTTTCGGGGTGGCTTATGACTACAGTCATCTATACCAGTGCTTTGCTCATGTCAACGATCTGCCATCTGCCCGACGATGCAATGCCGAGGCCATGAAATACTCCGAAGCATTGCCTGCAATCGAACAGGCCGATATGAAAATAGATTTAGCCTTACTGCTGTATCAGGAAAATAAAATAGATTCAGCCTTATATGTTATCAGAGGTTTACCGGACAGGGTAGACCCATTGCGCAGATGCTATGCACTCGCAGTCGCCGCACAGATATACAGAGACGCCGGAGTGCCTGACAGTGCCTATATCTACGCCAGGGAACTGGTTCTGGCGGGAAATGACAATAGCCGGATAGGATTCAAAATCATGTTTGCGCCGGAACTTAAAAGCGTAGTGCCCGAAGACACACTCCGTTTTTATCTGCCACTGTATAAACAGACAATTGAGAAATACCTCGCCCAACATGATGCCAGTGAAACGCTCATCCAGAATTCTCTTTATAACTATCAGCTCCATGTGCGCAATAAAGAGAAAGCTGAAACGGCCAGAAACAGAATGTATATTCTTGTCTACACCATATCAGCACTGGCTGCTTTTGTTATTATAGGACTGCTTTATCTCAGAACGCGTAATCTAAGGCAGATTTTGCATCTTCAGAAAACCTTGAATACTATAAAGACATTGAGATACAATCAGGCTGACAATAGCAAGTCTTTCGAGCCAATGACCTCCCGGACTTCAGCCTGCTCAGAGACCGAATTTCTGCGCCGGCAGATCTTGCATGAGTTTGAGGCGATGGAAAATGCCGATAGCTCCGCATTTTCAGTCAGGCAGGGAGTACTCTGTTCTGAGGCATTTCGCCGGCTGGAGGAAGTCATACGGAAACAGAAATCCATACCGGATTCTGATGATTTGTGGGATGAACTGGCGATGGCTGTTGAAAAAGATTCCCCCGACTTTAAAGCGCGTCTGGCCACTCTTACCAATTGCAAAATGTCAAACGCCGACTTTCAGATAGCATTATTGATCCGCTATGGGATTTCCCCATCAAATATGGCCATCTTGCTGAACCGCACAAAAAGCACAATTTCTTCACGTCGGTCTTCTCTATGCTGCAAAATATTTGGCCCAGGCCAAAGCATCAAGTTGCTTGATTCCATAATATGCTATTTATGAGCCTCATGACTTCCGATAAATTGAGATTTGCCCGGTACGGAAATTGTACGAATCCCCGTACTAAAGTATATTTCCGTACTTTTTCCGTACTGATATGTTGCAACTCTTTCTGACATAAGCGATAAATTTGCAAACAAAAAATTAGTTTATGAACCGACTCCTTAAATCAATCACATTGGCCATCATCCTTCTCTTTGCAATGGATCTGGCTGCAGCCAACAATTGTATCACCTTGACATTGGAACAGTCCGTTATTTCTTCAGATCCGGAGATATGCAATCCAGACCACAAAGGGCGAAGATCTATGCCTATAATATGTACCATAGATTTAACATCAGGCACAGTCCAGACCACATTGACTTCAGAAATCATATCTTATGAGATCTGGGATTCTGATGGAACAGCACTTGTGGCTCAATATATAGATGAACCCGATTTTGTCGGATTACTATGTGATGTCAGTGGTCTTTATCAGCTTAGATTTATAACCGAGTCGTACCAATATATAGGATATATTGAGTTGCCCGGAAAATAGAATCATAAATTCAGAGAAACAATTGACCGCTTATTTACGCTAAAACCCAACTGTTAAGCCATGAAGAAGTCAGTCATCCAGATAATATTGATGTTTCTTGCAAGCATTACCTTATGGTCTTGTGCATCTGAAACAGATGCTTATGCCAGGCTTGTATCCGAGTGGCAGGGACGGGAGATAGTATTAGCGATATTGTCTTTCACCGGCGACACCATCTACGGAGAGTTCGAACGGACTATCCATGTCTACTTGGAGGATTTCGAATACCCTACAGTGATAAACGTTTCTGGTAACATAATACAATAACCATTCTCTCCTCATAAACTTAATTAACCAAAAAAACAAACAATGAAGAAGATTGTTTTTCACCTTGTCTTCGTGGCCATAACTACAGTTTCAGGCGTATACTTCTACCATTCCGAAGACAGCAGAAGACTACTGAGCGCAACTACGCTAGCCAACATTGAAGCATTGTCTCGCACCGAGAGCGGATACAAGTACGTCACGCCTATAGAATATTCTTGGGGATGGGGATGTAATTGTGCCGGTAACGGTTCAGAAGAATGTTGTGGCTAAATACTCAGTGATTAACTCCAATCATTCGTGGCATGAACATGTTCATGCCACGAAAACACATTGAACTCATTTAAACTTTTGTGATTTGTGAGTTTTATTAAGCCATATCACTGCGAATACGAGATAACTCCAGCCCTTCCAATTGGAAATTGTTGTATCAAATCTAGTGAGAAGGAGCGAAAGCCATCCATCCATGCATTGGTACGTTCGATTACGAACAGTTCTTTATAAAGTTCCTCTTCAAAGAAATAATTTTCTTTGTGTTCTGCGTTTCTCGTATTAGGACATACATTTGCGATGATACCATACTCATTCAATGCAGGACGAAAATGTTTGGTATCAATTTTAACGATTTGAAATTAGTTTAAATCACTTCATTATATGGAAAAGGTAAAACTTTCACATTTCATTCTGCTTGTCATGTCTATACTCATGGCAGGATGTAAGAATAACTACCAGGGAGCAGGAAATGAAAATGCTACATCCTTGAAATCAGACACAGTCCCTTATTCTGTAAAATTTGATTTTGACAATGCATGCGAAATCTCGACCGATCTTAAAAAAAATGGTATCATTACGTTTGATGAGGAGACTGAAAACATACCGGGTGGAATCCAGCAGATTGCAGTCAAAGGAGATACGATATTTGTAGTTGATCCTGCAAAGAATCCGGGTCTTTATGCGTATCTTAAAGACGGCTCACAGTTATTCGCATATTGTGACAATGGCACGGGACCTGAAGATATAGTTTCGCCCATGAGTCTTGCAGTAACAGATTCTGAAATAAATGTTTTTGATTTCTCGGCTAAGAAACTCATCAGCTTCAGCAAAGACGGCAGGTTTAAGCAGGGAATAAATCTATCTATGGATGTGAAGGCTGCGATTAAAGATTCAAACGGAGGAATCTGGATGGATTTTTCCAATCAAAAATACGGTAATGAGAAGCTTATATGGAAAAAAGATGAGAAAAGCAAACCCATAACCGTCTTAACAGTACCGGAACACCTTAAGGGTATGACTACTGTTCCACTTATGAATATGGTACAGCTTACAAATGGAGAACTGCGATATATACCATCAATAGAGCCATATATATATGCCCTCAGTGACGGTCGCGCCATTATGATGTATGAACTTGACTTCATGGGTAAGTGGCCTTCGATTGAGAAAATCGCGACTCAATATCAGGGGAATGACTGGGCCAAGAAATTCATAAACTTCCCGATTCACATCAAAGGAGTCGCTGAAAGCGATAGATGGCTTGTGGTTGGAGCAAATTTTAACAAGAAACTGTACATTACGGTATATGATAAAATAGACCATACATCCCGCTCTTTTGTCGATTCACAGCAGGAGTATTACAATCCGTTATATGTAGAAGAGTCCAATCTATATATGAATAGAAGTGACGACAGTATAGAAATACTGAAAATTGATTAGATTAATTTGGTCGTTCTGACACACATTTGTTAAGCCATGAAGAAATCAGTCATACAGATAATATTGATGTTTCTTGCAAGCATTACCTTATGGTCTTGTGCATCTGAAACAGATGCTTATGCCAGGCTTGTATCCGAGTGGCAGGGACGGGAGATAGTGTTTCCTGATGTAATGACAGATGTTATTACAGGAGATACAATTGATCTGTCAGATGCAGATTTTACGATTCTCACAGATGTTGACAGTACCGGTTGCACCGGTTGCAAGATGAAATTACCGATTTGGAAAGAGTTTTTCAGTTCGTTGGACTTGATTGTCGGAGAGAGGGATTTCAATGCAGTAATTGTTGTCAATGCAAAAGACAACCGCGAATTGACCTATCTTATCCAACGCGATGATTATCCTTATCAAGTTGTTAATGATGTAAACGACTCTTTGCAGAAACTTAATCAGTTTCCTGACGACATTATGCTCCGTACTTTCCTCTTGGATCGAAACAATCATGTTGTAGCTATTGGCAACCCTGCTTACAATGTAGGTATTGCAGAATTATACCGAGCCATTATTTCAGGAAGAAAGACATTCAATAAGGGCGGAACTCAGATAATTACTGTCGATGATTCAAAAAAAGAAATCGGAGAAGTCAGATTGGGAGAAGTTTTAACGGTCAATTATTCGCTTGAGAATGAAAGTATGGACACCGTGTTTGTCAGAGATGTCATTTCATCATGTCATTGTACGGAAGCTATCATTTCAGATAGCGTCATCCCTCCAAATGATACTTTGCCGATCCAGATTAAATTCCATGAAGATTCTATTACCGGCATATTCAGGCGGAATGTGTACATATATTATCACGGATTTGAAAACCCGACAGTACTGGAAGTCTCAGGATCTGTCATCAATTAAATTTTATTCAATTTTATAAAGATTTACTCATGAAAAAGATCTTTTTAGCCTCATTCGGAGTCTTAGCAGCCATAAGTTCGTGCTATGGCTTTTTTCATCAGTCTCAGAATTCAGTATTGAACAATGCATTGACTCTCACAAATGTTGAAGCGTTGTCAAACAGCGAGATTATAGTCGATTGGGATAGATGTTGTGCCCCTGGTGGAGATGGATGCTGTTCTGGCCCATATAATTGGTTGCCGAATGATCGGATATGCTAAAAACGTTTCTGATGGATGGAATAGGTGAATCTCACACTTATTCCATCCATTCGATCGTCAACCATGAAACAAATAACATAAGTAACTTTTCAAAATTAAACGATATAATGTACATAAGTAGCTTCTACGGATGATCTTTCATCCTCTCTGCGGTTTTATTCCGGCCGGAATTAAGCTCTTCATCGGTCGTTTATATCTATAAACTCCCTCTTCAGCCCTCGATTCCGGCCTCTGAATAAATCCCGCATATAGTATAAATTAATTTTTCCAAAGCTACTTAATAAAATATATTTCAAAGTTATGAGACGTGTTATTTTTATTACATTGTTTTTTATGTCGCAGTTCGCTGTATATACGGCTAAAGCAGAATCCGAGATAATAGCCGACAGTGTAAAAGTGTCTTTATTGCGTGGTTTCCCGGCTGTCAAGATAACAAAAATAGACATCGGGACAGTCCATGTCGGAGAGAAGGTGGAGACCGGCTGTGCCCTGCATAATCAATCTAACCGGAAACTGGAAATTGAAAAACTTGTAGTTTCTGATCCGGGAATGAAATTTGCAACTTCACGACCGTGGATGATGCCGGAATGGAAGATCAGTCTTGAAGGATATCTTAAATTTAAAGCTCCTATAGGGAAATTCCGTGGTACGATAAAGGTGTATTATAAAGGGGTGAAGAAACCTACTATTGCTGTAATTGAAGGTAATGTCGTAAAATGATGTTGAAAAAATGAGATTTTTTAATAAGATTTTGCTGATAGTATTGCCCGTGCTTGCCGTATCTTGCGGGCATTTAGGAGATAACTCTCTTGACAAGGATGTGGACATATCACAAAATGTGATTCCATTTGAACTTGATACAATTTCGGTAGGTAATGGAGCCGGCATATACTCATTTGGCTCCATGATTGTTGTTGTGGATGGACATGCCAAGGACAGGATTCTGACAATCATTGATCTTCCTTCGCTGAAAGTCAAAGGGCAAATAGCACAATTCGGCCCCGGACCGGATGAAATAACGGTTCCTGGAGCTGTTTTTATTGACAATAGCGGAAAATCTATTTCCATATTCGATTATGGACAATTGAAAATTGCCACCTATGACATCGACAGTGCATTGGTTAAAGCCGATTATAGTCCTTCGATAAAGGCTAATTTCAATAATCGGCAATTTCCAGACCGCTATGTCCATGTCAATGATTCAATCGGTTTTGCAAGGTCAATCACTATGGATCCCAAAAGCAGAGGATATTCCCAGGGCCTTTGCAAATATAACATAACAACGGGCGAATTAACAGAAATTTCCGATCCGGAGCGTATGGCCGGGCTGAAGTCATTATTTGGTATCTCCTTAGCCGACAGCATTATTGCCGAGGGCGCTACCAATAATGATATTCTGAACATATATAATTTTAAAGGTGAATTGCTTCATAAAACTGAGGGCCCGGATTACTCATCTGAGGTAATGAAAGACAAGGTGTTTTTCAGAGAGATAGAAGTGATACCGCATTATATTCTGGCCTCCTATTCAGGGCGGGAGGGGGAAAATGCCTACAGTGCCGACAGAATCAGAGTGTACAAGCATGACGGCAGTTATGTCAAGACGCTAATTGTCGGAAAAAACATAACAGACATGGCATATAACCAAGCGTCAAACAAACTGTTTTGCATATTCAACGACGAAAACATTCAGTTTGGGTATATCGAGCTGGATGATATCCTATAGGATGATAAGTAAGGCTAATTAATATGAGTGAATAAAAAATCAACCCTACCACTCATCGTGTTTATTCGCACTTTGATTCTTCAGTCATGTAAGAATCAAGGTGCAGTAAACAACGGTGGTGCTCCAGTGGTCAATATTTATTCCGGCAATAAGGAATTGACGCATGAAAAAAGCAGCCTGCATCTGATATCACGGAAGATACAAACCTGCTGATCATGAAGTGGAAACTCAAAAAATACTGAAATCAGAAATACCTTGACATGTAATAAAACAACCTTCAAAGTCGCTCGGCAAAACTATCTGTCACATGAAAAAGAGCAACATTAGAATTCTGTTGATGGTCATGCTTTACTGCATTGGATTGCGTGAAGCCGTGACGGGAGTTCTGCAACTCTTGGGCTTGGCCGAAAGTCTGAATGCATCTTACAGCGTCACGGGAAGTTTTTATAATCCCGGGCCTTACGCGTGCTGCCTGGCGTTGGTTTTTCCAGTTGCTTTGCGTGATGCAAATTTATCAGACAATAAGCTTCAAAAACTGACGGGATGGACAATGGCGCTCTTCTGCGCCATTCTCATCCCCGTCACAATGAGCAGGACTGCTATAGCGGCCTGCGGTATCGGTGGAATCATTGCAATGTCAGATAGATTGAATCTTCGGCGATTGAGCAAAGGAAGATTATTAGCCTTAGGTATCATGTGTGTGATTATTGCAGGAGGTATATACATAGTAAAGAAAAACTCGGCTGACGGAAGACTGCTGATGTGGAAAGTCGCGGTTCAGGCTGCGATGGAAGTTCCGCTTACAGGGGTAGGCTGGTCAGATGTCGCCGGGACCTACGGAGAAGCTCAGGAGCAATATTTTGCGTCCGGCAAAGGTTCTGAACAGGAAATCATGGTGGCCGATGCTCCCGAATATGTGTTTAACGAATATCTTCAGATAGCCATAGCCTATGGCCCGTTGGCCGCGGCAGGGGTGATTGTCATGATAGCAGGCGCCCTTATGACAGCCATTAATAACAAGGTTTATGACTTTGCCGGTAGTTCAGCAGGAGCTGCAGTAGTAATGTTTGCCTCATATCCATTGCAGTTTCCTCTGTTTGTTATTGCCATTACTCTTGTCCTCTCCGGTGCGTGGCTTTCATCCGCTTCCCGGATAATCGGCCCGGCTTCGGCAGGAATCATAGTGGTTTTTACCTGTCTGTTTCTCTCCAATAATGCAACCGGTGATGTCAGGTCTGATTTTGCAGTAGCCCATAATCTGCACCGTGCGCACAACTACCGCAAGTCAAACAATCTGCTTCTCGGAATGCTCCCACATTCAGCAGACCCCATGATACTCAATATCATCGCAAAAAACTATCGCGCTTTAGGGCAGCCTGACAGCGCGGAGCATTACCTTCAGAAATCAGTCAACCGCTGTCCCAACCGCCTCTATCCCCACTATCTGCTCATGCAGCTTTATGGCGATTCCACTTTTTTTAACCCGGTCCGTCAACGTCAGGAAGCGAGACTCATATTGAACACTCGTGAAAAAATCCACTCACGGGCCATAGAAGAAATGCGAGAGGAAGCAAATGAAATTTTAGGTGTAGAAGAATGAATCGGTTATTATCTTACATATTGTCCTGTTTGCTGGTCTCATCATGTACATCACATGATGAATTGCTTGATTATGCCCTTGAACAAGCCCGCAGCAATCGGCATGAGATTGAAAAGGTATTGACTCATTATGTTGGCGATACGCAGAAACAGGAGGCTGCACGTTGGCTCGTAGCCAATATGCCGGGACATTCGGTGATGTGGAGTGAAGGAGTACAGGCTTTTGCGGACTCAGTAATGCATCAGGGGCTTTCTCAGGAAAGGGGAAATCAATTGTGGGATTCATTGCAGAAGATATCCGCTACACCACAAAAACAACGTGATATAGAAACATTGTCGGCCGAGTTTCTGATTGACAATATTGACAAGGCTTTCCGGGCATGGAGCGAAAGCCCCTGGAAAAGCGAAGTGGATTTTGACCGGTTCAAAAAGTATGTATTGCCATATCGTGCCGACAATGAATTGCTGCGCATCGGCTGGCGCGATTCACTTAGAGCTACCTATGCGCCGGTCATCAAAGACGCAAAAACTGCGCGGGAGGCTTTTGAACGTCTGCGAAAAGCCGTAAATTCCGTAAAGAGAAAAGGGAAGTATGATTTTCCATATGTTATGGATGCCGTGGCCTTACGCAACCACTATTCCGGCGTGTGTCTTGAACGGTGTGTGTATTTCACGGCTGTCTGTCGGGCTTTTGGCCTGCCTGTCGTGATAGACAACTGTGGGCAATGGGCCAATTACAGTAATCGCTCCCATACGTGGGTGGCACTCGTCCTTGACGATGGCACATACACGGTGGTAGATGAAGATTCAGTGGCAAGAAAGTTCAATAAAATTGATGCATCGACTTTCGCACAAAATCAGACTATGCCGGAGGATTATCCATATACGGGTGAATTTAAGAAACGGTTGGTCAAGGTGTGGCGGCAAACTTTTGACCTCAATCCGATAGATGATGCCCCTTTGTTTGATGATAGTTCTGCCCGGCTGTCCTCTCCTCGACTTGTTGATGTGTCTGCAGAATATGGACTGAATGGGAAAGTCGAAATCAAGCCGGACTGTGAGATAGAAGATGTATGGCTGTGTTCCCATTCTTTATCAGGCGGATGGATTCCGCAGGCTCATGCCCAGGTAAAGATGGGGAAGGCAAAGTTTGAGCACATATCCGATTCAGTCATGCTTCTGCCTATGGGAATCATTGAAGACGTAAAAACGGCTTTAGGTGCGCCATTTTATATCAGCAATGGCCGGAAAATAGAGTTAAATGCAGATACGACAAAACTTGTATCAGCCACATTTACCCGGAAATATCCGATAGATGCCGGATGGCTCAACCGTTATGCCCAGATCCCATCCACCCGTCTGGAGGGTTGCAATGAACCGTCGTTTCAGCATCCTGACACATTGTTTACCATAACCCAGGTGCCTGTGTTTCATAATACAGCACTGATTGACTCGCCGGGACGATACAGATATATTAGAGTAATAGCCGATCTGCCGAGTTATGCAAATATGGACCGGCTTGACATCTATGACAAAACCGGCACCCTGGTTGCCTCAGAAAAGAAAAGGCTTTTGGATCTTGGAACTCCAAAAACGATAAGCCGGATTGACTACTTTCCGTGGAACGACGGCAATTTCGTAGTCCCTGGCCATGATTACGAACTGGCTTATTGGAATAAAGACCGATGGAGAACTATAGGCCGACAGCATAGTAATGATTATAGCCTCACATTTGACAACATTCCCACAGGTGCTCTTCTTATACTCCACGACCTCACCGAAGGGAAAGAGGAGCGTCCGTTCACCCTTAATAATGGCAGGCAAATATGGTGGTGAAGGCTTACAACTTTCCGTAATTATCGGATTTAATAAATTAATCAATTACAAATTAAAACAAAAAAAATCATGAAAAGAAAAATGATTTTCGCGGCTATCGCCACAATTGCTACAGTAAGTGGCATCGCAGGATTCAATGTTAATTTTAGAACGAATGAATCTTCAGATCTCACATTAGCCGATGTGGAAGCAGAAGCTGGATGGGTAGAGGACTGGTGGAATCGTCCGGACTACGACTGTGTATCAGTCACCTGCCGTTGCATCATGTATTCCTACCGCAGTGAAGAGGTATCCTATGTAGGGAATGGCAATGGCTCAGTTGCACACCAATGGTCATGTGCCGGATGCGGAGACTGTGGATGGACTTAATTTCTGACCATGACTACCATCTAAAATTACCAATCATGAAATTTATACTTTATACATTTTTAGTCATTTGCTTTGCCCTATGTACAGGATGCGAATCAAAAAAATCTTATGTAGTGACTAATCAGCCACAGGCTTCCATTTTATTATCAGATTTTGACAGCTTGTTTTCGCTAAATCTAAAGGAGATAACTTTATCCAATGATTTTATCCTTTCCGAGGTGGAATCAATCGAGACTATTTGTCTTGAGACAAGTGACAAATCATTGATTGGTCGCATTTCGATGGTTGAAATTACTGATAGTCTAATCATAGTAGCAGACGATATAGCTCCCAAAAAAGTTCTTGCATTCAATATAGACGGAACTTTTAGCCATCAGATTGGTGCGATTGGTGAAGGGCCTGAAGATTATTCGTCGATAAATCAGGTATTTATTGCAAATGGGTCTGTGTATATCTTAGATTGGACGAGATCTAAACTCTTAACTTATAAACTAACGGGGGAATTTATTTCGGCCATAGAAATAGCAAGACCGGAAAGGCCCGAAAACATATATCTGACAGATGGCGGTTATATCGGCACGTATGCAGCTTACTTTGAACGTAATCCTTTTAATATCCGCACCTTTGGTATGGATGGGGTTGTGACAGGAACTGCTCTTCCGTTTAAATATACTCGCCCAAATCCCGCAGGACATATTGTGAAAGACGCACGGCTTGGACAATTATTTTATACAAGTTTATGTGATACAATATATAGCGTCTCGGACTCCGTTATAAATGCAATTGGGCGATTCGGCTTGTACGGACCAAATGATGTGCCCAATTTTATAGAAGCAACTTCTGCGTTGAATAACCGTGATTATTATAGATTCATGAATACGTCTTCCGACATAAAAATTGTCAATTATATAGAAATGACAGTTATGCCTGACAGTTGGTATATTGAATATCAGACGCCACAATACAGTTATTCATGTATAGTAGACCCTCTTACACTCAGATCAAAAAGGTATCTTCGCACTGATATATCCAATAAATTCTGTTACTTTCCGTTTGTAATAGTCGGTAAAAATGGAGCTGCATCTTTATTGTCTTACATGGATGAAACTGCTTCCAATGCGCTAAGTGAAGAGAATTTGAATTATCTTAGGGAATGTTTCTTAACAAAGGGGTGTAACCTTTCTTTTGGGGAATCTACTTTTGAAAATAATAATCCGATTATAATTAAATTCAACTTGAAGACGTCAATGGCAGAAACAGATATTTAATATGCTGATAAGTAATACAGGAAACTTAAATCTTTTTGGTGAAGTTGAATTATTGAAATAGCAAATCCAATAAAAATGAGTCTTTGGTATAAAGTTTTTAGTAGATGACAAAAATTAAATTTATGCTGTTAAACACTTAATTTTCAG
>ERZ777305.875-NODE-875-length-44045-cov-14.490202_pt1 | contig 44045 bp, 41 predicted proteins | sample MGYA00374965_ERZ777305 | MGnify/ENA primary metagenome ERZ777305 (study PRJEB29328, sample SAMD00013331) | mouse gut metagenome | study: EMG produced TPA metagenomics assembly of the Metagenome analysis of fecal microbiota from mouse which was promoted...
GCACTAAGCGGCCTGTAGGTACTTTTTGTGTTGTAGAACTGTTAAAGACCCGTGCAACGGAAGAATAAAGTCAATTAAAGTCAACCCCCAAATCGGTAGTTGCCCAAGCAGGGAAAGGCATGCTACAATAAATATATTGCGTATTATCATTTTTAAAGGATCGCGCGCAAAAACATTGGCAGCGTAATAAAAATAATCAAAATGAAAAAATGTAAGACACGGTGGGGGCGGCATATGCGGATAGACACAGTAATCTTTGACATGGACGGCACGTTGATCGACACGGAGAAATATTATCGGATCTTCTGGCCTATAGCCTTGAAGGAATTTGGGTATGATATGACAGACGAGCAGGCACTGTCCATGCGCAGTCTTGGGCGCCCCTTTGCCCCCCAGCGTCTGAAAGAGATGTTCGGGCCGCAGCTTGATTACAAAGCGGTGCGGGAGCGGCGCAAGGTGCTAATGGAAAAGCGGCTTGAGAGAGACGGCATAGAACTTAAGCCCGGGGCATTGGAACTGCTGTCCTGGCTGCGGCAGCAGGGGATACGCAGTGCCATAGCCACCGCCACAGATATGCAGCGGGCGGAAAAATATCTGGGGAAACTGGGGATACGGGAGTATTTTGACCGGGTCATTTCCGCCACCATGGTAAAGGAGGGGAAACCCTCGCCGGATATCTATCTCTATGCCTGCGAACAGCTGGGCAGACATCCACAGGACTGTATGGCGGTGGAGGATTCCCCCAACGGAGTACTAAGCGCCGTCCGGGCAGGCTGCAAAGTGGTAATGGTGCCCGACCAGACGGATGCGGACTCGGAACTGGAAAAACTTCTGTTCGCAAAAGTGAATAGACTGGATGAAATAACAGGGCTGTTTTGACAGCTCTGTTTTATTTGAAGAACAAAGCAGGATTTCTGAGGACGGGAGTATTGCATTTCCCAAACCGCTGTGCTATTATATTTTACGATAGCGGCGGCTTGTGTAACGGCCGCTGAAAAGAAAGAGAAAAAGAAAACGGGATTGCGGCCGGAGCAGACCGGAGGGGATGCTGCTCCCGGACGAAGGGCCGCAGGAAAGGAAACGTACATGAGATTCGATGACATTATCCAAAAAGTCAATCAGTGCAGTATGAAAAAGATGTCTGTGGCGGCCGCTCAGGACGAGGCTGTACTGCATGCGGTATGGGAGGCCAAAAAGAGAGGGATTGCGGATGCCATTTTAGTGGGTGACGAGGCCAAGATCCGTGAGATCGCGGCGGAGATGAATATGGATCTGAGCGACTATGAGATCATTGACGAGCCTGATATGACCCAGGCGGCGTTAAAGGCGGTAAAGCTGGCCCATGACGGCGTAGTAGATATGTATATGAAAGGCCTTGTGGACACCAAGAACTTCTTAAAGAGCGTGCTGGACAAGGAAGTGGGTCTGCGCACAGGCAATCCCCTGTCCCATGTGGCCGTGTTTGAAGTGCCGGGCATCCCGCAGCTACTGTTTTTGACAGATGTGGCCTTCATCACCTACCCTACTCTGGAAGATAAGGTACATATCATCAACAACACAGTGCCCGTAGCCAAAGCCTGCGGCGTGGAATGCCCCAAGGTTGCTCCCCTGGCGGCGGTGGAAGTGGTCAATCCCAAGATGCAGGTGACTCTGGACGCGGAGGAACTCACCCGTATGAATGAGGCGGGAGAGATCACCGACTGTATCGTGGACGGCCCTCTGTCTCTGGATCTGGCCATCGATCCCGAGGCGGCCAAGCATAAGGGCGCAACCGACCGCAAGATCCAGGGAGACGCTGATATCCTGCTGTTCTCGGATATTCACGCAGGCAACAATGTATACAAGACTATCGTACATATGACCAAGGCGGAAAACGGCTGTATCCTTACAGGGACCAAAGTACCTGTTATCCTGACCAGCCGTTCCGACACCTTTGAGACCAAGGTGAACTCCATCGCTCTGGCGGCCGTGGTGGCTGCGGAAATGGCCAAGGGAGTATAAGGACATGGATTTTATCGTGGAGGCCGTTCTGGAGACGGCTGCGGAAATGGTCTCCGGCATCGTCACGGCGGCGGTAGTATCCCATAAAGAAAAGAAATGACAAAAAGAGCAGGAGGAAGAAAGCAATGTCAGTGAAGAGTTTGATCATTAATCCCGGTTCCACCTCCACCAAGATCGGTGTATTTGAGGATGAGAACCTGCTGTTTGAAGAGACGCTCCGGCATTCTACGGAGGAGATCAGCCAGTATGCTACCATCGTGGATCAGAAGGATTTTCGCAAGAAGATCATCACCGATCTGCTGGAGGAAAAGCAGTTTGATATCAGATCCCTGAATGTGGTGGTGGGACGGGGCGGCATGTTAAAGCCCATTCCCGGCGGCACCTATGCCGTGACCGATGAACTGCTGGCAGATCTGAAGGTGGGCGTTCAGGGCCAGCACGCTTCCAATCTGGGTGGCATTCTGGCAAGAGAGATCGGCGATTCCATCGGCGTTCCCTCCTATATCGTGGACCCTGTTGTTGTGGATGAACTGATGCCCATCGCCAGATATTCCGGCGTGCCGGAGCTGCCCCGCACCAGCGTATTCCATGCGCTGAACCAGAAGGCTGTAGCCAAGAGATATGCCAAAGAGACCGGCAAACCCTACGAATCCCTGCGCTTGATCGTGGTACACATGGGCGGCGGCGTGTCCGTGGGCGCTCACGAATACGGCAAGGTGGTGGATGTGTTTAATGCCTTAGACGGTGATGGCGCTTTCTCCCCTGAGAGGGCGGGAGCGGTTCCCAGCGGTGCTCTGATCAAAATGTGCTACAGCGGTCAGTACACCGAGAAGGAAGTATATGGCAAGATCGTGGGTAAGGGTGGTTTTAACGCTTATCTGGGCACCAATGATATGCGCGAGGTGACAAAGCGTGCCAATGAAGGCGACGAGAAGGCCGCGGAGGCCAAGGACGCTTTCCTGCTGCAGGTGTCCAAGAATATCGGTTCCATGGCCTGTGTTTTAAGCGGCAAAGTGGATCAGATCATACTCACCGGAGGTATCGCATACGGCGCGGATGTATGTGAGGCGTTGAAAGAGAGAGCAGGCTGGATCGCTCCCGTCACCGTATATCCCGGCGAAGACGAATTGCTGGCTCTGGCTCAGGGCGCGCTGCGGGTGTTAAACGGTGAAGAACAGGCCATGAAGTATTAAGCAGGTAATTATGCCTATGATGTTTCCATGATTTGTATAAGGCGTCGTTCAGATCTTTTCAGACCTGGGCAGACGCCTTTTGTAGTTGGTTTCGGTTCTGTTCGTACCGATAGAGATGAACTGTTCTTCGGATAAGATCAATCACTGTATCCAGATAGCAACCGCCATTATTGTCAGGAGGGGTCCGGATTCTTCCGGTACTCCCGGGGAGAGCGCCCGTACACTTTCCGGAACAGGTCCTTAAAGTAGTTGCTGTCGTTAAAACCGCACTCCAGCGCAATGTCCGTGATGGTATTGCCGGTGGTCAGCAGAGCGGTCTGTGCGTGTTTTAAGCGCACATAGTTCAGATATTCCTTGAACCCCATGCCTGTGACCAGTTTAAACTTTTTGCTGAAATAGGTGGGACTTAAGTTTGCCACCGCCGCTACTTCCTCCAATGTGAGGGGACGACGGAAATTCTGGTAGATATAACGAGTGGTCTGTTGTATGTCCGCATCCCGCACATTGATCAGTTCCGGTTCCGGCTGGTGCATCACGGAATGCCTCGCGAGAAACAGCAGAAGCTGCTGTAGATAGCAGGTGGTAAAACCGGAGGAATACTCATCCAGACCGGCACTTTCAGATAACATATGGGAGAGCAGTACAAAAAAATCTTCCAGATACAGGCTGGGGATGCTGCCCATAAAGGAAGGCGCATCCCCTATAACATCCTGATACAAAAAAGATTTCTTAAACAAAATATCCACCATCTCACAGCTGATGCCCGGATAATACCGGGAGTGATGCAACTCTCCGGGGGTTATAAACACCAGATCCCCCTTCTCCAGCTCATAGACCTGATCCCGCAACAAAAAACGGCATTTGCCGGAAAGCAGGCAGAATATCTCATAAAAGCCGTGATAATGGTCTGGCTGCATGGTGTTGGTATCGCCACGCAGCCCTTTGTAAATAATGATATTGTCAATATCAGGTCGGCCGCTGCATACAAATGGTGTCATATTTTTCTCCGTTCTGCCTTCCCTCTCCGCGTAGTCTGCCGTAATAGGACAGTTCTACAGCGGGAATTTAAAATATCTCTTAGCGTTGTTATAGGAGATGTCCGTTACGATCTCGGACAGGATATCCATATCTGCGGGGAACTCCCCATTCTCTACCCAGCCTCCGATAAGATTGCAGAGGATACGACGGAAATACTCGTGTCTGGTATAGGATAAAAAGCTCCGGGAATCCGTCAACATTCCCACAAAGCCGGACAGATTGCCCAAGTTGGCCAGGGAGATCATCTGATCCTGCATACCGGTCTTGTGATCGTTGAACCACCAGGCGCTGCCCTGCTGAATCTTTGCCACGGCGGTGCTGTCCTGGAAACAGCCCAATATGGAGCCGATGGCCTGGTTATCGTTGGGATTCAGGCTGTACAGGATAGTCCTGGGCAGCTCGTCAGTCTTGATAAGCGCATTCAGGAAATCCGCCATCTGTGAGGAGGGAGCATAGTTGTTGATGCAGTCGTAGCCTGTATCGGGTCCCAGCTTATCATACATCAAAGTGTTGTTATCCCTCTTACAGCCATAGTGCAACTGCATGGCCCAATCCAGTTTGGCGTATTCTTTTCCCACGAACAGCATAAACGCCGTCTTGAACTTCAATTCCTCCTCCTTGGTGAGATTCATGCGATTCTGACGTTTTAGGAAGATCTCCTCGATCTCATCATCGGAGGCGGGACAGTACATCACATACTCCAGAGCATGATCCGAAACATTGCAGCCCATGGAGGCAAAGAATGCCATGCGCTGGCGCAAAGCGTCCTTGAGGTGTGCAAATGTGATGATCTCGCTCTTACCCACGGTGGCGGCCAGCTTATCCAGATAGTCCAGATAGTCAGGTTTTTCAATGTTCATCGCCTTGTCGGGTCTCCAGGCGGGCAGTACCTTTACATCAAAGCTTTGGTCTTTCGCGATCTTTTTGTGCCATTCCAGAGAATCGATGGGATCGTCGGTGGTGCAGATCAGTGTCACATTGCTCTGGCGGATCAGATTGCGCACGCTCATGGAGGGCTCCTGCAATTTGGCATTGCACAGATTCCAGACCTCGTCGGCGGTTCTCTTGCTCAGCACGCCGGTGTATCCGAAGTATCTCTGCAACTCCAGATGGCTCCAGTGAAACAGAGGGTTGCCGATGGCCTTGCCCAGACACTCCGCCCATTTGCAGAACTTCTCGTAGTCGGAGGCATCGCCGGTGATATATTTCTCCTCCACGCCGCAGGAACGCATAAAGCGCCATTTGTAGTGGTCGCCGCCCAGCCACACCTGCGTGATATTGTCGAACTGTCTATCCTCGGCAATCTCTCTGGGATTGATGTGGCAGTGGTAGTCCAGCACGGGAGTACTCTCTGCGTAGTCGTGGAACAGCTTTCTGGCAGTTTCCGTCTCAAGTAAAAAATCCTTGTCCATAAAACCTTTCATTGTTCTTCCCTCCATTTATTTTATAATGTATGTAATAGCATATCCTCGGCGATTTTATATGTCTATTTCTGGCAGTCATGGCTACAGGCAAGGGTAGTGCCCCGGTGTATCACTTCGCCGGAAAAAACAGTCTGCTTGGGCATCTCATTGCCGCTGAGCACTCCCATCAGAGTCACGATCAGGTGCTGACAGAGTGTTTCCAGCTTGTTGTCAATACTGGACATTTCCGGCTCGCAGCAGTGTACCAGCAGAGAGTTGTTGTAGCCGATAATACACAGATCCTCCGGGATGGACAGCCCGGCATTCAGGGCAAAACGCACTGCGCCCATGGCCAGACAGTCGTCTGAGGCGATGATGCCGTGGAAACGCAGTCCCTTCTGGTATATTTTCGTCAAATGTTCCGCCATGGCGTGTATATCCTCATGGGACCCTTGGTAAAACTGGATCAGATTGCCGCTTTTTAACAGCTTTTGAGACTCCATGGCGTTTCGGTATCCGGCCATCTTTTTCTTGCTGCTGTAGGATGTGGAATTGGTAAAATACAGGATATCCTCCACCCCGGCTTGTATCAGCTGCAGAGTGGCCTCATATACGGAAGAAAAATCATCCGACAGGATACTGTAGACATTGGGAGCCTCCAGGGCGGCGTTCAGCAACATCACCGGGACCTGAGCGGCGGCGTCCAGAATATAGCGGTTTTCCGTATCCTTATCATAAACAAAATTGGAACCCACCAGAATGATGCCGTCCACTTTCTTGGTGATCAACAGATTCATGCAGCTTTTTTTGCTCTCCAGATCATAGCCGGTACAGCACAATATGCTGTCATAGCCGTTGACCCGAAGTTTCTGTTCTATATAATAGATGGCTTTGGCCAGGTATAGGTCGGAGGAATCGGCGCACATGACGCCGATGGTCTTCATCGTGTTAAGTCCAAGACCTCTGGCAAACGCGTTGGGAGTGTATTCGCACTGGTTGATCACATCCAGAACCTTCTGTTTGGTCTTCTCGCTTACACTGCTGCTGCCGTTGAGCACTCTGGATACGGTGGCTATGGAGACGCCCGCTTTTTCGGAAATATCATATATTGTCATATGCATTTTATTGACCTCATTCCTGCATATCCCGGGCGGGGCCTGGAAAATTGCGTTATGTCCAAACGGACTACAGGATCTTCAATGAAAAAATGTTTGTAAGCGGTTACAGATTTTACTCTAGTTTGAATTATAGCGAATCTAGAAAAATTTTTCAAGAACTATTTTTATGTTCTTGACGAATAAGGGGTTTAGAAGTAAAATTGGAAATGTAAGTACTTACACGGTTTTCAATGTGAGAGTATGGTCTTTTTAGAAAATGCGTATGTAACAATCCGGCGCGGCTCTGCTTGTCCTGAGAGGGAACCGCATGCCGAGATAAGCTGGGGACAGCAGAAAAGAGGAGGAGCTATGGAAGTATTAAACAAGAGCATGACCGGTAAAAAAGAAAGGCCCATCAAGGTCGTACAGTTTGGGGAAGGCAATTTCCTGCGGGCATTTGTGGACTATATGATCGACATTGCCAACGAGCAGGGCAAATTTGACGGCGATATCGTTCTGATCAAGCCCATTGATTTCGGCAATCTGGATATGTTCCACAGACAGGACTGTCAGTACACCGTATCTCTGCGCGGCAATGTGGACGGTCAGGCCAGGATCATCAACAGAGTGGTGACCAGCGTAGCCGACGCGGTGGATGCTATCCATGAGTATGACAAATATATGAGCCTGGCTGAGATAGACACCCTCCGCTTTGTGGTTTCCAATACTACGGAGGCGGGAATCGTGTACGACGCTGACGATAGATTTGAGATGAACCCTCCCAAGAGCTTTCCGGGCAAGTTGACCAAATTTTTATATCACAGATTTGAGACTTTTCAGGGAGACACTTCCAAAGGCCTGGTGATGCTGCCCGTAGAGCTTATCGACGACAACGGTATCATGCTAAAAAAATGCGTGATGCAGCAGATCGCCAACTGGGGCCTGTCCGATGCCTTCAAGAGCTGGATTGAGGAGGCCTGCGTCTTTACCGCGACTCTGGTAGACCGTATCGTGACCGGCTATCCCCGGGCTACGGAGCAGGAGGAATGGGAAAAGCTGGGCTATGAGGACCGTATCATGGTGACAGGTGAGCCTTTTGCCCTGTGGGTCATCGAGTCTGACAGGGACATCAGTAAGGAGTTTGATCTGCCCGGCGCGGGACTGCCTGTGGTGTTTACGGACGACCATCATCCTTACAAACAGAGAAAGGTGCGTATCTTAAACGGCGCGCATACCTCTTTTGTGCTGGCGTCCTGGCTGTGCGGCAACGATATAGTGAGACAGTCCATGGAGGATGCGGATGTGCGGGATTTCATGAACAAGACGATTTTTGACGAAGTGATCCCCACATTGACTCTGCCGGAGGAGGAACTGAGGGCCTTTGCGGGAGAGGTGGTAAACCGATTCAATAACCCTTATGTGGATCACTCGCTGCTGGCTATTTCCCTGAACTCCGTGTCCAAGTGGAGGGCCAGATGCCTGCCCAGCCTGTTGGGATATGTGGATAAGTTCGGCAAGCTGCCGCCGCATATGACGTTCTCCATTGCCGCTCTGATGGCTTTCTACTGCGGTGACGAGATCAGAGACGGCGCGCTGCAAGGCAGCAGAAACGGGCAGGCTTACCCGGTGAAGGACGATATGCCGGTGCTGGAGTTCTTCCGGGACAACTGTCGCAAGGATACCTGTAGCTTTGTCACCGCATATCTGGGCAGGGATGATTTCCACGGACAGGACCTGAATCAGGTGCCGGGTCTGACGGAGGCAGTTGTAAATTATCTGGACGATATCAAGAAAAAGGGAATGAGGGCGGCGTTATGCAGGATTTCGTAAAAATTAATGAAAATGATAATGTTGTGGTTGCTATAAAAACCATAGTCAGCGGTGAGATCATCACCGTTGAGGTATCCGGTCAGGAGAAACAGATCACCGCGCGGGAGGAGATCCCTGCCGGACATAAGATGGCTATCTGCGGTATCCCAAAAGGCAGCGAGATCATTAAATACGGATATTGTATCGGCAATGCCAAAGAGGATATCCGCGCGGGAGCCTGGATTCATGTTCACAATGTGAGTACGACTCTGGGCGATCTGCTGGAGTACAGTTACGAGCCGGTGGAGGTGGAGGAAAGGCATACGGAGGACAAAACCTTTATGGGCTTTAACCGTTCCGACGGCAAGGTGGCCGTACGCAATGAGATATGGGTCATTCCCACAGTGGGTTGTGTCAACAATGTGGCCACGGCCATCGCAAGACAGGCAAAAGCATTTATAAAGGGAACGGTGGGGGATGTTATCGCATTTCCTCACCCTTACGGCTGTTCCCAGATGGGGGACGATCAGGAGTATACCCGCACCATACTTGCGGATCTGATAAATCATCCCAACGCGGGCGGCGTGCTGGTGCTGGGGCTGGGCTGCGAGAACAGCAATATCGGAGAGCTGATGCCTCATATCGGTGATTATGATGAAAACAGAGTAAAATTCCTGGTGGCGCAGGAGTGCGAGGACGAGATCGCGGAGGCGGTGGAGATCATTAAAGGGCTGATTGACTACGCGGCAGGTTTCACAAGAGAACCGATCAGTGTCAGCAAGTTGGTGATCGGTATGAAATGCGGCGGCAGTGACGGGCTTTCCGGCATCACAGCCAATCCGCTGGTAGGCAGTTTTTCCGATCTGCTGATCTCCAAAGGAGGTACCACGATCCTGACCGAAGTACCGGAGATGTTCGGCGCGGAGACAATATTGATGAATCGGTGCGCCAACGAGGAGTTGTTTCACAAGACGGTGGATCTGATCAATGACTTTAAGAAGTATTTTAAGAGCCATAACCAGATGATCTATGAGAATCCGTCGCCGGGCAATAAAAAAGGCGGTATCTCCACGCTTGAGGACAAATCTCTGGGCTGTACCCAGAAGTCCGGCAGCGCTCCGGTAAGGGGTGTGCTGCAATATGGCGAAAGAGTGCAGACACAGGGGCTGAATCTGCTCAGCGCTCCCGGCAACGATTTGGTGGCTTCCACGGCGCTGGCTGCAGCGGGAGCTCACATCGTGCTGTTTACCACGGGGCGGGGAACGCCGTTTGCCTCTCCGGTGCCTACGGTGAAGATATCCACCAACTCCGGGCTGGCGGGCAGGAAGGCTAATTGGATAGATTTCAATGCCGGTGTGCTGGTGGAAGATAAGGCCATGGCGGAGGAGACGCAGCATTTGTTTGATTATGTGGTGGAGGTTGCGTCCGGCAGGCTGGTTTGTAGCGAGGAGGCCGGGTTTCATGATATGGCGATCTTTAAGCAGGGGGTTACGCTGTAGGTTGGGATGGCTGGCCGGGCGACAGGGGATGGTGCAAGGATAGTTGGCCGGGTGATGGTGCAAGGGCGGCGGGCCGGGCGACGGGGGACTACTCTCGGGCTGCGCGGCTCCGTCGGGGGATTTTTCTGGAAAAGCAGGGGGAATTGGCGGCATGGGCCGGGGCGGCGATCACGCGCATCCGTGCGCGGTATCGCCTAAAAAGGCCATCCGTGGCCTTTTTTCCCTACTTTACAGGCTGCTTTTCCGAAAAATCAACCCTCCTCCGCAGCACAGCCCGAGAGTAGTCCCCCATCGCCCGGCCCTCGGTTGAGTAAGCTCCCGTGAACTGGGTTGTGTTAGACTCTCGGTTGCGTAAGTCCCTGTGAGTTGGGGCGTATAAGCTCTCCGGTTGCGTAAGTCCTCGTGAACTGGGTCGTATAAGCTCTCCGGTTGCGTAAGTCCTCGTGAACTGGGTCGTATAAGCTCCCAGGTTGCATAAGTATTCGTGAGTTGGGTCGTATAAGCTCCCCGGTTGCGTAAGACCCCGTGAGTTGGGCCGTATTAGCTCCCCGGTTGCGGAAGTATTTGTGAGTTGGGCTGTATTAGCTCTTCGGTTGCGGAAGTATTCGTGAGTTGGGCCGTATTAGCTCCTTGGTTGTGTAAGTTCCCGTGAGCTGGGTCATATTAGTTCCCGGGTTGCGTAAGTCCCCGTGAGTTGGGTGTATTAGCTCCTTGGACGCTGTAGTTTTGTGAATGAACTGCTCTTGATTATTTCGAGATCGGTTTCCTTTCCGAGCTAAACAGGAGTGGGACTCTTACAAAAATATTCTGCTTTGTTCATTATTTGGATCTTCATTATTTTAAGGTATCAAAAGTATGTGACGGTTTGCCGGTTACGTATTAGTACGTTTTACGATATGCAAAGAATTATAGTTATTATGTGCCTCGGCAAAATCATTAGGATAAACGTATGTTTTGTTCCAACCCAAAGGATTGCTAAGAACTTCATGTGCCATGCATACTTCTATTTGCGATAAAAACATTTCATGTGGACTAATATTGCTAATATTACCTGATATAGTATTGCCTCCCGTCCAATAGCCATGCAACTTACTTAAACACTTATAATGTATATATTTGCAAAAATGTCAATACATAGCCGGATTCTCTATATAAAGTGGTGTTAGAAGAGTATATATAATTTGTTGGCGAGTCTATCTCGGACAGATATCATGAAAAGAGAAAATTTTGAACTTTCGCTTGATATATGGGCGGAGAAGTTTGGATAAAGTCTGCTGAATGAAACGGAATTTGCCTTTTGGATACACAGGCAGGGGACAAACTGGATGTAAGAACGGTATATAAGGAGTAATGTTTTGCAAGAGGGAAATAGATGTATCAAAAGTGTATGGAAAATAGTTATATATTATATACCGGAAAATAGGGAAGGCAGCGAATAATTGAAAGGAAGGAAAGCTATGAGAACAGAATTGGAACAGGCTCTGCAGCAGGTACAGCAGGGGGCTACGGCCCGGACGGCAGGGGTGGTGGAACGTATTAAGGTGCTGCCTCGGGATGAAGAGGGTGTGTTTGATCTGGATAGCGTGGAGAAAGAGCATGGGGATGTGCTGGAGGCAAGGAGAGTTCTTTATCCGGTGTACGCTGCCTATGAGACGGACTGTAACAAGAAGGAGGGATACCCCGATATCATGGAGCAGATGCGGATCTTGGACGCCCGGCTCCAGGCTGGGTATGACATGCTGGAGGCGGCGGTGTATATGGATATGTCGCTGCGGACGCTGATGTATATGAGTCAGGAGATATACGAGTGCTATCGGGAATTGAGGGACTTGTATAAAAAGAATGTGCATCGTTTTATCCGGGAGTTTTACGGGGAAGGGAAGATCCGGCCGGGGGCTGTGCCTTCCGGCCCGGCAGAGGTGTTGTTTATAGGGAGTCTGATGCTGGCGTGTAAGGAACATGTTCTGCTGGCGGAAAAGTATGAAGTATATTATGAGTTTATGAAAGACGAAACAAGCGGCGAAGGACAGGGGAGGTAAGCTATGGAGATCAGTACGATAATGTATACGGCCAGAAGCGCAACGCTGGAGATCAAAGACGGAGGCAGACACTTTACCAGACGTCCTTACCGGGTAGTGGCGAACGGCCTGGAGGTAATGACCACAGAGAAAACCGTTACAAGCCTGTTTGGCTTGAATCCCCAGACATTATATCGAGTGGAGATATTTGACGGCAAGCAGCTGCTGGGAAGTACGGAGTTTACCACGGAGCATGAGTTTGTGACGCTGGATGTGACCCGGTTTGGCGCGAAGGGGGATGGGACGTCCGATGATACTCATTTTATTCAGGCGGCCATCATGGCGTGTCCGGAGCATAGCCGGGTCTATGTTCCGGCTGGGACTTACCGAATCACCAGCTTGTTCTTAAAGAGTCATATCCGTCTGGAACTGGCGGAGGGAGCGGAGCTGAAAGCCTTCACGGAGCGGGAAAAATTTCCCGTTTTCCCGGGCATGCTGGAGAGCTATGACGAACAGGACGAGTACAATCTGGGTACATGGGAGGGAAATCCTCTGCCTATGTTTACCGGCATCCTCTGCGGTGTGGGTGTGGAAGATGTGGTGATATATGGCCCAGGCGTTATAAATGGCAATGCATCCAAGGCAGATTGGTGGAACAATCCGAAGGTTATGCGGGGAGCGTTCCGGCCCAGGCTGTTTTTTATCAGTCATTGCAGGGACATCGCGTTGCAGGGGGTGAAATTCCGCAATTCTCCCTCCTGGACATTGCATCCCTACTTCAGTAACCGTCTGCGTTTTCTGGATCTGGCGGTGGAAAATCCCGCGGATTCACCCAACACTGACGGTCTGGACCCCGAGTCCTGCCGGGATGTGGAGATCTTGGGTGTGCGTTTTTCTCTGGGAGACGATTGCATTGCCGTCAAGTCCGGCAAGATTTATATGGGCAGAAAGCATAAAACTCCTTCGGAGAATATCCATATCCGTCAGTGCCTAATGGAAAACGGTCACGGGGCGGTGACTTTGGGCAGCGAAATGGCGGGAGGCGTAGTAAATCTGACAGTGGAGGACTGCATTTTCCGGCACACGGACAGAGGGCTGCGGATCAAGACCCGACGGGGACGCGGAAGAGATGCGGTGCTTGATAATATCACTTTCCGCAATCTGACATTGGATCATGTGATGACGCCGCTGGTGATCAACGCTTTTTATTTCTGCGATCCGGACGGCAAGACCAGGTATGTACAATCCCGGGAACTCTATCCGGTGGACGAGAGGACTCCCATTATCGGCAAGCTGGCTTTTGAAAATATGGATTGTACTAACTGTCATGTGGCGGCGGCCTATTTTGACGGACTGCCGGAACAGAAGATCGAGGAGATAACGCTGAAGAATATCTCCGTCAGTTATGCCGAGAACCCTAAATGTGATGTGCCTGCCATGTCCGAGGGCGTGGAGAAGAGCAGCAGACGGGGTATGTTCGTCCGCAATGTCAAGCGTCTGGTGATGGAGCATGTGTCCGTCAGCGGACAGGACGGCGAGGTACTGGAGACAGAGGGCGTAGATGAGGTGGAGGTACGCCTGTAGGAAATGCGGAACTCAAACAGCATATGCCCGGAAAGAGCACTGATGCATGTGCGGACGCCTGAGCGGCCGGATATGCATCATTGTAATGTGTGCTTGAAGGGAAATGCGGAACTCAAACAGCATATGCCCGGAAAGCGCACTGATGCATGTGCGGACGCCTGAGCGGCCGGATATGCATCATCGTAATGTGTGCTTGAAGGGAAATGCGAAACTCTTAATGGAGGAAAAAGGATGCAGTTAGGAATTCGTTTACATGACACAAAAGAACTCCCTTTTGAGGAGCGTATCGCGGATGTGCGGAATCTGGGCTTTGCCTGTGGGCATCTGGCGCTATCCAAAGTGATAAAAGAATTTTCAACCTCCGATGAGGCTCTTACACCGGGACTTGCCATGTATATCAAAAATGTGTTTGCCCGCAATCAGGTGGATATAGCCGTATTGGGCTGTTATCTGAATCTTGCCAATCCCGATCCGGAGCAGCTTAAGAAGATCACGAACCGCTATATGGCCCATATCCGTTTCGCCTCCTGGCTGGGCTGTGGCGTGGTGGGCACGGAGACCGGAGCGCCCAATGTGGCATACAGCTATGAGCTTGCGTGCCATGAAGAACAGGCCTTGCAAACCTTCATCACCAACCTGCGCCCCGTTGTAAAATATGCGGAGCAGATGGGCGTGGTGATGGCCATTGAGCCGGTGTGGAAACATATTGTATACAGTCCGCAGCGGGCCAGAAGAGTGTTGGACGAAATAGCCTCGCCCAACCTTCAGATCATACTGGACCCGGTAAATCTGCTGGATATCAGCAATTACCAGAAACAGGAGGCTATTGTGGAGGAAGCTATCGATGTGCTGGGGCCGGATGTGGCGATGGTACACTTGAAGGACTACAGGCCTGTGGACGGAAAACTGGAGGCCATGGGCTGTGGGCTGGGTATGATGAAGTACGACACGGTGCTGAAATTTATCAAGGAGCGTAAGCCCTATATACATGTGACATTGGAAAATACCCTGCCGGAGAATAATCGGCAGGTTCGGGCGCACATCTTGGAAATGTATCAAAACGCATGATGAATACAGTGTCACTTGTCCCGAGGGCCATATCCGCCGTAGATTTGGGTTATTTTCCCAAAATGTCTGACCGTGGACAGACAGGCGGAGCACTCCGGGGGTCAGGTGTCGTTTGAGCGGGGGTTCCATCCCTCCAGCACCCGCTCCAACTCATACGTCTCCGCCTCTCCATCCGTCAGCCGGCAGGAAAAACCGGCCCGCATCCCGGTGTTGCTGCCGGGTCCGTAACAGGCGTATTCCCCGTAATAAAAATGCCCGTGCTCTTTTCCCCAATCATCCCATCCGGCGGGATGTATATGGGCATCCATATAACATTCCAGATACACTGTGCGGGCGTACTCTCTCCAGGGCCGCCCCAGATAGACGGATTTTTCCGGGCAGTCGCTCAGCAGTCGGCAGCGGTGGAACACATAGCCGTAGGGCCTCTCCCGAAAAGTGGACGCAGCAGTGAGATAGCCGTAGATAACCGATCCCCCGGGACTTTCCGGCGGCGGCAACGGCGGCATGGCGGCAAAGATGTCGCATTCCTCAAAATAACAGATTCCTCCCCCGAAGATAAAGTCCACATCCCCCTGTATATAACAATGTTCATAGTACTGTCTGCCCAGAGTGCGCGGCAGGTGTTCGCCGGGGCCGGTAAAGCCGCCGGGCTGTGCCTCTTTCAGAGGAAGAGGAGCCGTAAACAATGTATCCTGACTGCCCAGCAGGCGGCAGTACTCCAGCTTGAGCCGGTCACCGTCCGCGTAGAGAGCGATGGCCTGCCCAACCAGACGTCCGCAGCCGGCGTCATTTTGAACGGTCATATGCCGCACAGTCACATCGTGGGTGTGGATACGCAGCGTAGCAGTGCGGAAAGTGCCCCGCTTGCTGCCGTCCTCCAGAATCTGCAGGGCGTGATCTCCGTATACCAGCACCGTATCTTCTGTGCCGCTGCCTTCCAACGTCACATAGGGACGCTCCAGTACCAGCTTTTCCCGATAGATACCCGGAGCAATATGAATGACAATGGGAGCGAGCATTTCCCGGGGAGCGGGATAGACGGGAGGCAGTGGCGTATATTCCCTGCTCACATAGGCGATAGCCTCTCCGATAGTAGAAAAACAAGGGGCAGGGTGTTCCCCGCCCACATACACATGAATGTTTTCACACATAGCAGTACCTCACAGCAGACTGTGACCATATTTCCGGCAGAGAGTGACCGGGCGGCCGTCTATGCCATATAAGCCAAAGCCTTTATAGTAAAGTTTCAATGCACAGTTCCGGCTTTTCCGCCAGATTTACATATTCATTTTCACACTGCACCACTGGACGGGACAGTTTGGACTTGTTGATAAAGATGATCGTGCCTTCTCTGCCGTCGCTTAAGCGGCAGCGGTTCTGTATGTAAGTGTTCACGATATTTTCCAGAAAACAGAGTACATAGTTGGCATCATACCGCTGTAGCCCCTCCGCCTCAAAGATCTCAATGACCTTAAACGGGCAGATGGGGGCTCGGTAAACCCGCGCGGAAGTCATGGCGTCATATACATCCGCGATGGCTACCATCTTAGCGTAACTGTCTATCTCATCGGCCCTGAGTCCATGGGGATAACCGGAGCCGTCGCAGCGCTCATGATGCATCAGTGCCGCATTGCATATATGTATGCCGATATTTTGGCCCGTCAGCAGTTGATAGCCTTCCATCGAATGTTTTTTGACCTGATGAAATTCCAGATCGGTGAGCTTGCCCGGCTTGACGATAATGTCCCGGGGAATCAAAAGCTTACCCACATCATGGAGCAGACCGCAGGCTGTGGCCATCTCCACCTCCTCGTCCGACAAGCGCAGCCAGTGGGCAAATACATTGCAGATCAGTCCCACATTCAGGCAGTGGGCAAAGGTAGAGTCGTCATATTCACGCATGTTGTGGAGCATATCCAGGATACTGATATGTCCTTTTGCATCCGTCACCATCAAAAGAGAGCGGGACAGTAACTCCTTTACATCAAGCCGGGTGTTTTTTTCCACCACATTGTTTATCATGCCCTTAAAAGAATCGACTTCATTTTCATAGACCTTTTTAAAGACCTTGAACTGGGCGCTTTTCTTTATGCGTTCAAAATAGGAAGGGCCGATGAAAGCAGGCGGGATTTTGGGCTGCTCGATGATCTGATCCCGCACGTGTACGGTGAGAATGCCATATAGATCCAGTTTCATGATCTGCGCGTCCGTGAGCACAGTGTCTCTGGGCAGAATCATCTGATGGTTTGAAGTCATCACATCATCTGCCACGATCATGCCCGGGACTAATTGCTGTGTGGATAATCTCTTCATAATATCAGCTGTTCCCTCCTGCGTGACTCATGCCGGATCGCTTACATGTTGAACAATTCAATTATAGCGAAAAAGGCGTACAATGTCAAATTTAACATAAAGTTTACAAAATGTTTAGGGATATGTATTTATCTGAGGTTGAATACTGGGTATAAATCTGCTACAATAGTTCTGTTCGGGTATTATGATTTGAATATGGTGCGTATCCAAGGCCGGTCTGTGATATGCAGGAATGCGGCATTTTGGATAAGACAATCCAAATGCTGATTAGGGCAGTATCGCAGGCCAGTTTGCGATATATGGGAATGCGGCATTTTGGATAAGACAATCCAAATGCCGATTAGGGCAGTATCGCAGGCCAGTCTGCGATATGCGGGAATGTGGTAGCTTGGATAAGACAATCCAAATGCCGATTAGGGCAGTATCGCAGGCCAGTCTGCGATATGCGGGAACGGGGTATTTTGGAGCTGACGTTCCAAGTACTGATTAAGGCAGTATCGCAGACTTGCCTGCGATATGCAGGAACGAGGTAGAGATGAAATTAACGGAAAAGATATTCGGAACGCACAGTCAGAGGGAGTTAAAGCGCATACTGCCAATAGTGGATGCCATTGAGGCGCTGCGCCCCCAGATGATGGAGATGACGGACGAGCAGATGAAGGCGAAGACAGAGGAATTTAAAGGACGTCTGGAAAATGGAGACACTCTGGACGATATTCTGCCGGAGGCCTACGCTCTGGTGCGGGAGGCTGCCAGAAGGGTGCTGAAGACAGAGCACTACAGGGTACAGCTGATCGGCGGCGTGATCATGCACCAGGGCCGCATCGCCGAGATGAAGACCGGTGAAGGTAAGACCCAGACTTTCTTACTTCCCGCCTACTTAAATGCGCTGGAGGGCAAGGGCGTGCATGTGGTAACGGTCAACGACTATCTGGCCAAGCGTGACGCGGAATGGATGGGCCAGGTTCATGAGTTCCTGGGACTGACCGTAGGCGTGGTGCTCAACAGCATGACGCCTGAGGAGCGCCAGAAAGCGTACCGCTGTGACGTCACCTATGTGACCAACAATGAGCTGGGATTCGATTATCTGCGTGACAATATGGTGATCTACAAAGAACAGCTGGTATTGCGGGATCTCCATTTTGCCATTATCGATGAGGTGGACTCGGTGCTGATCGACGAGGCTCGTACGCCGCTGATCATTTCCGGTCAGAGCGGCAAATCCACGGCTCTGTATGAGATGTGCGATATGCTGGCCCGTCAGATGAAACGGGGCGACGATATGCAGCAGCTGTCCAAGATGGACGCCTTGATGGGTATCGTGCAGGAGGAGACAGGCGACTTTATCGTCAACGAGAAGGATAAGGTGATCAACCTGACGGCAGCAGGTGTTGAGAAAGTGGAGAAATTCTTCCATATCGACAACTATGCCGATCCGGAAAATCTGGAGATACAGCACAATATCATACTGGCGCTGCGCGCCCACAATCTGATGTTCCGGGATCAGGATTACGTGGTCAAGGACGACCAGGTGCTGATCGTGGATGAGTTTACCGGACGTATCATGCCGGGACGGCGATATTCCGACGGCCTGCATCAGGCCATAGAGGCCAAGGAGCGGGTGAAAGTCAAGAGGGAGAGCAAGACGCTGGCCTCCATCACTTTCCAGAATTTCTTTAATCTGTTTGATAAAAAATGCGGCGGTACCGGTACGGCGCTGACCGAGGAAAATGAGTTCCGCGATATCTACGGCATGGATGTGGTGGAAGTGCCCACCAACAAGTCCATTGCCCGTATTGACCGACAGGACGCGGTGTATAAGACCCGCGCCGAAAAACTGAAAGCCATCGTGGAGGCAGTGGAGGAGGCACACGCCAAAGGACAGCCCGTTCTGGTCGGCACCATCACCATCGATGCCAGCGAAGAACTCAGTAAGCTGCTGAACAAGAGAGGCATCTCCCACAAGGTGTTGAATGCCAAATTCCATGAGCTGGAGGCGGAGATCGTAGCGGACGCCGGCATACACGGGGCCGTGACCATCGCCACCAATATGGCCGGACGTGGTACGGATATCAAGCTGGACGAGGAGGCAAGAGCGGCGGGAGGCCTCAAGATCATCGGCACGGAGCGCCATGAGTCCCGGCGTATTGACAATCAGCTGCGTGGACGTTCCGGACGTCAGGGAGATCCGGGTGAATCCAAGTTCTATATCTCTCTGGAGGATGAGTTGATGCGGCTCTTCGGTTCCGAACGGCTGATCAGTATGTTTAACGCTCTGGGCATTCCCGAGGGGCAGGAGATCGAGCACAAGGCGCTGACCAACGCCATTGAGTCTGCCCAGAAGAAGATAGAGAACAATAACTTCGGTATCAGAAAGAATCTGTTGGAGTACGACAGAGTCATGAGTGAGCAGAGGGAGATCATCTATGATGAGAGAAGACGGGTGCTGAACGGAGAGAGCATGCGGGATGTGATCTTTAAGATGATCACCGATATCACCGAAAATACGGTGGATATCTGTATCGGGGATGAGGGAGACGCGGACGAGTGGGATTACAACGAGTTGAATACACTGCTGCTGCCCACGGTGCCCATCGAGCCTGTGACCAGAGAGCGGGTGAGCAAACCCAAAAAGAACGGCCTGAAACAGCAGCTGAAAGAAGAGGCCGTTAAGCTCTATGAGTCCAAGGAAACGGAATTCCCGGACGCGGAAGCCGTCCGTGAGATCGAGCGTGTGATCCTGCTCAAGGTCATTGACCGTAAGTGGATGGATCACATTGACGATATGGACCAGCTGCGGCAGGGAATAGGTCTCCAGGCTTACGGCCAGAGAGATCCTCTGGTAGAATACAAGATGAACGGCTATGAGATGTTTGACGAGATGACTCAGAATATTAAAGAGGAGACGGTGCGCCTGCTGTTCCATGTCAAGCTCGAACAGAAGGTGGAGCGTGAGCAGGTGGCTCAGGTGACCGGGACCAACAAGGACGTCTCTCTGGCCAAGGCTCCCGCCAAACGGGCGGCAGCTAAGATCTATCCCAACGATCCCTGTCCCTGCGGCAGCGGAAAGAAGTATAAACAGTGCTGCGGCAGAGCCGGAAAATAAATCAGATTATAAAATATGAAAGGCGGTGACGCAAAGTGGTAGAATTAGATTCTATGAAGTCGGAACTTCTGACTTACGAAACTCCATTAGCGGAAGTGAGGGATTCACTTTGACCTTGCTAATAAGGCCAAGCGAATCGAAGAACTGGAGATGGAGTTGGAGGCTCCCGGTTTTTGGGACGATCCGGAACGCTCCAACAAGCGGATGAAAGAACTGAAAAACATGAAGGATACCGTGGAGGGTTTTCGCAAGCTGGAGACCCAGTATGACGATATTCTCACCCTGATCGAGATGGGTTACGAGGAGGAGGATGCCTCCCTGATTCCCGAGATACGGGGGGAACTGGATGAATTTATCGGAGAACTGGAAGGACTGCGCATCGGCATATTGCTGTCGGGCGAGTACGACAAAAACAACGCGATCCTAAAACTGAATGCAGGTGCGGGCGGCACGGAGAGCTGTGATTGGTGCAGTATGCTCTACCGCATGTACACCCGCTGGGCGGAGCGAAAAGGTTTTTCGCTGGAGGTGCTGGACTACCTGGACGGAGACGAGGCGGGCATCAAGTCCGTGACTTTCCAGGTCAACGGCATCAATGCCTACGGCTATCTGAAATCGGAAAAAGGAGTGCACCGCCTGGTGCGGATCTCTCCCTTTAACGCGCAGGGTAAGCGCCAGACTTCCTTTGTATCTCTGGATGTGATGCCGGACATCGAGGAAGATCTGGACGTGGAGATCGACGAGAAGGATCTGCGTATCGACACCTACCGCAGCAGCGGTGCAGGCGGGCAGCATATCAACAAGACTTCCTCGGCCATCCGTATCACCCATATTCCCACCGGGACGGTGGTGCAGTGTCAGAACGAGCGCAGCCAGTTCCAGAACAAGGATAAGGCCATGCAGATGTTAAAAGCCAAGCTGTATCTGCTCAAGCAGGAGGCCAATGTGGAGAAACTCTCGGATATCAGAGGAGAAGTCAAGGATATAGCCTGGGGCAATCAGATACGTTCCTATGTGCTCCAACCCTACAAGCTTGTTAAGGACCTGCGCACGGAAGTGGAGAGCGGAAACGCTGACGCCGTGCTGGACGGGGCACTGGACCCCTTTATAAACGGCTACCTGAAATGGATGAGCGTTCAGGGCAGAAAGCCTGTCGCTGAGCAGTAAGCGTTAGGCATAGGTAAAATTGAATGTAAGAGGGTATCGCCAAACTATCTGAATAGATGATCCGGCGATACCCTCTTTTGCTTACAGACATCTGTACTGAAACAGGAAAAAATTTCTACAAAAGTTATTGACAACTATTTATAGTTAGTATATACTAACTACTGGAAATATTTCCACTGACGGAGAAAGTGAGGATGATGTTATGCCCTTGACAATGGCAAAGGAAGGCGAGGAAAATGTGATCAAAAAGATTGGCGGAAGGGAAGAGATTCGCAGGTTTCTGGAGAGCCTGGGTTTTGTGACTGGCGGGACGGTTACAGTGATCTCCGTAACCGGCGGCAATGTGATCGTCAATGTGAGGGAGGCACGGGTGGCTATCGGGAGGGATATGGCCTGTAAGATTACGGTGTGAGGGAAACGGTTCTTACAGGTAATCCAAACAAGACGAGTAAAGGAGAGACGGAATGAAAACATTGAGAGATATATCGGTGGGGCAGACAGCCACGGTGAAAAAGTTAACCGGAAAAGGTCCTGTAAAACGCAGGATCATGGACATGGGAATAACCCAAGGTGTGCGGGTGCATGTGAGAAAAGTCGCGCCCCTGGGAGATCCGCTGGAGATCACGGTCAGAGGCTATGAGCTTTCCCTTCGGAAGGCGGATGCCGACATGATAGAAGTGGAGTAATTATTTGACCATGTGTTAGTCGAGACTAATAAAAGTAAGTTAAAAAAGGAGGGTATTTATGTCAGTAAAGATTGCGCTCGCAGGTAATCCCAACTGCGGTAAGACGACATTATTTAACGCGCTGACCGGCTCTAATCAGTTTGTCGGAAACTGGCCGGGAGTGACGGTGGAAAAAAAGGAGGGGCGGTTGAAAAATTCCTTTGGTATGCAGGAGACTGTCATCACGGATCTGCCGGGTATATACTCTCTGTCCCCTTACACTTTGGAGGAAGTGGTTGCCCGCGATTATCTGATCGGGGAGCGGCCGGACGCCATTTTGAATATTGTAGACGGCACCAACATTGAAAGGAACCTGTATCTGTCCACCCAGCTGTTGGAATTGGGTATTCCGGTGGTCATGGCGGTGAACATGCTGGATGTACTGGAAAAGAGCGGCACTGTAATCCAAGTATCAAAATTGTCCGAAAAGCTGGGGTGTCCGGTGACAGCTATCTCTGCATTGAAAGGAAACGGCGTGTACGAGGCGGTAAAAAGTGCCGTGGACGCTGCTGTACAGTCAAATCCGGCAATGTCGGGGCATAAATATGACGCTGCCCTTGAGAACGCCATCGGGACCGTGTCCGGCAGACTGGGCAGCGAAGTGCCGGAGGCGCAGAAACGTTTCTTCAGCATCAAACTGCTTGAGCGGGACGACAAGATATCGGCCCGTCTCCTCCATACGCCGGATGTATCTGCGGAGATCACGGCTCTGGAAAAGGCCTATGGCGATGACACGGAAAGCATCATAACCAATGCCCGATACGAATATATAGATTCCGTCATCAGGGAGTGCTGCGCCAAAAAAAGAAAAGACAATAGGAGTATCTCCGACAAAATCGACCGCGTTGTTACCAACAGGTGGGCTGCGCTACCGATTTTCGCGCTTATCATGGTCTTGGTGTACTATATCTCCATATCCACAGTGGGAACATGGGTCACGGACTGGACCAATGACGGTATGTTTGGGGAGGGATTCTATCTCTTTGGCATGAGGGGAGACCGTGAAGTGTGGGTGCCTGGGATTCCCGTGCTGGCACAGAGGGGGCTGGAGTCGGTGGGCTGCGCTCCCTGGCTGCAGAGCCTGATCGTGGACGGAATTATCGGCGGTGTGGGGGCCGTGCTGGGATTTGTGCCTCAGATGTTGGTGCTGTTCGTTTTTCTGGCATTCCTGGAGGCCTGTGGCTATATGGCCAGGGTGGCATTCATCATGGACAGGATCTTTCGCAGATTCGGCTTATCCGGCAAATCCTTTATTCCTATGCTGATCGGCTCGGGCTGCGGTGTGCCCGGTATCATGGCCTCCCGCACCATTGAGAGCGACAGGGACAGAAAGATAACTATTATGACCACCACTTTTATTCCCTGTGGAGCCAAGATGCCAATTATTGCCCTGATCGCCTCGGCGCTGTTTGCCAATGCCTGGTGGGTGGCTCCCAGCGCATATTTAATTGGTGTGGCCGCCATCGTCTGCTCCGGTATCATCCTGAAAAAGACTAGGATATTTGCGGGGGACCCGGCGCCTTTCGTCATGGAACTTCCGGCCTACCACTGGCCCACTGCGGGCAATGTGCTGCGCAGTATGTGGGAGCGGGGCTGGTCCTTTATCAAAAAGGCCGGCACCATTATCCTTCTGTCATCTATTCTTATTTGGGCGGGGTCCTGTTTTGGCTTGGTGAGCGGACGTTTTCTGTTTGACAGTGAGATGGAGCTGGAAAACAGTGTGCTGGGAATTGCCGGGAGCGCTGTCAGCTGGATATTTGCTCCTCTCGGATTTGGCAATATCCGTGCCACGATCGCCACGATTATGGGGCTGGTGGCCAAGGAAGAGGTGGTGAGTGTGTTCGGCGTACTGGACTTTGAGGGTATGTCCCGGCAGGCCGCGTATTCTTTCCTGGTGTTCAATCTGCTGTGCGCCCCCTGCTTTGCGGCCATGGGCGCTATCAGGCGGGAGATGAACAATCCGAAATGGTTCTGGTTTGCCATCGGATACCAGAGCGGTCTGGCCTATGCGGTGTCCCTGTGTATCTATCAGATCGGAATTCTCTTTACAGGTATCTTCGGAATTGGTACAATAGTAGCGTTCCTGTTGTTGGCCGGTTTCATCTATCTGCTGGCAAGACCCTGTGGAGAGAACAGGACAACAGAAACCGACACCATAAAGAAAAAGGCCGCGTAAGGAGGAGACAAAATGGGAACGTTAATTGTACTGGCAGCGCTTGTGGGTATTGTAGCGCTGGTTGTCAGAAATATGGTGCGCAGCAGAAAAAACGGAAACTCCGTTCACTGTGGCGGAGACTGTAGACACTGCGGCGGCAGCTGCCACTCATAAAGCTATATTTTTCTTTACACGACAGAAGGCCATCCGGTTTACACCGAAATGGCCTTCATGCCATCAATAAATTGAGGTCAGCCCTCCGAAAGGGGATTCATAAGGTTAAGGAAAAAGCAAGTGTATGTCATCTGCACATATGGCGTTAGCCACAACATACCGATGCCACAAGTCAGCAGAGCCAGCAGGACCAAGGGAATGAAACTTACCTGTAGATAAAACAGACGCCCTTTGTGCCCCTTCATGATCCGCATACTGCTTCTGAGCAATTGCTTTACCGTGTAGTCTGGAAAATCCAGCAGTAAAAAATAACACTGTGAAAAAACCAGATAAAATATGGTGCTGGCCACCATGGCGATAGAACTGAGCAACAGACTCGCCATCAACCAGCCTGTGTCCTGTGTCTGTCCGAACATGCCGTTACAGAGCTGTACAGGCAATAGCAGGACAAAAGACACAGAGGTAAAAAAAGCGGACAGAGTCAGACATTTACCAAACTGCCACCTAAAACCGTAGAATAGGCAGCCTATGTCACAACTGCGCTTACTGGCAATATTTAAAAAGAACAGAGCATACCCTACCGAAAATATATTGGTGAACAGGGAAACCACCGAGCTGATCAGCAGAGTAATGACGCCGACCACCGGGGAGGAAGGTTTTAACCGCAACAGAAGAAGTGATACAAAACTGTTGGAGGTCATATTCAGAACTCCGGTGATCATGCTGCCCAAAAATATGATCAGAACAGCGGAACCGAAACGCCCTTCCAGCAAATCTTTTGCCCTGGTCTTTAACTGAGAGGAGGTCATATATTGTACGTTCATCTTTTCTCACTCCTTTCTAACATTCATTCGGTGGGGAAAAGCTCGTCCAAGTCAATACCGTAGGCCCTCTCAAACAGATCGTCATAACTTTCGCCGTACATATTCTCGGAATAGCGGTTCAACATATCCCGATAATCCGGATCGCGCATCATAGCGGGCATCATGGATAATGCCACGCCGTAGAAAAATACGGAAACGGCAAGACCCACGCAGGATGTTGCGATACCGACCATTGCCATGGTATCCATCTGACGTCCCTTCCGATAAGCCAGGACGGCGAAAAGGATTCCCAGCGCCCCCAGAGGGAGCGGCAATATGGCAGTGCAAATGCTCGCCATAGAACATATGCCCAGGACCAGCGAGGCAACAGTGAACGGATTCCTGCGGGGAGCAGGGGAGTTCTGACGATAATCCATAATAAATATACTCCTGCTTGTCTAAATAAGCGATTTTATTTATTATATCACCATTTATCCAGAAAGGCAATCATTTTCTTTCTTGAAATGTGGGGCAGTTATCTGTTATAGTAATATATATGAGAAAATGCATACGAAAACTGTCAAAATCCAATAAAAACGTAGATAATTGGCAGAATGCAACAGGAAAGGCAAGGACTACATATGGACATTTTACAGACGATCAAAGAAGAATTGCAGGTGGAGAAATGGCAGGTGGAGGCGGCTGTCAAGCTGATCGATGAGGGCAATACCATCCCCTTTATCTCGCGATACAGAAAGGAGGCTACCGGTTCTCTGAACGACGAGCAGCTCCGGGACCTGCACGAGCGACTGCAATATCTTCGCAATCTTGAGGACAAAAAGCAGCAGGTGCTGGGCAGCATAGAAGAGCAGGGACAGCTGACGCAGGAACTAAAGGACAAGATCCTGGCAGCCCAGACTCTGGTGGCGGTGGAGGACCTGTATCGCCCCTACCGCCCCAAGAGAAAGACCAGGGCCAGCGTGGCCCGGGAGAAAGGACTGGAACCTCTGGCGCAGACCATTCAGGCCCAGGAGATACAGACCCCTTTGGAAGAGGAGGCGGAGAAATACGTTTCCGCCGAAAAAGGTGTGGCATCGGCTCGGGAGGCTCTGCAGGGAGCCATGGATATTCTGGCGGAGCAGATTTCCGATGAGGCGGATCACCGCGCTTACATACGTCAGGCTACCTTTGACGAGGGAACCGTCAGCAGCGAGGCCAAGGATGAAAAGGCGCAGAGCGTATATGAGATGTATTATCATTATGAAGAACCCGTAAAAAAGATCGCCGGGCACCGGGTGCTGGCTCTGAACCGGGGGGAGGCGGAAAAAGTATTGACAGTAAAGCTCACGGCTCCCACAGAACGCGTTCTCCGTTACCTGGAAAAGCAGACGCTGAAAAAAGACAATCCGGTGACGGCGTCGGTGCTCAAGGAGGTGTGCCGGGATGCCTATGAACGGTTGATAGCGCCCGCCATCGAGCGGGAGATAAGAGGTGAACTGACGGAGAAAGCGGAGGACGGGGCCATCTCCGTATTTGGCAAGAATCTGGAGCAGCTGCTGCTGCAGCCGCCCATAGCCGGCAAGGTGGTGCTGGGCTGGGACCCCGCTTTTCGCACCGGCTGCAAGCTGGCTGTGGTAGATGCCACAGGCAAGGTGTTGGATACCAAGGTGATCTATCCCACTGCCCCGCAGAATAAGGTGACGGAGGCCAAGGCAGAGCTTAAACGCCTGATCTCGAAATACCGTGTGGACCTGATCTCCGTGGGCAACGGGACGGCCTCCAGGGAGTCCGAGCAGGTGATCGTGGAGCTGCTTAAAGAGCTGGACCGCCCGGTGCAGTATGTGATCGTCAACGAGGCCGGAGCCTCCGTGTACTCAGCCAGCAAGCTTGCCACCGAGGAATTCCCCAATTTTGATGTGGGACAGAGAAGCGCCGCCTCCATCGCCCGCAGACTTCAGGACCCTCTGGCGGAGCTGGTGAAGATAGACCCGCAATCCATCGGTGTGGGGCAGTATCAGCATGACATGAACCAGAAAAAGCTGGGCGAGGCCTTGGGAGGCGTAGTGGAAGACAGCGTGAACAAGGTGGGTGTGGACCTGAACACCGCCTCCGTGTCCCTGTTGGAGTATGTATCCGGCATCAACAAGACCATCGCCAGAAATATTGTGGAATACCGTGAAACAAACGGACGCTTTGTAAACAGAAAACAGCTTTTGAAAGTACCCAAGCTGGGGCCCAAGGCCTATGAACAGTGCGCGGGCTTTATGCGTATACTGGACGGGGACAACCCCTTAGACGCCACCAGCGTACATCCCGAATCCTATCAGGCGACGCTGAAACTGCTGGACCGGCTGGGCATGACGGTGGAGGATGTGCGGGAGGCTCAGAAAAAGGCTGCGGCAGAGAAAGCGGCAGGCAGAAAAGCTCCGGGAACCGCGGCGGCGCAGCGTCCTGCCCAGAGAAAGCAGAGCCGTACCATTCAGGTGAAAAGTACCGATACGGCCATGGGCAAGGCCCTGGCGGCGGCCATGTCCGGTGTGAGAGTGGAAGACCCCGGGAAGGGGGCACAGCCGCAAAACGGCAGGCCAGCGCAAGCCAGCGCCGGGGCAGACGCGGGGCGGCAAAGCGGCAGCCTGGAAAAAAGGGTTAAAAACAAAGCGCAGCTGGCCCAGGAACTGGGCATCGGTGAGATCACACTGACCGATATCCTGAGGGAGCTGGAAAAACCGGCCCGCGACCCCAGAGACGATATGCCCAGACCCATCCTGCGCAGCGACGTTCTGGATATGAAGGACTTAAAGCCGGGCATGGTACTGAAAGGTACCGTGCGCAATGTCATCGACTTCGGCGCTTTTGTGGACATCGGCGTACATCAGGACGGGCTGGTACATATCTCCCAGATCACGGACAAATATATTAAGCATCCACTTGAGGCTGTCAGTGTGGGAGATATCGTGGATGTGCAGGTGCTGGATGTGGATCTGCAGAAAAAAAGGATCTCTCTGACCATGAAGATCAAAGAAACAGGAGGACAGACAAAATGAACAGGATATCGGAACTTCAGAGAAACAATAAAGCGGCGATGACGGCCCATTTTATAACCGTGGCGGTAATGCTTGCGCTCATGGTTATTCAGGCGGTCAGAGGGGATATATCCTTTGGGTATGTGGCGGTGATGGGTGTGATCGGCGCCGTGCCGGTGATCCTGGAATTTATCTTTTGGAGCCGTAACAGAGAGACGAATATGGTGCGCCATCTGGCGGCTGTAGGCTTTGCCATATTTTATACGGTATGCATGTTTACGGAAGTGAATCAGCTGGTGTTTATCTTTGTTATTCCCATAGTGTTTGTGGTGGCTGTGTACAATGATGTGAAATACCAGATGCTGATCAATATAGGCACTGTCCTGGAAAATCTGGCGGTAGTGATACTGGGAGCCGCCACAGGAAAATTCGGCTATCAGGGTGTGGAAACGGCTGTTATACAGATGGTGGTCATATGTATGGTGGCGGTGTATTCCGCTTTCACCACCAGAACGCTGAAAGCCAACACGGACCAGAGGATAGGAGATATCTCCCAGTCGCGGCAGCAGGCGGAAGTCTTGCTGCAGGCCAATGCGGAACTGTCTGACAGGCTGTCGGAGGGGATCACCGCGGTTCACGAAAAGATGGAGGAACTGAGCAGGGCGTCAAAGGCGACCAAGGCCGCCATGGAGGAAGTGTCCGCGGGCGCGGAGGACACCTCCCGGCATGTTATTAATCAGAGACAGCAGACCGAGACCATTCAGGGCAAGGTCAACGAGGTACATGACGTTTCCGTACAGATCAGTACCAATATGCGGCAGACGATGGACGCGCTGGACACCGGCAACCGGAACGTGTCTGTGCTGGTAGGGCAGGTGGAGGCGTCTGTGGAGAACGGGACGGCAGTGAACGAAAAGCTGGAAACCCTGGGGAAATATATGGAAAAGATGAACACCATCGTGGAGCTGATCGGAGGCATCACCTCCCAGACCAGTATGCTGGCACTGAACGCCAGCATTGAGGCCGCCAGAGCAGGAGAGGCGGGCAGGGGATTCTCGGTGGTGGCCACACAGATCTCCGAGATGGCCACCAGGACCAAGGACGCTACGGTGAGTATCAACAGTCTGATCGACGATGTCTCAAAGGCCATACGAGAGGTAATGGGGGTAGTGGCGGACATGGTCTCCGGCATCGATGAAGAAAAACAGGGCGCTCTGCATGCGGCGGAGAGTTTTCAGGCGATCAGGGACAATGCCCAGGCGGTCTGCGGCAATATGGAGGGACTTGCCCAGGCGGTAGAGGAACTGAACGCATCCAATCAGGTGATCGTGGATTCCGTACAGACGATCTCAGCGATCTCCGAGGAAGTGTCCGCCCATGCCGGCGAAACCATGGGCGCCGAGGAAAAAAACGCGGTGGTCATGGAACAGATCATACAGGTCATGCAGGAACTGATGACTCTGGCGCGGAAATGCTAGAAGAATATAAAAGAAACGGCGCAGGCAATGCCTGCGCCATAGTTTATTTCGGGATGATATGGGGACTATCTTCTGGCCTTGATGATGGGACTTAAGGGTTTGTAGACCAGCATGGTGATCAGGGATACGCTGCTGCCCTTTATCAGATTAATGGGAGCCACGCAGCAGGCCACAAAACTGACCAGGCTTCCGTCGCTCACAAGAGGATTGATCTTTGTTCCCATGGCCAGAATACTTTCCAGCGGCATGCCGTACAGTCTGGAAAAGGCCGGCAGCAGATAGACGGCGTTAAAGGCGGTGCCGAACAAAGTCAGGATCAAAGTTCCGATCACGCATCCTGCCAGGGCGCTCTTTTTACTCTTCTTAAAATAATAGATGAGAGAGGCGGGCAGGATGAAACTGCAGCCGATGACGAAATTGGCCAGATCTCCCACGAAAGCGGTGCTGGTCCCCTTGATCATAAGTTTCAATAGGATCTTGACGGCCTCGATCAGCACGCCCACCACCGGGCCGAAGGCGAAAGCTCCCACCAGCGCGGGCAGCTCGCTGAAATCCAGCTTGTAAAAATCGGGTGCCAGAAAGGGCAGGGGGAAGTCCAACAGATGCAGGATCAGGGCGATAGCCGAAAACATCGCCGTCATGGTCATTTTCTGCGTGGTAAGGGCGCGCTCTTTGACGCCGTTCTTCCTGTCTGCAAGTTTCTCCAGAGCCAGAGCCACCACAAAAATGGCTATGACGATCAGCAGGAACTGCACTGCGAAAAGGGTGTTTGCCTTTACGCTCTCGATAAATTTGTTCATAATGTTTCCTCACTTTCCGCCGCGTGCCGCGGCCTATGTATTTTTTTGCCAGGAAAGTCTTTCGTGTAAAAAAACCCTGATCTTTGCGGAAAACCGCAAAAGACCAGGGCCGATTCGCATGATATGCCGACGGGTGTCTAACACCCGCCTGTTTCCATGTTCTTCTTCCATCCAGACTGTACTGTTGGTACCGGATTCTCACCGGTTCAGCCATAGTGTCACCACCACGGGTCGCGGACTGATATGTTTCCATATATCACCGCCAGTAGGGAATTGCACCCAACCCTGAAGACTCACCTTATGCGTTATAGTATAGCGCTGCCTATTTCGTTTTGCAAGTCTTTTTTTTGTCTTGCATTTTGTGCGGCATCTGTTTATAATCTAGGTAGTCAGACGAAAGAAGATTGGGAAGGATACAGATAGTATGAAGAAATTTTTAAAAGAATTTAAGGAGTTTGCGGTCAAAGGAAATATGATGGATCTGGCGGTGGGCATGATCATCGGCAGCGCGTTTACCAGTATCGTGAGTTCTCTGGTCAATGATATTTTTATGCCTGTGGTCAGTATTTTCACCGGCAAATTGGACTTTTCCAATCTGTTCGTGGCGCTGGACGGGAATCATTATCCCACGCTGGCGGCGGCCCAGGAGGCCGGGGCAGCCACACTCAGCTACGGCAGTTTTATCTCGGGACTGATCAATTTCCTGATTATGGCTTTTGTGGTGTTCCTGATCGTAAAGGCTCTCAATAAGCTTAAAAAAGAGCAGCCGAAAGCGGTGCCCGTCACCAAAAAGTGCCCCTACTGTAAGAGCGAGATCGCACTGGAGGCAAGCAGATGCCCTCACTGCACTTCTCAGCTGGAACAGTCAGAGCAGTAGGGACGGACACAAGAGACTTTGATGGGAGCCCTATGCAGGCAGAGGTGGATATGATTGAATTCGATGTGAAAATAGAGGCGCAGGATCTGTATAATTATATGATGGCTCATGCCTACAACAGCGCCTCCGGCCTGATCGGCAGCTGCTTTGGCGCGTTGATGATAGTGATCTTCGGTCTGGACCCCAGGCAGTGGATCTTTCTGGTCTGCGGCGTGATCCTGCTGCTGTATTTGCCGGTGAGCCTAAAATTGAAGAGCAAGCAGATTGCGCTGACCAACCCTTCCTTCCAAAAACCGCTCCACTATACGCTGGACGAGGAGGGGATCGCGGTGTCTCAGGGGGAGACAACGGAGAGGCAGGCCTGGACGGATCTGTACAAGGCCACCGCTACGGGAAAGAGCGTGATCGTATATACTACAAAGGTCAGCGCGGCTATTTTTCCCAACCGTGACCTGGGGGAGCAGCGTGCCGACGTGGTGAAGATGATCAGTACTCACATGCCGCCGGGCAAGGTCAAAATTCGCGGCTAGCGCGCCCTCTGCTCAACGGCGGGGGAGGGAAACGCGGGCAAGACAGTCGGCGAAACGGAAACGACGGAGTACATTGGCAATCGGAAAAGAGGAAGATTTGGCAGAGACAGAGAATATAAGGGCATGGGAGAGCCATAGCCCGCAGGAGACTTTTTCCATAGGAGAACGGCTGGGACGCCAGGCTATCCCGGGGCAGGTCTATACGCTGATCGGGGAGCTGGGCACGGGAAAGACTGTATTTACCCAGGGGGTAGCGGCGGGGCTTGGGATTGCCGGTCCGGTAAACAGTCCCACTTTTACGATCATGCAGGTGTATGAGGAGGGGCGGCTGCCCTTTTATCATTTTGACGTCTACCGCATCGGAGATCCGGAGGAGATGGAGGAGATAGGATACGAGGAGTATTTCTTTGGGGAGGGGGTCTGCCTGATCGAGTGGGCCGACCTGATCCCGGAACTCTTGCCTCATGGCCATATGCGGATCACCATCGAAAAGGATCTGGAAAAGGGCTTTGACTATCGCAGAATCGTAATGAAAGAAGTGGAATGAGCATGAAAGTACTGGCAATAGACAGTTCCGGCCTGGTGGCCAGCGTGGCTTTGGCGGAGGACGAAGTGCTGCGGGCGGAATTTACAATAAATGACAAAAAGACCCATTCCCAGACGTTGCTGCCCATGTTGGACCAGCTCCGTCAGATGACGGGATTGGAGTTGGACACGGTGGATGCTGTAGCCGTGGCTGCCGGCCCCGGTTCCTTTACCGGGTTGCGGATCGGTTCGGCAACGGCCAAGGGTCTGGGTCTGGCGCTGAGAAAGCCTCTGGTGGAGGTGCCTACTCTGGAGGCGCTGGCTTACAATCTGTACGGTACGGACAGGCTGGTGTGCCCTATGATGGACGCCCGTAGGAATCAGGTATACACGGGACTCTATGAGTACGTGGGAAAAGGCCGGGCCATGTCTGAGACCGGTTCTCCCGGTACCTCGGGTACAGCCCGGGATATATGGGGGCGGGACAGCTATGAACTGCGTGTCCTGCAAGATCAATGTGCCGTGGAAGTGGCACAGATCGTGGAGCAGTGCAACCGGCTGGGCCGGGAAGTGATCTTTCTGGGAGACGGGGTGCCGGTATATCTGGAACAGATCAGGGAGCGGATCAGCGTGCCCTACGCGCTGGCTCCCGCCCATGTAAACCGCCAGCGGGCGGGCAGTGTGGCGGCTCTGGGAGTGGTGTACGCATCCCGGGGACAGACGGTGGACGCGGCGCTGCATCAGCCCCTGTATCTGCGCAAGAGCCAGGCGGAGAGAGAAAGGGAAGAGGCGGATGATCATACGGGAGCTTAGAACGGAGGATGTGGAACCGCTCTGTGTAATAGAGTCCAAGTCCTTTTCCATGCCCTGGTCCGCAGCGGATTTTGTCCGGCTGATACAGGACCGCGACAGCCTGTATCTGGTGGCGGAGGAAGACGGCCGGGTGGTGGGCAGCTGCGGCGTCACCAATGTGTCCGGGGACGGTGAGATTGATAATGTGGTGGTGGACGAGGCGTACCGGAACCGGGGGATCGCTACGGCGCTGCTGCGGGAGACTTTGAAAAGGGGACAGGCCATGGGCGTAAAGGCATTTACGCTGGAGGTGCGTGTGAGCAACGCGGCGGCTATCCATGTCTATGAAAAGGCGGGCTTTGTGTCGGAAGGCATCCGCCCACGGTTTTATGAGAAACCCACGGAGGATGCAATGATTCTGTGGAAAAGAGATGATTAGAATGCGTTCCAACAATTCCCACGCCAATTCGACAAAAAACGTGCTACAATGTATGCGGATGCACGAAGGTGATTGACACAGATTGGTGGAGGATGATGATGAAACGGGAAAATAAAATTTTTTGCAATCGTTGCGGAAAAGAATTACAGCAGCGGGAGGACGTGGTCCGGGAGGGATATTTTTCGGCGGATGTGTCCTTCGGCTATTTTAGCAATAAGGATGGGCTGCGGCACCGCTGGGATCTGTGTGAAAGCTGCTATGACGCTCTGACGGACAGTTTTCGGATTCCGGTGGAGGAGAGCGAAGTAAGCGAGCTGGTGTGACACCGGAGAGCGCGCCGCCATCCCACGAATGCAGATAGGAGACGGCGATGCTGGATGTGTGTTTGCTGGGAACGGGAGGAATGATGCCTCTGCCTTATCGGTGGCTGACCTCCCTGATGATGCGTTATAACGGAAAGAGTATACTGATCGACTGCGGCGAGGGAACCCAGATCGCGCTGCGGGAGAAGGGCTGGAGTCCCAAGCCCATCGATATCATATGTTTTACCCACTATCATGCGGACCATATCAGCGGCCTGCCGGGCATGCTGCTGACCATGGGCAACGCGGAGCGGACCGAGCCGCTGCTGCTGGTGGGACCCAGAGGATTGCAGAGAGTTGTCAGCGCGCTGCGCTGTATTGCCCCGGAACTGCCCTTTGAGATCCGCTGCGAGGAGATCACGGAGCCGGAACAGACATTTTTCTTTGAAGGATTTCAAATTGAGGCTTTCAAGGTGAATCATAATGTGTTATGCTATGGATATAGCCTGGTAATAGACCGTATCGGGAAGTTTCAGCTGGAGAAGGCTCAGGAGCTGGGCATCCCTCAAAAGTGCTGGAGCCGCCTGCAAAAAGGGGAGACCCAGGAGGTGGACGGCCGAGTCTATACCCCGGATATGGTGCTGGGGGAGCCGCGCAAAGGGTTAAAAGTCACCTACTGTACGGACAGCCGGCCCACGGAGAGTATCGTGGCCCATGCCAAAGGAGCGGATCTGTTTGTCTGCGAGGGGATGTACGGCGAGCCGGACAAACTGGCCAAGGCCAAAGAGAACAGGCATATGACCATGTACGAGGCGGCACGTATGGCCAGGGAGGCGCAGGTGCCGCAGCTGTGGCTTACACATTACAGTCCTTCCTTAAGCCGTCCGGAGGAATATATGCAGGAAGTGCGGAAGATATTCCCTGCCGCCGTGGCAGCCAAAGACGGAAGAAGCGTGGAACTGAATTTTCTGGATTAGGAGCGGCGCATGAAGACGAAAAAGGGCAAATTTACAACCCAGACCACCATAGTGGTCATGGTACTCATTGTAGCGGTAGTGGGATACTACTGCTATTTGGTGAACCGTTCAAACCGTCAGGTGGAAGAGCGGACTCTCACAACGGTGGAGAACATATTGCTGCGGGATCTGGAGAACAATTATCCTCCCACGCCCAAAGAGGTGATCCGCTATTACAACGACATTATCAAGTGTTTCTACAATGAGGACTGCAGTCAGGAGCAGCTGGAGGAGCTGGCTCTCAAGGCAAGAGGGCTGTATGACCAGGAACTGCTGGACCACAATGCATGGGATACATATATCTTTAATTTGGAGGCAGAGATTCAGGACTTTAAGAGCAATAAGCGCAAGATATCCAATATTTCCCTGGCCGCCAGCACGGATGTGGACGAATTTACCCAGGACGGCTACAAATTTGCCAAGATACGTTGCGGATACAATATCCTTCAAGGCAGGGAGAGCTCGTCTACCATACAGGTATATCTGCTGCGCAAGGACAGTGACGGACACTGGAAGATATACGGCTGGGATCTGGCGGAGAACGTGGGTAACGGCCAGAGAGAGGATTGAGGGAATGGAAGAGGAAAAGGATATATATATACTGGCCATCGAGAGCTCCTGTGACGAAACGGCGGCAGCGGTGGTGAGAAACGGCAGAGAAGTGTTATCTAACGTGATCTCCACGCAGATAGCACTTCATACTTTGTACGGGGGCGTGGTGCCGGAGATCGCCTCCCGCAAACACATCGAGAAGATCAATCAGGTCATAGAGGCGGCGCTCAAGGAGGCGGGTACAGAGCTGCGGCAGATGGACGCCATAGCCGTGACCTATGGGCCGGGCCTGGTGGGAGCCCTTTTGGTAGGCGTGTCGGCGGCCAAGGCCATCAGCTTTGCCACAGGGATTCCCCTGGTGGGGGTACACCATATTGAAGGACATATCAGTGCCAACTATATTGAACACAAGGAACTGGAACCGCCCTATGTGTGCCTGGTGGTGTCCGGCGGTCATTCCCATCTGGTGGTGGTGAAAGATTACGGCGAGTATGAGATCATCGGACAGACGAGGGACGACGCGGCGGGGGAGGCCTTTGACAAGGTGGCCCGCGCCATCGGCCTGGGGTATCCCGGAGGCCCCAAGATAGACAAGGTCTCCCGGGAGGGCAATCCCGATGCCATCGCTTTTCCACGGCCCAAGCTGGCGGATAATGTCTATGATTTCAGTTTCAGCGGCCTTAAGTCGGCGGTACTGAACTATCTGAACGGCTGCCGGATGAAGGGGGAGGAGATCTGCCAGGCGGATGTGGCGGCCTCCTTTCAGAAAGCGGTGGTGGAGGTGTTGGTGGAACATTCCATGTATGCTTTGCGGGAATATGGCTACGATCGCTTTGCCATTGCCGGGGGAGTGGCCTCCAATTCCGCCCTGCGGGAGGCTATGGCCGGGGCGTGCCGGGAGAATAACATACGCTTTTATTACCCCAGTCCCGTGTACTGCACGGACAATGCCGCGATGATCGGTGTGGCGGGGTATTACGAATACAGGCGGGGGCGGCGCAGCGGCCTGGATCTCAACGCCGTGCCCAATCTGCGGCTCGGTTCCAAAGAGGCATTTTAAGAGGTATATATATTATGAAAAAAAAGAGATGTACCGCCGTGCTCCTGGCGGCAGGCAGCGGCAGCAGAATGCATAGCAGCGTACCAAAACAGTTTATGGACCTGGGAGGCAGGCCGCTGATCTGGTATTCTCTGGAAACCGTGGAGCGTTCCGCCATCATCGACGACTGTATTTTGGTGACCGGGGCGGAGGATGTTTCTTATGTGCAGCAGGAGATTGTAGAGAAATACGGTTTTACCAAAGTGAGCGATATCACGGTGGGAGGCGGACAGCGTTATGAGTCCGTGGCTCACGCTCTGGAGCTGCTTGAGAACAGAGGGCTGAGAACTGCCTGCGAGGACGGCTTTGTGTTTATCCATGACGGGGCGAGGCCCTTTCTGACAGAAAAGATACTGGAGGATACCTACGCCGCCGCTTACGCCTACGGCGCCTGCGTGGCGGCCATGCCCTCCAAGGACACGGTCAAGCTGGCGGACCCGGAGGGCTATGCCTGTCAGACACCCAACAGGAACAGCGTGTGGCTGGTACAGACGCCCCAGGTGTTTGAGGCGCGGATGATATGCGAGGCCTACCGCATGCTCATGACAAGTCTTCCCACGCTGGAGCGGCAGGGGATCGAGATCACGGACGATGCGATGGTGGTAGAGACCATGCTGCACCGTCATGTTAAGTTGGTTCCGGCCTCCTATGAAAATATTAAAGTGACCACGCCGGAGGACATGCGGATAGCCATGGCCCTGCTCCCGGGCAGTCTTTCTGGCGGACAGCCTTAAACACGGCTGTCCTGCCCGGGAGCCAGGAGCCCGTACAGATGTCCGCTGTACTCTTCAAACAGATTTTCTTCCTGCTTTTTCATATATACAGTCACATCATCTTCCCCAAAATACAACTGAAAGTGAATACTGCCCACGCTGGTATCCAGCAGATGGGTGCGGATGTAAAAAGTGTGCTCGTCCAGCCACATACCGCTGGAGGCGCAAAACATATCATAGACCGGGAAACGGCAGGGGGTCACCTCGTCCGACCCAAAGGGCAGACGGCAGCGGGAATCTCCCAGCGTATAACACAGAGTTCCCGATCCGGGGGCCAGTTCCAGGAAAAGCTCGGTGAACGGGCTGTCCCCCTGTACCCGGTACACTTTCCCCCGGATTCTGGGGCCGTCTGTCCGTAAGTCCAGAAAACTTCCCGCCCCGTAGGGCCGTTCTGCCGGATCGCAGCCGTCCCGCAGACAAGGACTGCCCGGCCTGACAACTAACTTCCCCCATGTGTCCGCCAGATCACCGTTGCCTCGCAGAGAAGGGCTGCATCCCCGGGACAGGGTATGAGATACCGGTTCCATGCGCAGCCGGGCAACCCGCTTTTGCAGTTTTTGACGGTCATCTTCAGAGATATTGCCACATTCTCTGGTTCGTTCCTGCACCCGGGGGAGCAGAAAGCGGTGAACGGCATCGTAGAGCAGCTGGTTGGCACCCTGCATCCCCTGGGTGTCCCCGGTGGTCACTACCAGCAGTTCCAGGGCGGGATAGCAGAGGATCAGTTGTCCGCCCATGCCATAACAGACCAGAGCGTCATGCTCCCCCCGCCAGAAGGAATAGCCATAGCCCTGGCGCTCGGCGGGGATGGGGCCTGTGACTGCCGTGGCGCTCTGCCAGGCCACAGCCTGCGCCAGCAGATCCTTTCGCAGCAGTACCTTTCCGTTGCAGGTCCCCTCCTGCATAAGAAAGCTCCCCAGCAGTACCAGATCTTCCGACGTGGCCATGAGTCCGCTGCCGCCCATGGAATGCCCGAAAGGATCGGTGAGCATATAAGACTTCTCGCTCCATCCCATCTCCCGCAGCATCACATCCTTTAAGTAGTCCAGCATGGGACGGCCGCTCAGCTTTTCCGCAAGAGCGCAGAGCGTATGGGTAGAGCTGGTGTCATAATGGAACACGGTCCCGGGCTTATGGGTGGGCGGAACCGTGAAAAAGCTCCGCACCCAGTCTTGAGACATATCAAATTTATATGTGGTGGAGGCATGACAGCTGCGCATCATCAACATATTTCTGACCGTAGTCATCAAAACCCATGGATGGGTATCTTCATTTACATATTCGGGAAAATAGCGGCAGATGGGATCATCCAATGAAAGAGAGCCCTCCTCGCAGAGTTTCAGCACGGCCAGCGCAGTCAAATTCTTGCTGACGGAAAACATGCGGTGCAGCTGTCCCTTTTGACAGGGGGCAAAGTATGCCTCCAGCTCTGTATGTCCGGACAGCAGGATGTGAAGACTGTGCAGTGGGATATGAGTCTGACGCAGATGATCCAGCAGATCCAGTAACACAAGGGGGGATATGCCGTTTTGGGCCGCAGGACAGTTGGTTGAGTTTTCCATGGGTATCACCATTCCTTTTTTAATATTGGGGTACATACATGCCACGATTGTGACGCTCATACATTTTAGCACGGAATTCGCGGCTTTTTCAAGGCCTTCGCGTTTATTCCCTTGCAATGAAAGCAATTACATAAAACAAAATTGCAGGCTCGGTAAAAAATGTCAAAGCGCTTACAAATTTGAATATAAAATGTAAACTGACATTTTGTAAAATAATGACATATAGCACAAAATCCCTGCAAAAACTTGAATATATCAAGAATTTCCGCAGAACGCCAATAAGGCGTTCTGCGGGTAGACGCTTTTTTGATTGCCTCTTATAAAAGATATAGCCAAAGTAAAAATGAAAGCGCTTACGTAAGTGGGTCCGGGAAAAATGCACATATAAGTGCACAAAAAAACAGCACAATTAACAAAAAAAAGCAAAAAAACAATGTTTTAAGAAAAATGGGTTGTTAATATGCCCAATGTGTGCTAATATATACATACCGTCAGTGATGGAACGAACGGCGGGACAGGTAAAAAACCTGTAAACACTTACATTTTTAGGAGGAGGATACATTACTATGAAAAAAGCAAGTAAGTTTGTTGCATCCCTTCTGGCAGGGAGCATGGTTTTATCCATGGCAGCCTGCGGAAACGAGGGCGGCAATCAGGAATCAAGCAGCACCCCTCAGCAGTCCACTACTGAGTCTACACCTTCAGGCGGCGGAGATACAACTCCGACAGAGAGCAACCAGCCTGAGTCGGAGCCTGCAGCGGAAGTTGCAAAGCCCGATAAGATTAAGATCATGATTGATGGTACCGTACCTACCCAGGAGAACTACGGCGATGATTTTTGGAAGAAGTATACTGAGCTTACCGGCATTGAAGTGGAGATAATCCAGCCCGACCATGACGCTTACTATGATGTGGTTGGTCAGACTTTCGCAGGCAGAGATTGGCCGGATGTCATCATTCTGTCTTCCACCTACTACACCGGTTACGCGTCTGAGGGCGCTCTGTGGGATATGACCGATGCGTATGCCAATTCCGACCTGAAGGCCCGCCATGACGCTAAGGCCGGCAGCGACACCGTTGTGGACAGCTTGAGAATCAACGGTTCCCTGTATGGTATGCCCGCTACACATGGCAACGGCTGCGTTACCTATGTAAAGCAGTCCTGGCTGGACAACTGCGGTATCGCATCCGTACCCACCAACTATGAAGAGTATGTGGCTATGATGGATGCGTTTACCAACGGCGATCCCGACGGTGACGGTGTTGACGGTAATACCTTTGCGGTAGCTGCCGCAGGTTTCATCGGCAATGAGGCTCCTTTCACCAACTACTTGCCCGAATTCTATCAGGATGCTTATCCTTCTTTTATGCAGGATGCGAACGGCAACTGGATAGATGGCTTTGAGACTGATGCGATGAAAGCCGCATTGGGAAGATTGGCTGACGCTTATGCGAATGGTTATATAGATCCCACTACTCTGACCAACGGTACCGGCGACTGCCGTAACAAGTTCTATGACGATGAGTTTGGTGTATTTACCTACTGGGCAGGCACATGGGGCAACAATCTGAAGAATAACCTGGAGGCCAATGGGCTGTCCGGCGAGCTGGTTGCTCTGCCGCCTATTGCCGAAGTTGGCGCTTATATCGACCGTATTACTCCCGCATGGAGCATCACCTCTGCCTGCGAGAATCCCGAGGGCGTGTTCAAGTATTTCATTGAGGCCATGCAGGATGGCGGCGATGTGCAGTATCTGTTCACCTATGGCGTAGAGGGCAAGCATTGGTCCCAGGCTGCCGAGACTCTGTGGGAGGGCACCGATAAAGAGAAGACCTATGAGGAAGGCCAGTGGCATTTCCTGCCTAACGCCGAGAAACCCGAGACCGCTTACACCAAGGCACACATAGATCCCATGCTGGCTCTGGTTGACTTGGAGGCACCTGAGAACAGCGTGACCGATGTTGCTTTGGATGCGCAGGAGTTGTTCAATGCAAACTGTAAATCCGCGTTTATCGTCCCTTCTACGGATGAGATGAGCATGTACAACGGTGACTTGACCACTCTGAAGAACGAGCTGATCGCTAAGGTTACCATGGGTGAGATGACTATTGACGAAGCATATGCAAAATATGAGGCTGACGGCGGCGCAGAATGGTCCAAGACCATTGTTGACTCCCTGAACGCCCAGTAAAGTAAGTTGATCGCGGTTAGCAAGAATATAATTTGTGGAGCTGTGGAGTAATCCATGGCTCCGCATATTCTTGGATGTATGGGTGGATTATATTTATAGAAGAGGAAGAGCAGATATGAAAAAAACGAAAACAGCAGTTCCAAAGCAGAAGATCAGCGGTGCCAAGCTTTGGGCCAAGATATATAAGTACAGGGGATTTTATTTGATGTTTCTGCCTGTATTTGTTTTTGCAATAATATTTAGCTATCTGCCAATGTTAGGTATCGTGCTTGGCTTTACCGACTATAACGGCATCAAAGACCCAACCTTTGTCGGCTTTAAACATTTTGAAAGAATGTTTAAAATGGCCAATTTCTGGTCAGCTTTCGCGAACACAATTGTGATCAGTTTGGTAAAGCTCATTTTGACGACACTGTTTGCGGTAATAGTGTCCCTGCTCCTAAATGAAATTGTGAATCTTCATTTTAAGAAAGTGGTTCAGACGATTATCTATCTGCCCCATTTTATGTCATGGGTGGTGACAGCGTCCATCTTCTCGCTGATCTTGGCTCCCACCAACCATGGTCTGGTAAATACTTTCCTGGTGAATATCGGCGTGCTGGATGCCAATAATATGATTTATTTTCTAGGATCAGAAAAGTGGTGGCGATTTGCGTACTACATAATTAACATTTGGAAAGAAACTGGCTGGCAGACCGTTATTTTTATGGCTACGTTGGCCGGCATTAACACAGAACTTTATGAGGCAGCCGCAATAGATGGCGCCGGGCGTTGGAACAAGATGCGTTTCATTACTTTTCCCGCGCTGGCAAATACTATATTGACAGTATTTATTCTGAATCTGGCAAAGGTTATGAATCTGTTCGAGTCCGCATTCGTATTGCAGAATGATGCGGTACTGGGTACGGCGAACGTGCTGGAGACATATATTTACTATCAGACTTTCAACAGCGGCGCTATTCCAAACTATGGATATACAACAGCTATCGGTTTGTTTAAGTCGTTGGTAGGCTGCGTACTTGTACTTGTCTGCAACCAGTGGAGCAAGAAAGTACGTGAAGGCCGCGGAATCGTATAGGGAGAGGAGACGGATATGAAAACGAAAAAGAAATTTCCGGTTTTCCGGATTGTCAATGGCCTGATTTTTATTATTTTGGCATTGATTATCATTATTCCCATGTGGAAGATTCTGGTGGACTCATTTGACTTAAAGACTGCTTACGGTATGAAACTGTGGCCTGAGAATTTCGGCTTGGCAGGATATGTCTCTGTGTTCCGAAATCCAACGCTGTTCCGACCCCTGGTGATTTCCTTTATCACTACGATCTTGGGAACGATTTTGGCGTTGACGCTGTCTACCCTGGGCGCGTATGTGCTGATTCAGTGGGAGATGCCAGGCAGAACGTTTTTTGCCAACTTCCTGTTGTTTACGATGATTTTCAATGGAGGTATGATCCCTACTTATCTGGTGCTCAGTTCCATGCACCTGACCAATACTCTGCTGGTAGTTATCCTGTTCCCGGCTTTGAATGTATATAATCTGGTGCTGATGCGTAACTTCTTTGAGGGTATTCCCCAGAGCCTGTTTGAGTCGGCGACATTGGATGGCTGTTCCCCGATGCAGACATTTATCCGTATTGTGCTGCCTATGTCCAAAGCCGCGCTGGCATCCATCGGTCTGATGTATGCAGTGACTTATTGGAATGATTATACTCATTATAAATTGTATATCACAGATTCTAAATGGTATAATTTCCAGATGAAACTGCGTAGCGTTATCATGGGCAGCGATCTGCCCCAGTCAACCGGCGGAGCTACCGAGAATACGGTAAAGAATGCAGCGATCATCGTGGTTATCATTCCTTTTATGCTTTTGTATCCATTCTTACAGAAATATTTTGTAAAGGGTGTAAATATCGGTGCGGTAAAGGAATAAATAAAGATATCGTATATACCGAATGCAAGACAGGGGAAACTTCGGTTTCCCTTGTTTTGCCGAATGCGTAATTCCTGTTAACGTAAGTGTGCGGCTGATTCCTTGAAATGACGGTGCACAGGAGGCGTGTCAATGAATACAATTTTTTGGGCGGGAGATTCTACCGTACAGACAAATGATTACTCCACTTATCCGCAGACCGGAATCGGTCAGGTCTTTTCTTTATTTATGAATAGGGATTATCATGTGGAGAATCATAGTAAGAACGGGCGCAGTACCAAAAGTTTTATAGACGAAGGAAGACTGAAGGAGATAGAAGGGCGGATAGGCGAGGGCGATTTTCTCTTTATTCAGTTTGGGCATAATGATGAAAAGACAGAAGATCCATTAAGATATACGGAGCCCTTTTCGGGATTTGTGAGCAACCTGGAGTGCTTTATCCGCGTGGCAAGACAACATGGAGCCTATCCTGTGCTGATCACTCCGTTGGAGCGGCGAATATTTGACGGCGAAGGGAATCTGGAGCCCAGTCTGCACAAGGACTATGTGACTGCGATGAAACAGACGGCCGAGCGATATGAGGTACCATTGATCGATCTGTGTGGTATGAGCCGTGAAGTTCTGGAGCGTGCAGGGGAACAGGAGAGCAGAAGATGGTATATGTTTTTTCCGGAAGAGACTTATCGGGAGCACCCGGAGGAGTCCAGAGATAATACGCATCTGCGCTACGAAGGAGCCGTTTTGTATGGCAGTCTCATCGCCAAAGGACTTCGTGCATTGGGCGGCATCTATGGGGATTTGCTGGCAGATTTTTGATATCGCAAATTTTTGCATAATTCTTTAAAAAAGTTGTTGACAGTGCCAGGCTTTTTTGTTATTATATTTCTTGCCGTTGAGAAAACGGAGCGAAAAGAATGGCTCGCTATAAACTATTGGAGAGATATCGAAGTGGTCATAACGAGGCGGTCTTGAAAACCGTTTGTCCGCAAGGGCGCG
>ERZ777305.877-NODE-877-length-44025-cov-4.434478_pt1 | contig 44025 bp, 44 predicted proteins | sample MGYA00374965_ERZ777305 | MGnify/ENA primary metagenome ERZ777305 (study PRJEB29328, sample SAMD00013331) | mouse gut metagenome | study: EMG produced TPA metagenomics assembly of the Metagenome analysis of fecal microbiota from mouse which was promoted...
GGGTATTAACAAATGAGGGATATAGTTTTAGTATCATACGATTTTACACTACTCTCAAACATTAATAATAGTTTATGCAGCAGCAATTATGTTTTAGTATCATACGATTTTACACTACTCTCAAACTTAATGTTAGTATATAATAAAATTTTTAAAGTTTTAGTATCATACGATTTTACACTACTCTCAAACATTTCATCATAAAAAATATTGCCTTGAAAGTTTTAGTATCATACGATTTTACACTACTCTCAAACCTCAAATTCAAGAATAAATACTTTACTGTATTAAAAACCGCATAACACTTATATACATTATATAACTCTACACCCATCAAAATCAATAACAATTTTATTTTCTCCCACAAAAACATCTCTATTTTCGATACACAACAAATACATTTCCTCATACATGGCAGTCCTCTGTATTTGCTTCCATTCATCTGTATCAAACCAACCTGACATTCCAAATAACACTAATACTTTATTGTGCAACACCCTTGATGAAATTTTTACATAATCATCAAAACGCTCCATAAGATTTTCTTTTTTATCAATCCCTCCTATTCCCATCTTAATTATATTCTTGATATCTATCTCATTAAACTTTGTTTCATATTCCAGCTCCCAGTCTAACTCATACATATACGCTTCTATATCACTAACCAGCCTCCTTGTTTTCTCAAAATGGCTTTCATCTGTTGCTATTCTATATGCCTGCTCCATAATGGCTCCCTGAATTTTTCTACTGTCAAAATCCATGCAAAATATCGAATCTATCACATCTAATAATGTAGTTTTCTTCAATATTTTTTCATTATCTGAGAATATCCATTCTTCGTTATCATCTTCTAGTGATGTTCGCAAATTTTGTACAACTTCCCTATATAATCCGGGTGATTCTATTACAAGACAATTAATTTTTTCAATGCTTAATTCCATCTTTAAATCTAAATTCTTACAGTAAAATTTCAAAAAATCACCAGCCTCTCATCCGTACACAACACATCAGTAACAAATTCCCCGCATATATATTCCATGCGGTTAAACTGTTTTTCTGTTATTGTCATTAACTGAACTAATCCTTTAGGTGGCTTATTTCGCTTTACACTTTCAACAACGGAATCTGCTACCGTCTTGTTAAGAGCCATTTTTGTGTATACAGACTCCTGCATCATCAGAAAGCCTCCCTTTATCAAAAACTTTCTGAATTTTGCATATTCGCGCCTATCCTCTGCTGATAATGTTGGCAGGTCAAAAAATACAATTACTCTCATAAATCTATAACTCATGCTGATAAAACTTTATGACAGATAAATCTCTTTCATTCAACGCGTCAAATACACTTTTGCTGTAAATCCGCATTGCCTTACTTACATACTCCCTATTTCCATCAATATATACAGTATGATTCAATATATCCACCAATTCCATCTTCTCCTTACTGCTAAATTCCGCCAGCTCCATATGTACTACCTTTCTGTCTACCAGTACCCTAAATGGCTCCATTAAGTCACATGCTAAATTAAACTGGTTAAACATATTATCATGAAAAACTCCAAGCTGTGTAAAATATCCCTGCGATACCACCTCCCTTGCAAAAGCTGATAATATAATACTATATCCATAGTTTAACGCTGCATTTATATTGCAGTCTAACGTTCTTGAAAAATCCATTCCAAATAGCGCATTAAAATACACCTTTGCCGCATGTCCCTCCCTGTTTGACTCATCTCCCGGTAATATTTCATTAATATACTGATATAATAAAATACTCTCCTGCTTCTTCATTTCATCCAAAAACTCTGCCTGTTTTCTGATTTTCTCAGCCGCAATCTCCGACCACACAAGCTTTTTGATTTCTTCATTCCAGCATATTTGCTTCTTATATTTTAAGCTGGTATCATGGCTCCCATAGTATCCCACAAGCTCTGCTGACGGCATTCTTTTATCATCACAGAAAATTACTTTTATTTTTTTCCTTGTAAGCTCAGCCAGCAAACTTGTTGTTACAGATACCGCTGTAGACTCAATTAAAAGGATTGCAATTTCACTTAAATTCACCTTCATAACATTATCATTTCTAATTACCAAATGGTTTAATTGCAAATCCAGTTTTGCTCTCCTTGTAATTACAATAGTCCTCCAGCTCATTAATTTATCCTCTCTATTACTTCAAATATTCCTGTTACCGACTGATGAATTATTGATAAATGTTTCCTTTCAGTCACATTCATACTAATCCGTATTGCTCCGCTAGTTTTTCCTCCTCCTATTCTTGATAAATCTGGCATCTCTGATGTACATTCAAACAATTTTAATAACTCATATATTTGAACAGCTTTTTCATCTATGGATAGCTCTTTAAATTTATCAATGCCCTTTTCCATAATATTTTTAAAATTATCAGGTAACCCCTTATATATACTGCATTCTAATTTTTCTTTAAGCATATAATATATATCCACTAATGCCTCGTCTGTAATTCCACTATTTTGGTTTATACTTATACCTTTTTTCTGTTTTTGGTCTTGCATAAATTTACTTATTTCTTTAAATGGCTTATAATACTTTTCATTTACAATCAACTGAATTGCATTATGAACAATTAATTGTGTTCCCGATTTTCCAGCCAACCTCATTTTAAAGCCATCTGTAACCATAAGCGTCTGTATCAATATTTTTCTTACCAATTTTACATCTTTAAGCTTATATTCTTCCGCAAAATATTTCTTTGCAAAATTTTCATCCTCCTCAAGCTTTTTCTTTAGATGTAACGGCACAGGCGCAATATATTTAGACAGTTTATCTTTCTTATCCTTTCCTTCAATTAATACAAAATAAGTAATTGAAGCTGAGTTGTATCCTCCATACAAATTAATGTTATTAAGACGTTCATTATTCTTTCCACTTTTAAGCGGTACTTGTCCATCTCCCTTTTTCTTTGGCTGAACATCAAATAACTTTCCTCCAGCCTCATATGTCTGTCTTGTAACAAGCACCCTATCACATTTCAGCGTCTCCTTTACCTTAATTATAGTTCCGTCCTTCCCCGCCTTCCATGCCATTTCAAAGCTATAATTAACATCAAAATCAAACATCCTGTACAGATTATACGTTCTATAAGTACCATTTCTGTCAAAATACTTTCTTACATCCTTCGTAAACCTAAGATGATACACATTTCCAACCACAATATTCAGATACGCATCCTTCGCATGATGCAAATCATTAATATCTCTTACCTTAAGTATCTTATACTGCTGCCTAAATCTTGAAACATTACCTGCCTTTGAATACACTATTTCTGTTTCTTCGGGAATAACATACCTTAAGGCCTCTGCAAATGCCTTTGTACTCTGTCTTGTCTCTACCAGCTGTCTATTCACAAAGCCTAATAATTCTTCGCTTGTAAGCTCTGTAGTTCTTGTCAGCCTTTTATATTTTTCTTCACTAATAAGCCCTTTTTGTTTCCACACAAGCCAAGTATTTCTCATATCCTCACGAATTTTCCCGTCAAGAGGAAACCTGTCGTCTTTATCTCCATTGACAGGCTTATATACCAGCACCCTGTTATCAAGGCTGTCATCCGCCGTTTTTGACCTTGGGTAAATATGGTCTATGTCATATTTATTATTATTCATCAGCTCATCAATTTCAATTTTTTTCCCTGTATACGCGCATTTTCCAAGCTGCGTATAATACAGATACAGCTTATCGCTTCGCAAAGCGTCGTTATCTGTTTTAAGCAATTTATCATATAACGCTTTCTCATCCTTAATTGACTTATAAAGCTCAATAAGCCTGTCCTTTCTTGTAACGCTTCTTTTCTTCTCCCCTTCTTCTCTAGCCATTTCAACAAATACACGCTTTGGAGGCTTACCCATAGCATGCATAATCTCGTCAGTTACCTGCAAAGCCTTCCATATCTGCCGTTTTACAGCAGGAGAAACATACAAATCATTAACTAAAGAATAATCTATGCCTTTTTTCCGAGCTTCACCGTTTTCCTCTCTTATCAGCTTGGCATAAGGTGAATCACTGCTTTCGATAATCTGCATAAAATTCTCATTAGTATTCCAAAGCCGGTACATTACCGTTCCTATCATTCCCTGCCCCGGCACATCTATAGCCAGCCCATTTAGCAGTTTGTAGGATAGTCTTCCCCAATCCTTGCATTTAAGTGATTTTATCAATGAATTTATCTGATTTTCATACTCAGGATACTTTGATGTAAGCCTTTTCTTTAACAGCTTCGGCTCTGCGCCAAACAAGGTCATATCCTTTATTATGTCCTCCTTAGCTTTTTCTGATAAATTAACGCCTGTAAATTTTTCTTTGAAAGCATGATAGCTTTTTAAAGAAGACTTTATTTCTATATCTATTCCGCTTATACCCTCCTTTTTTAAATCTGCATAGCCCTTCTCTGCTTTCAAATAATCTATCAGCCTTTTCACAGTTACCTTAAGCTTTTTCTCAAACAGCTCATGATATATATCCTGCTTCAGCTCCACGCTTATAGGCTCTGAATTTATTTTAATTTTGTTTATTTCATTAAGGACCATAAATTTTTCATATGTCAGAGAGCTCATGGGAAGTACATCCTCATTCTTTAAATATGTACATTTGCTTGTCATTTTTTCAATAAAATTCTTAGCGCTCTCCTCAATATTAACCTTTTCCTCAAAGTTCCACGGAGTTATTTTTCCGCTGCTTCTCACAGCCCATGCATTGCTTCCCGACACGTTAAGGGGACCCACATAATATGGAATTTTAAATTCCAGCAGCATTATTATTTTCTCACTTACGCTTTTTCCGGTCTCGTCAGTTTCCTTTAAAAAAGGATGATATTTCTCTGCATTGCGGAGTATTTTTTTCAGCTCCTTTTTGTGAAGCTGATACGGAATAACAGAGTTCTCCTTAACTCTTGCTTTTGGCATAAAGGAATCCGCCTCAATTTCATTTTTAATATACTCCTTATTGTCTCCCTCCTTTATTTCAGGTAATATCTCCTTCTTTATAAAATTATAAAAATCTGCTCTTGTACACTTTTTATCCTCTATTACTCCTTTTCTTCCTTTTGTCGAAACCACGCCAACATATCTTGAATAATTATTATCCTGATTTTTTGTAACTCCAAAAACTCTTTTATACAATATTTTTCTTTGTTTATCTTCTCCTATTCCTTCCTCTAAAATAACCCTTTTTAAAAGCCTCAAATCCTTTCTATGCTTATCGTAATCCTTAACCTTGGCAGCGGATATAAGACCGCTTTCATCTCCCTTTAAAATATTAGATAATATCATTCCGTCATATACATTCTTTGCGCAGGCTATAATATCGTAGTTATCCTCCAGATTTGCGGCATAATACTCCTCATTTTCCTCATATGACGCATCGTCAAAGGAGATTTTATTTATCTCAAGAGACTCATAATCCTTTCTGTCAAACAGCTTTGACAATGAAACCTTTCCGCCTGCAATTAATGATGCCAATTCCTTAAACCGCTTGTCGGAAGTACCGACTATATTTATAATTTCCTGTTTTTTACTGCTCTTAACAATTCTTGTATCCTTTAAGGTTTTCTCTATCTGCTCTAATTGTTCTGAGCCTGCTGTAACAGACATAATTTCATCATCTGTCATCATCTCATTCCACTTATCCAGCAAGGCTTTAAAGCTTTCCTTTAAATCCAGATTTACCTCATCACTTCCCATATTTGCAAGAAAATGACCTCTGTTTTTTAATATGTGGGCTATTGCAAGATACAAAAGTCTTACGTCAAACTTTCTGTCCTCCTCCATTAATGCTTTACGGAGATGATAGATAGTTGGAAAATCTCTGTGATAATCTACATCCGTATAATTCTCATCCACAAATAAAGAGTATGGAAGCTGTGGCTTTACTCCGTTTTCATCTCTTTTATCATCATATACATATCTGCTTTCCTTCATCCTTAAAAAGAAACCGCTGTCAACCTTCTGCACCTCCTCCTCAAACAGCTCCCTTAATAAATTCAGACGCTCCTTCTGCCTTTTAAGTCTCCTTCTTGCGCATCTGTTTACCCTGCGCTCCTTTGCTCCTTTAGACGTCTCAAACAAAACTGAGCCCCACGCCCTTTTTCTGTTAATTTTAATTAAATTGTACTCCGTGTCTGTCACTGCCCAGCCTACGCTGCCTGTTCCCATGTCCAAGCCTAAAAAGTATTCTCTTTCCTTCATTTGTAATCCTCCAATTAATTTTTATTTTTTTCTTTTATTTTTTTAATTTTATATTGACATCTTTCAATAAATGATTTATCATATAGTTACGATTTTACACATTACGAGTTCAAATAACGATTAAATCGAAACCACCTATATGGTACTGCGGTTGCAGTTTTTAAAGACTTGATTATCAGGTCTTTTTTTCATATTTTAAAAGCATCTCCTGTAATCCTTCTCTTATCATGTCTCTTAAAGCAGCCGGTCTTATAACCTCTGCTATTCTGCCATACTGTAACGCCCAGAAATATACTGCATTAACATTAGCTCTTATTGATACAGTCACGTTTTCATCCTCCATTTCCACAATACTGTATTCCTTTCCATACCAGTCAATAAAATCACCGATATTATCTTTTTTTATTTTTAATGTAACTCTCTCATTGGCGCCGGAATACATATACACGCTTTCTTTCATATATTTATCAATACTAAAGGCTTGATTTTTATATTTTTCAATTTGATTTATCTCCAGCCTTTTTTCATCAAGTATTTTTACTTCGCTTATTCTGTCTATCCTTCTTGGCTCAATATCTTCTCTTCCGGAAAAACATATCAAATAATATCTTGATTTTTCCAAAACAATATAATATGGATTTACTGTACGTTTCCCTTTCTCTGTCAGATTGCCTCTTATATCATATCCACAGGTTGTAATTTCTATTTTCTTCCTTTTTTCTATGGCTTTGTCTATTGCTTCTACAATTTCACAAACCTTTTCATTGTCCGTATGGTTAGCATTGTTAATAAAATATGTATTCCTTAGCCTGCTTCTTTCCTGCGGCTCCAGCATATCATTCAGCTTATCTGCAATTTTCTTAATATCATTTCCGGGAATTGCCTTAGAATACATTATACTGTTAATTAATATTTTAATTTCAATATTTGTAAATCTTCTAACGCAATATATTCCTCTTTCCCCTGCAATGTAACCATGCTCTCTTAATTCACTGACATATCCTGCCAGAGTATTTCTGCTGACTCTTAAATTATATTCCCTGTCTAAATAATCAATTATATCCTTCTGATACAATCTGTTGGCAAAAGATGAATGATTCATAAGTACTTCCATTATATATATGTCAATAAGCATTTTATCACGCAAATCAACCACCCCGTTTATATTTGATTAATTTCTTTATTCAGTTTTTCACATATATAAATTTTTGTCCTCATAATTATACCACACATTAAGCGCAATAGAATGGTCATAAGAAATTTTTTGTAAATATTTTTTGAAATATTTTATTTTTTCGGCTGTCCATGACACAGGCTTCAAATACCCAAACCTGCGCCATTGCTCAAACCCCGCTTAGAAAGTTATAGCAATATACATGCAAATATGCTACAATAAATTATATTGATATTTACCAACAGGAGGAGGACCATGCCAGTTACAGATTTTCTTGAAAGGAACGCAGAAAAGTACCCTGACGACATAGCATTAGTAGAATTAAACCCGGATGAAAATGACAAAAGAAGAACTACATGGAAGGAATATGAGTTAATTCAGCCCAGCCGCTTCGAGCCTTACCGCAGGGAGATTACATGGAGGGTTTTTAACGAAAAAGCAAACCGTTTTGCAAATATGTTAATTAACCGTGGAGTAAAAAAAGGCGATAAGGTAGCTATACTTATGTATAACTGCCTTGAATGGCTTCCGATTTATTTCGGCGTGTTAAAAAGCGGCGCTATTGCCGTACCCTTTAATTTTCGCTATGATGCGGAAGAAATTTTATACTGCGCCGAGATTGCACAGGTTGACGTTATCGTATTCGGACCTGCGTTTATCGGCAGAATAGAAACCAACGCCGAGCGTCTGATTAAAGGTCGTCTGCTGATTTATGCGGGAGATACCTGTCCTGATTTTGCGGAGAGCTATCTTGAGCTGGTGGCTGACTGCTCCAGTCAAAAGCCTGACGTTAAAATAACAGAGGATGACTTTGGAGCAATTTATTTTTCGTCGGGAACAACAGGCTTTCCAAAAGCTATCTTACATAAGCACCAAAGCCTGACGCAGGCGGCGCAGATGGAACAAATACATCACGGAACAAACCGTGACGATACCTTTTTGTGCATACCGCCCCTTTATCATACCGGCGCCAAATTCCACTGGATGGGAAGCTTGGTGGCTGGCAGTAAGGCTGTATTATTAAAGGGAACGAAGCCTGAGACTATTTTTTCTGCCGTTTCAAATGAACACTGTACTATCGTGTGGCTGCTGGTTCCTTGGGTGCAGGATATACTTGACGCTTTAGATAACGGAGCCTTAAAGCTGTCTGACTATAAGCTTAAGCAATGGCGTCTAATGCATATCGGAGCGCAGCCTGTACCGCCGTCCCTAATCAAACGCTGGAGGGAATATTTTCCTGACCATGCTTATGATACAAATTACGGTCTTTCTGAATCTACTGGTCCCGGCTGCGTACATCTTGGAGTAGAAAATATTCATAAGGTGGGAGCTATCGGTATTCCGGGCTATGGCTGGGAATGTAAAATCGTGGACAAGGATGGCTGCGAGGTAGTCAGGGGAAATGTAGGAGAGCTTTGCGTTAAGGGTCCCGGTGTAATGACCTGCTACTACCACGATGAAAAAGCTACCACCGAGGCCATAAAGGACGGCTGGCTATATACCGGAGATATGGCAATGCAGGACGAGGATGGCTTTTATTTCTTAGTTGACCGTAAAAAGGATATTATTGTAAGCGGCGGAGAAAATATTTATCCTGTTCAGATTGAAGACTTTTTACGGCGGTTTGACAAAATAAAGGACGCCGCAGTCATAGGACTGCCTGACAGACGCTTGGGAGAAAAAACAGCCGCTATCATCGAGATAAAAGATGGCGTAAGCTGTACAAAAGAAGAAGTCGATACATTTTGTCTGGAACTTCCAAGATATAAAAGACCTAAAGAAATAATTTTTGACGATATACCGAGAAACGCCACAGGAAAAATTGAAAAGACAAAGCTCCGTAAAATATATGGGGCAGATTGTCTTGTTGCAAAAGAAAACATGAGTTAAGAAAGGCAGGTTTATTATATGAAAGAATTAATGCTTGGAAATAAGGCTGTTGCGCGGGGCTTATACGAGGCGGGCTGCAAAGTTGTTTCCAGTTATCCCGGAACTCCCAGCACAGAAATTACTGAGGAGGCAGCATTATATAATGAAATATACTGTGAATGGGCTCCAAATGAAAAGGTTGCCCTTGAGGTGGCTCACGGCGCCAGCTTAGGAGGCGTCAGAAGCGCCTGCGCCATGAAGCATGTGGGGCTGAATGTGGCTGCGGACCCCTTATTTACTATTTCATATCAGGGCTTAAATGCTGGTCTTGTTATATGCGTAGCCGACGACCCCGGTATGCATTCCTCTCAAAACGAACAGGATTCCCGCCATTACGCCAGGGCCGCCAAGGTGCCGATGCTGGAGCCATCAGACTCTTACGAGGCTTTACTATTTACAAAAAAAGCTTTTGAAATATCTGAAAAATTTAATACTCCTGTATTATTAAAAATGTGTACGCGAATATCACATTCCCAGAGCATAGTAGAAACAAACCCACGGATAGAGCAAAATCAGGTGCCATACGTAAAGGATTCTGCCAAGGTTATGATGACTGTAAATTCCAGAAATGCGCATGTGCGTGTGGAGGAACGGACAAGAAAGCTTAGGGACTATGGAGAAAGCTGTGATTTAAACAGAGTAGAAATGGGAGACACAAGCCTTGGGATAATCACCTCTTCAACATCGTATCAATACGCAAGGGAAGTATTTGGCGAGAATGTAAGCATACTTAAGCTGGGAATGGTTTATCCTCTTCCGGAAAAATTAATTAAAGACTTTGCTGCAAAGGTAGACCGGGTAATAGTTCTTGAAGAGCTTGACCCTGTTATAGAAAATCATTGCAGACAGTTAGGCATACAGGTTTCAGGCAAGGATATTTTCCCTATATGCGGTGAGTTTTCACAAAACACCGTAAGAGAATGTATGAAGCTTAAAGCTCCCGATACTCTGCATATTGAGGCTTCCATTCCCGGACGCCCGCCTGTTATGTGCGCAGGATGCCCTCACAGAGGAATTTTTTATATTTTACATAAAAAAAATTGCATGGTATACGGAGATATAGGCTGTTACACCTTAGGCGCAGTAGCTCCTTTAAATGCAATGGATTTGAACGTGTGCATGGGAGCTTCCTGTTCGGGACTTCACGGCTTTAACAAGGCAATGGGAAGGGAAGGCGAAGAGCGCAGCGTAGGAGTAATAGGGGATTCCACATTTATTCATTCAGGTATTACCGGAATTACAGATATTGCCTACAATATGAGCAATTCAACTGTAATTATATTAGATAACTCCATTACAGGCATGACGGGACATCAGCAAAACCCTTCCACAGGCAAAAATATTAAGGGAGAGCCTGCCGGAAAGGTGGATTTGGAAGCCTTATGCCGCGCCTTGGGATACAAGCGGATTCGTGTGGTTGACCCATATGAGCTTGAGAATGTGGAGAATGTTTTGACAGAGGAGCTCTCGGCAAAGGAGCCGTCTATAATTATCAGCCGCCGTCCATGCCTTATGATTAAGGGAACGGTACATAACCCGCCTCTTAAGGTAAATGAGGATAAGTGTGTAGGCTGTAAATCTTGTATGAAAATCGGCTGTCCCGCTATTTCCGTAAGGGATAAAAAGGCCCGGATTGACGCTACCTTATGTATAGGCTGTAAGGTATGCACGCAGATGTGTAAACCGGGAGCTTTAGATTAAAATATACACAATAGAAATGAGGAATATAATGGATACAAAGAATATTATGATTGTAGGCGTTGGCGGACAGGGTACCCTGCTTGCCAGCAAGCTGTTAGGTTACGTACTGTTAAATTCAGGCTATGACGTAAAGGTTTCCGAGGTTCACGGCATGAGTCAGCGGGGTGGAAGCGTGGTAACTTATGTCCGTTTTGGAAGTAAGGTATATTCTCCCGTAATAGACATGGGGGAGGCTGATATTATTCTTGCCTTTGAAAAGCTGGAGGCTGCCCGCTGGCTTGAATATTTAAAGCCCGGTGGACAGATTATTGTAAATACGCAGGAAATAGAGCCTATGCCTGTGATTACGGGCTCCATGGAGTATCCTTGTGAGCTGATTAGGAAAATGGAGGATGCAGGAGCAAAGGTTGATGCAGAGGATTTCCTTACCCTTGCTTCCAAGGCAGGCTCTTCCAAGGCTGTTAACATTGCCCTGATGGGAAGACTGTCAAAATATTTTCCGGAAATTTCAGATGAAGATTGGAGAAATGCTATCGTGGCAACTGTTCCTCCAAAATACTTAGAATTAAACCTAAAGGCCTTTGAGCTTGGCAAAAATTCTGAAAACAGTGTATCAGAGCTTTAACAGCTCTGATGCATTGCTTCCCAGAATTAACGATAAATCCTTTTTACCCAGACCGCTTTCCTTTATGAATGTAAGAACTTCCTTCTGGTCGCTCCACGGGCTGTCCGTACCAAATAAAATTTTATTTGCGCCGTGCTTCTCAACCATTCGGAGAAATTGTTTCCTTGAAAGGAGCGGTGTTTCCTGAGGGCTTCGCATTGCGCCTGAAGCCGTCAATATAGGGAGTAATGAAAAGGATGTATCCATATAAACATTTCTTCCTATAATGCTTTGTTCTACCTCATTCCAGCAGCCCCATCCACCCATGTGCGCCAGCACAAGCTTGCGGGGCTTTAGGGTATCAAGAACCGAAACAATGCGGCTTACTGATGAATAATCCGCCTCCGGATAGCTGACGTCATAGCCGGCGTGGACAACCACAATCAAATCATTCTCACATGCGCATTCAATAATCCTCAGACATCGTATATCGTCAATATTTGTCTTTTGAAAAACAGGATGAAGCTTAATTCCTTTTATTCCCTCTCTTGCCAATCCGCAAAGAATTTGACGGTAAGCTTCATTATCAGGATGTATGCCCCCAAATGATATAAGTCCCTTTTCCTTATATTTTTCATTTATTTCCAATGACGTCCTATTTATGGTTTCCTGCTGCCCCGGTCTTGTCACCACAGGAAGCAGCACCGAATAATCAATTCCGGCTGTTTCCATAGATGCGCAAAGCGCGTCCATAGTTCCATTCAGATAATTTTTTACCCCGGCGCTTTTAGCCAGCTTAGCTATTGCATATTCTGCAAGGGCTTCGGGAAATGTATGCGTATGAAAATCAACAACCACAGCAGCCTCCTTTGATTTTATTATAATAAAAATTGTCCTTAGTTCTGCAAAAGTATCTGCTGTCCCTTAACTAATTCATAGGAAATTAATCTGCAGGACTCCAAGTCCTCCTTATACATATCAACGCCGGTAATCTGACTGTTTTCATATGTTGTATAATAATATATTCCTCTGTCAACATTACAGCATGAGGAATATATGGTAAATTCATATTTTCCCCCGCCCATACAAACACAGCCCTTTTGCTGCTCTACTGAGCCTAAAATATGAAAAAACTGACTTATACTTTCGCTTTCCGAATCACCTGAAACGGAATTAAGCTTTGTAAACGCTGCCTTTACAAAGCGCGACTGTGAGGATAAATCTCCCGGTAGTCCCATTGCTCCCATTCCCCGGCTGTATGCATTAAGCTTAAGCTCCTTTGAAAAATTGTTTTCAGGAGGATTTACAGACAAATCCATATAATTGTTTAAATTAAACATTTGATAATTAAAAGGAGGATTGTTTGTAAGCAGACCAATGTTATTGTCATATACTTTTAAGCCGTCCTTTACGGACTCTACCGTAATTGAGGTTTCCTTATCCGATATAATCCAGTGAAGCGTTGCCGTAGGCAATTCCCTGCTAAAGCTTATATCTGTCAGATTAAGCCTGCAAAGAATATTTTTAACCTCATTTATATTTGAGCATTGGCCTAATACCCATGGAATAAATTCAAAAACCGCTATATTGTCCATGCCCTTTACTTCCATATTGTAATGGGCATTTTCAGGAAAATTAAGCCCTGCCATACTTAAGCCCTTTTCATTTGTAGCGTCATAACACAAAGGGTAATCCTCCACCACATACGCCATTCCAATCATTGCGTAATGCCTTTTCATTCTTCCTGCCCTTTTAAAGCAGAATTCGTAATTTCTCGGCGTTACGGTTACAGTCTCATGATAGGAATATTCCAGGTCAAGATTTCTCCCAAAGTATGTGTCCTTTGTTTTATATGTTATCGCAGTACACATTTTTTGCCCTCCACAATTTTTAATTTTCTTAATTTTTCGCTTTATTCTTTCAATTTATCGTTCCCTTGCTTCATACGATTTATTCACGGTATCCGCCTTATCTCACCGCCTTTTCTTCATCTTACATATTACATAATCTTTTCAGCAGATACTTCCTCCCTCTAACATCCATAATTATCCAGCTTACTTACAAAATCACTCCATCTTTCCCTTTTAACCGGAAATATGTCCGACTCAAATATTTTCATAAATTCATCCCTATTAACCCATTTATAGTCAATCGTTTCGCCCTCCTGGAGAATAATGCTGTCCTTTGGTACATCTGTAATACACACATATCCCCTGTATATCGTATCATGTGTCACAACCCTGAATTTCTCAATAAGATTTTCGGCAATAATTCCTGTTTCCTCCTGCAATTCCCGTTTTGCCGCCGCTTCAAAGTCTTCTCCCTTTAATACGCTTCCTCCTGCCCCGCTATCCCAAAAGCCGGGATAATTTGGCTTTCTGAAATCTCTCTGCATCAGAAGAATACTGCCGTCCTTATGTATAACAAACACCTCTGCAACTGCATGTCTGTATTCTGCAGGAATACGCTGTCCTCTGATTAAATCAACGCCTGCCAGTGTTCCGTCAGGATAATATGCATCCCATATTTCCGGCGGATTATTTATAAAATCCATTGCTTTCTCATATAAATACGGATGTATTGCAGGATATGTAAGATTTTCCGGCAGCTCGTCAAAAAAATCAACGGTTTCTATTTCTGACTCCGGCAGCTCTGAAAATTCTGTAATCTCTGCATAAAACAGCATTGCATACACAGTAATTTTATATGCGCACACCGGCTTTATAATGAATTTTTTTGCGCCTGTCTCCTCATACAATTCCCTTTCTGCCGTCTCTATAATAGTCTCTCCTGCCTCTCTGTGGCCTCCCGGACATTCCCACGTATCTCTGTCCCTATGCCTGCACAAAACAAGCTTTCCCTTATATGTACAGACCATTGCCGCTATTTTTAAGTCCTCATCTTTTACATCCTGTATACTGTAAAATCTAATACCCATTTTTCCTCCTGTTTTTCCTGCCAATATACCTGCAGACCCTTTCCTTATAGTTCACATATTCCCCGCCAAACACATCCGGCAAATACTTCTCCTCCTGCAATATTTGCAAATGAAGCATCACCATGGCAAATACCGAAAATATCAATAAAACCCAATTAAAGAACATTAACAATATTCCTAAATATACACAGTAAAAGCCAAGAAAAGCCGGATTTCTGCTGACTTTGTATATCCCGCTTGTCACAAGCTTCGTATCGTCCTCCTTTGCCAGACCTGCCCTCCAGCTATCCTTCATAGTCAATACTGCGCAGGCAAAAATCCCATCGCCGATAAATCCAATAACCGCCCCGGCTATACAAAATCCCGTTGATAACGGTCTGACTGTAAATATACATATTACTTCCGCCAAAACAACCGAATATGTGGCAATTTTCATTATTGCCTCAATATAAAACACTCTATCCCTTTGTCTTCCCTTTGCAATCTGGTCCGTCTGTATTCCCTTTCTCTTTTGCAAAAGCAGCTTTCCCATATAAATTGAGTAAAATATTAATAATATTACTATTCCTGTAATTTTCATCCTTATATAAATCCGTTCTAAATTCATTTACGCTTTTATTATGGCAAACTAAATTCCCTTAAATTTCCCCAAGCATTTTTTCAGCATCATCCGCCGCCTTTACCTTGTCATTTGCCTTTATTATAATTCCCTTCTCATCAATAAGATACGTTGTCCGCACAACTCCCATTGACACCTTTCCGTAATTTTTCTTTTCCTTCCACACGTCGTAAGCCTTTATTACCTCAAGCTCCGTGTCTGAAAGAAGGGTAAAGGCAAGACCAAACTTTTCTTCAAACTTCTTATGTGACGCAACGGTATCCTTACTAATGCCAATTACCACCGCTCCCTTTTCCATAAACTGAGGATACCTGTCGCTGAAACCGCATGCCTGCTTAGTACAGCCCGGCGTGTTGTCCTTTGGATAAAAATATAAAATAATCTTCTTGCCCTTATACTCCTCCAAGGTATGCATAACTCCGTTTTGGTCCGGCAGCTTAAACTCCGGCGCTTTAGTTCCTAACTCTAACATAATAATCCTCCTTTATTTCTCATAAAAATCATATTCTTCTTCTAGCGGAATGCTTTTTGCGTCAAAATTTTCTATATGGACATATTGGCGCTTTTCCATAAACATAATTAATTCGTCTATCTTAAACTCTTCGCCCTGTACCTCCATTTCCACAGAGCCGTCGTATAGATTTTTCACCCATCCTGTAAGTCCAAGCTGTCTTGCCTTGTTTACTGAATAATATCTGAAACCGACGCCCTGCACCCTGCCATAGAAGATAATGTGCCTGCGTATTTTATTATTCATTTATGCTTCCCCTTTCACGGATAATGTATGCATTAAACAGTTCAAGATACTCTTTAGCAGTGGACCATTGCATATAACTGCCAGAATCGTCCATAAACCTAAACCCTGTCAGCTCACTTAACGCCGTGGCGCAGATATGTTCATACATACCATTACTGTCACTTTTGTAAATAATATAATAGAGCGGCATTTCTGCCCTCTCCCCCATATCTGTCACTTTTTTGTATTGAGCTTTTTTAAATACCCTTGGATACCCCTCGGTAATGACAATATCAGGATTTTCCCTTTCTTCCTTTTCTTCTTCAATTACAAGCGCCTGAAGTTGGGAAGCTATTTCTTTCAAATCTTCAACATTAAGCTTTTCAAGGAATTTCTCCTCATCTAATCCATTGGCTGTAATAGCGGACCAGTCAGGCGAAGCCTCTTTTACATGATTTTTTTCTGTATTATTGCTAAAAGCTGTTGTTTTATCTTCTGAGCCAACTGTCTTAACAGGCTTAGAAGCTTTGTCGCTGCAGCCTGCAAAAATAATGAAAATACCGATTATACAGACTAAACCAAGTGTTTTTGCGCATCGATTGCTCATTCTGTAATCCCTCCTCCTGTACTATTCTTCTAAATACATGCTTATTTAAGTATAAAATATTAATCCTCTATTTACAACGTATATTTATAGGCTTATTTTTATTTTTAGCGGGTACACAATTTTAAAAAGGGAATTCCTTATTTTTGTGCTGTTTTTTGCACATACACAAATTGAGATGCAGCCTGCATAGCCCGGATATACTTAGATAATTATAGCATAATCCATATTAATAATCATCAGTTATTTATATAATTATTTATAACATCTGCAAACATCATAAAAGACAGGCGGCGCAATAAAAAAAGTGCCTCTGTCGTGGCAGGGCACTTTTTTTATTGCAATTTTACCGGCAGCCATGCTGCGTCAGGCTGTCGGCTCTCTTGTTAAACAAATTGTAAAAGCTTCACTTTCATTTGTCACATGAAAGCTATATTTCAACCAATATCACATACTTCCCTCTCCACCCATAAGCCTTGTCATTTCCTCTATTCTCTCAACAGGAAACGGCGGGGAGGCCAATGGCTTCATGGCTATGGACATAAGCTTCATGGGGTTATCATCCGCCGCAATCCTGTTTGAACTAAAATGACCGCAAACACGGCATCTGTGTATAATTGCCCATTCACCGTTTTTTCTAATCCAGACAGCCACCGGCTCCATATGACCTCCGCAGTCTGCTTCCCTGTCTCCCGGCTCATCATCTACATGCAGACTGAAAAGACAGTTAGGACAGTGATTTCTGTGATTGCTGCCACTGCCATAAGGAACTACCGTACGTCCGCAATTCTTACATGTAAAGGTTTCATTACAGGCATGATTTTTATAATAGCCTTTTTCATATAGCTTTCTTTTATTTTCCCTATTCAATTTTAATTCCTCCTAAAAGCCCGTATTTATACAAACCTATTGGGAGGAGATATCCCTGTCCGACACCAGCCTCCCGGTTATGATACGGACTCCCTGTAATTATTGTTATACATTAAGCAATTCTCCTTCTTCCGTTATTTTTTATTACTTACCGAATTCCACCCTGTTTCTTTTTAAAAATTCCTTATCATTTCCATACTTAACGGCAAGAGTCTCGTCATTCTCCAAAAACAGCCGATACTCTTCACCTGAAATCCGGCTTGGTCTCACTCTCTCATAAACTGTCAGATTTAGGGAATGCTTGCATTTTTCACATTGATATATAAGCCATACGTCTACCCTGCTTCCATTAGCATTGACGCGGAATTTCCCTGTGTTTACAAAATGCATTTTCCTTTTACAGCCTGAACATTTATGAATTATTTTTATTGTGTTTATAAGCTCCACTTTATCTCCTTATTATTTTGCAGATAATGCGTAAGCTATCACAGTATTAAATTGTATTTGCAATAGCCCCGCTATGCAAAGTAATAAGGTTTGTCCATATAAATACCCCCGTATACCGCAGATTTTACTGCAATATTGTTCTAATAAAAACTACGCTCCGTTTCTAAGGAACTATATTATCAGCATTTATTATTTTATCAATATTTCTTATTATTCTCTGTACGCTTTTCTCCGTGAGAAAATATCTTTCCGATAATTCCTTAATTGTCGCTCCCCTCTTATACTCCTCGTACATTTTAATGTTGCGAAGCATAAGGGATTTTCTTGTTTCCGTACCGGCTCCCCATGATTTATGACTCTCGGACCTTCTTGGTATATAAATGGTTTGTCCGTCTGCATACTGCTGAACCAGCTCTAATATTTCCTTTGGCAGAATATCCCCTGCCCTGACATAGCCCATATCTGACCTCCTAATATTTTTCTTTAGGATTATCAATGGCTATAACAATCAAATCTATGCTTGCAATAGCCACTGCTATGCAATCACTACATATTCCTTCATAAATACCTCCGTAAATCTTTCTTTTAATCTGTAATCTTCTTTTACATACTTTCCGTAATAATTCTATCATAGATAAAAGCTAAATCCAACCTCATGTTTATTTATAACAATTTATGTTCTTCCCAAATCCGTTAACCTCAAATGCCGTATATTCATAATCAAAGGAATATCCCAGCTTTTGCGCCAGTGATAACGACCATTTATTGTGCGCGTCCCAGCTTGGATATAAGCCTCTTTTAATACATTCCAAAATCAGCGTGGCGCCGCAGGCAGAGGCCAGACCTTTTCTTCTATATTCCTTCCTTGTAACAATCTCAATTTCAATTCCGCCGTCATATGTGCTGTACGACGATGCCCCCGACACGGGAATATTATCCTTTAAAGCAACTGCCCCAAGCCCTAATTCCTTATACATTTTATATGTTTTATATTGCGATACCAAATCATGGCACCATTCATTGCCCATGCAGTAATTATATATCTCCTCGTCAATAGGTTTAATTATGTATTCCTTTGGCAAGGCTTCTGCAATAAGTTTTAGGCTGTTCTTATCAAAAGCGTCCGGCTCCTTTTTTGTTGCGTACCGCACAACCTGCTTTGCCCTGCCGCCGTAATATTCACTAATCATATCCGTCCACAGCCCGTCCATAGGAACTGCAATAATAAAATCCTGCCTGCACCAATCGGGCTTATAGTCAATTATTTCCTTTGAAGGCGTACCTCCGTAAAAAACAAAGTCTCCTATGATTGCCATTGCGCATGTTGGATATTTTTTGTCATTTCCATAAACATGTCCCATAATTCCCTGAATACACGACCAGATTAAGGTTTCCTTCCAGCCGTCAAAAATAGCTTTTACTGACGCCATGTCTTTTATTTCATAAATCATTTTTTTACCTTTCTAAAATTGCGAAGCCTTAAGTTACATTTTATATATTTTATGTTATATATCTCCTACGTAATAATTTAAACCAAATCACCAGCTTTACAGCGCTTACAATACTTTTTGACATTTTTTGCAACACATGGTATAATGTTGACGCAGAAGGGCATTGCGTCAACTTCTGATTCCATGTGTGCCAAAGCACACAAAATTATGGTATAATCTTGAAAAATATACAAAGGAGAGCAAATTTATGGAAAAATTATTACCTTTTTTCCCTCTCAACAACACTGTCAAGTCTGACAATGCTATGAGCCTTGTTATTGCTATTGTAATCTATGTTGTAGTAGCTGTTGTGCTTGGCGTTTTGCTTGCGCTTCTTGGCGGCATACCTGTTGTTGGAATAATAACAAGAATTGTTGGCATTCTTGTTTGGATTTATGAGGTCGTAGGAATTGTACTTGCCATTCTTACCTTCGTTCAAAAATAGCTTTAAAAGAAGCTGCTGCAAAACAAAGGTTTTATATAGGACATTACAGCTTTAGTTGTATATATTACTGTATTTTACATATTATGTTTTGCGGCAGTTCCTTTTATGCTATTTTCCTTCAAACTCATTCTCATGCTTCTTAAAAAATTCATAATACGCCCTTACGTTTTCTAATTCTGTCCATTTCTTTATATCTGCCACTTCCTCATCCATATCATATATTTTAGCTCCTCTCATAGACAGCAGAAAGGGTGAGTGTGTTGCTATAATAAACTGGCATCCGAAAAACCGGGCTGAATCCTCAAGAAATCTTAACAGTTCCTGCTGTTTTTGGGGAGATAGGCTGTTTTCAGGCTCATCTAACAGGTAAAGGCTGTTTTCTTTTATTTTGTCCGTAAAATAAATAAACGCGCTTTCACCATTTGAATGCTCCCGCACATTATCAGGAAGATTTTTTCTAATGTATTTTGACTGGGTGCTTCTTCGCGACATATTTACCTTCTTTAGCTGCTCATAGTCATCTAATGATTTTAACTGAAAATGTGAATACTTTGCATCAAGATACTCGTCAAAAAGCTCCTCCCTTTTTACGTCAATTCCGTTGTTTATGCTTCTTAAATTCAGCATAAAATCAAACACATCATCACTTGTAATTATCCTGCTGTCCTTTGGTATCCTGTTCTTTATTTTAAAGCTGCACAAGCTTGTGTAAGCCTCAAAAAAGTTGGAGCGGTTATATATTGTATCCCTATTAAGCCCCAGCTTTTCTGCAATAACATTTAACACCGTTGTTTTACCTGAGCCGTTTCCTCCGTATAGTATTGTAACAGGCTCAAAATCCAACATTCTCAAATTATGCTTTGAAATAATCTGAAAGGGGTAATATGTATCGTAGCATGTCCTTTTCTGACTCATGATAAAGTCATATTCCCTCTCTATATCAGGAAATTCAAAATGTAGTAAATATATACCAATCACTCCTATTCTTAATCTATCCTAAGTGCAAATTCCCCATTTAGCATCATGTGCCTTAACCTTTATCTTCTTAGTTAAGCTACATACATATTACCATAAATACGCTGAATATTCATTAACAATTTACACTTATGAAAATTTTCACTTACTAAATCAGTGGGTTTAGGATATCAGTTCATGTATTTTTATAATTGTTCTTGAGGTTGAATATACTTTTTTCTTTTAATATACTTTTAATAAATACATAACTATAATTAGGAGAAAGGATATATTTATGAGTATTTTTTATGCATTTCATGTAGTAACAGAGCACAGAATGTACCTTGGACAGCATATCATTTTCGATGAAAATCACCATAACGGGGTGTATAAACGGGTAATGGATAAGCTGCCTGTTGTAAACGATATTTATGCACATCCGGATAAATATACTGAAAAAGAACTGGATTATCCGACTATAGTGGCTTTGCGGGAGTTAGCGCTGGAGGAGGTCAGAGTAAAGAAATACCCCTCTTATCCGTCAAGAATGGCATGTTTATATGTATCTAACGATTTACAGACTGCCCTTGACTGAGCTGAATATTTTATAAAAATCGGCAGACCTACCTTTCAGATAGTAAAAATTAAAGTAAACGGCAATATTTTCACAGGCGACGCCATAAAATGCTTTGACGGAACTATTGATAAATCAAGTAATCTGATTATGGCTGAAAGATATTGGAGGAATGAAGACAATGCCCCAGACGAGCCGCCTATTAATGAAATACTAGTTTCCGGTGATTTAGAGGTCGCTGAGATTTTGAAGGAATATGGGAATACCTGACTACTTCCCATATTCCTTCATCTCTGACGCTTCTTCCTGATTAAAGCCTTATATCAAATTTTTTATAAAACCTTATAAGCTCTTTTTGCCTTTCATTATTTAAACCGGCGGCTGCCGTTTCTAAACCGGAAGCCTTAAGTTCCTCTGTCAATTCTCCTGACAACTGCTCAGGCGTTTCCTCTTCCAAAAGCTTTTCCGGAAGGTCTTTCATTTCATCTATAGTATCTTCTGTAAGTTTTGCGGTTTCTTCTACCATATCTTCTGTAAACTCTGCAAGTTCCTCCATGCTTTCTGACATCTCGCTCTTGTTCTCGTCTGTTCCCAAAGCTTCCTCTGCCAATTCCTCTCTTCTTTCCTCAGGAGTCTTTGGCTCATTCTTCTCTGCTGCTTTGGCAATCTGTTCTCCGCGCTCTCTTGCTTCGTCCATCACGTGCATCATCTGTGACTGGTTGTATTCTTCCTTTGCCGCTTCAATCTGGTCCTCGTAAGAATGGAACATCTCCAGCTTTCTGCTGATTTCCTCTAAGCTGTCACATTCCATATTCTTAAGGCTGCTTTTCTGATTTTCCAGATAAGCAATCTTATTGTCCCGTTCCTCCTGCTTTTTCATTCTTTCCTGAGCGCTCTTTAAGCCTCTGTTTTGAAAAAGACTATTGTTGCCGACAAATAAGCTTCCGCCTGCTTTTGTAACTGCCATAATATCATTCTCCTTAATAAAAAATTTGAACTCCGTTTCTTAATTTATTGCATAAATTTATTAATTACCATAAGCTTCTTATTTTATTTTTCGGCACTTCAATTTACATATTAAAGCAAAATGTTGTAAACGGCATTTATTTTTTGCTGCCAAACAAAAGCTATTCCGTTATCAGCTTCTTAATTCCATATCCCTTCTGTATGTCTTAAACCCGACAGCCTCATAAAACGCTAACGCTCCCTCGTTAAATTCCCACATGTTAAGCTCTACTCTGTCCAAGCCACGCTTTTTAGCATCCTGTCTGATAAAATTAATTACTTCCCTTCCCACTCCCTGTCTGCGGAATTTTTCATCCACACAAAACTCCTCTATGGCACAAAATTTTCTTTCATGCATAAAAGGATTTTCCGGCTTATCAACATACTGAACGCATGCAAAGCCGCATATAACGCCGTCTCTTTCTGCCACTATTATATCCTTATTTTCTGCATTCCATATGTCATAAATATGATTTTTCAATTCATCATTAAAACCAGCCTTAAATATATCAGGCCGTCCCATGACATGAACGTCATTGACAATTTTTCTTATTTCATTTACTCTCTCAAGCTCCTCTTTTTCTGCAAATCTTACCACAGTCTTCCCTAAAAAATCGCTTTTTATTATTGAATGCCATACCTCGTCGCATACGCCCAGATTATTAAAGCCGGCAGACCTGAATACTCCTTCAGTCTTCATTCCCGCCTTCTCCATCACTCTTCCTGACTTTGGATTATTAGCATCATGACAGGCAGCTACGCGTTTAACACTTGTCTCCTCAAAGAAAAATGCTATGATTCTCCTTAGAGCCTCTGGCATAATTCCTTTTCCCCACCATGCCTTTCCCATACAATACCCCATATCCACTGCTTCTGTTTTTTCATTTACCTTAACTGCCGAAATATTTCCTATAGCCGTATGGTCTTCCTTTAGTTCAATTACCCAGTTATAATATGATAAATCCGTATATCTGCCAATCCAGTCCTTGAGCAACTCCCTTGTGACATTTACGTCACTGTGAGGCTGCCACGTTAAAAACCTTGTTACTTCCGAATCGGATGCCCAATTATTAAACATGCTTTCAGCATCCTCCTCCCTAAATTGCCTGAGAATTAACCTGTCTGTCTCAAGTGTTTTTGTCCCTTTGTTTTCCATTAATGTTTCTCCTTTCAAATACATAACCTGCAAGTGTCGGCTTTAGACGACACTTTTTTATGCGCTAATCTGCATTTCTTCACCATTAACAACAAGTATATCATCTATGGGAACCTGAAAGATTGCAGACAAAAACACAAGATTATCTATAGCAGGCATGGCTGTTCCATGCTGCCACTTGTAAATAGCCTGCGGCGTTGCAAAGCCGAATAAATCCTGCAAATCCTTTACTGTAAGACCTGACCTCTCTCTAAGCTCCATAATTTTCCTTCCTGTCGCTGCCATATTTATTGTTGGCACATTAAACATTTTCTTCTCCTTTCCGGCTGACAAGCCGTCGGGAGCTATGTTTTCAGTTCCCCAAACGGCTTAGCCTGCCTTAAAATTGTAAACCGGCTTCATAATATCAATAACATCTACTGATTCCTTTATTACTTCTATAATATCCTCCAATGACTTATAGGCTCCCGGCGCTTCATCAAGAGTGGCTTCATTTACGGAGGTAGTATATATTCCCTCCATCGACCTTTTATATTCCTCAAGACTTAAGGTGTTTTTTGCTTTTGTTCTTGACATAATACGTCCTGCTCCATGGGGAGCCGAGTAATTCCATTCAGGATTTCCCTTGCCTGCTGCCAGTATGCTTCCGTCTCTCATATTAATGGGAATAAGCACCTTTTCTCCCTTATGGGCGGCTATCGCGCCCTTTCTTATTATCATTTCATCCGTATCAATATAATTATGAATGGTGTGGAAGCCTTCCCCTGCCGTCATTCCCGTATAATCAATAAGGATTTCCGCCATCTTTTCACGGCTTCTCCTTGCAAAAGCCTGACAAATAACAGCGTCATAAAGATAATCCTCAAGATAACTTCCGTACAAAAAGCATAAATCCTCGGGAATGGTTGTTTCCTTATTTGCCTTATCCCATGATAACTGCTTAAGGGCAGCCTGTATCTCATTTTTTCTTCCCTGAGCCTTATAGCTTCTTATAATCTCATCCCTTGCCTTAAGGTAATCCTCTATTCCCCTGTTAAGCTCAATGGCAAGCTGCTGATAATGCTCTGCCACCTGCTTTCCAAGGTTTCTGCTTCCGGAATGTATAACAAGATATTTCGTTCCATCAGACGCTTCGTCTATCTCTATAAAGTGATTTCCTCCTCCAAGGGTGCCGAGACTTCTCTCCAGCCATTTTGTTTCCTTTAGATTTCTATAGCACTTAAGCTTCGTTAAATCAAATTTTTCCTTTCTTCCCTCCCATACGTTTCTTCCTGATGGTATAAAATGGGCCGCCTCGTCAACCCTTTCAAAATCAATATCTGCTTTTCCCAGATTAACGGTATACATGCCGCAGCCAATGTCCACACCTACTATATTTGGAACTGCCTTGTCTGTAATTGTCATTGTCGTGCCTATTGTGCAGCCCTTTCCTGCATGAACGTCAGGCATAATTCTTACTTTGCTGTCTCTTGTAAACTCATGGTCGCACATTCTGCGAATCTGCTCTATTGCCTCATCCTCCACAACTCTTGCATAGCATATGGCAGTATTGACCTTTCCCTTAATCTCAAACATTTTCTTTCTCCTCCATTATTAAAAAAAACCGCTTATCTTGTGAAAATATATTACAAGATAAGCGGTTTATAGACTAATGTATTAATATATTACCTATCCCTACACAGCTTACTGCTTATCTTATCAGAACGCACGTAACTAAAGCCCTGTCCGTTATTTATGACCAGCGCCATTTCATAATAATATTTATCTGAATATAAGCAATTTACCGTAAGCATTTTTCTTTTCCTTTCCGGGTTTTATAACCACTTTTCTTTTTATTACATCGTAATAATACCACAAAAACTTTAGCGTGTCATTATACCTGTGGTATAAAATATTTTTAATGGTTTTTTGTAAGCTAAAAAATACCCTTCTATAGTCTGATTGCCGTTTCCATTGCAATCAAAAGGATTCTTTCCCTTAAATCCTCCGGCATATTTCCTAAAATACGTTTATCCCACTCATTTCCGCTTAGACAGTCCGCAGCATACAAGAATTGGTAAACCTCCTTTTTACGAAATTGTCCTACTGACATAACAGAGGCACATTCCATTTCAACAACACCGCAGCCTTCTTCCTTACGCTTTTCCATATTTCCCTTTGTTTCCCTATAAAATGCATCTGTTGTCCATGTTTTTGTCCTGTGATACGGAACATGCATATCCTCCAAAATCCGTATCAGCTTTTCTGCAGTCTCAATCTCCAAATAGTCGGAGGCTTTGACATAATGATAGCTGACTCCTTCGTCTCTATATGCCGCCGTGGGAACTAATAAACGACCTCCTGCAATTTCTTTATCTAAGGCTCCGCAGGAGCCAAAATATAATATCTTTTCTGCCCCCAAAGCAATTATTTCCTCTAAAAGCGCCGCTGAACCTGCGCCTCCAAGTATTGTATTAAAAAAGCCCATTTTAACTCCCTTATGCTCAAACTGATAAATCGGGAGTTCAGCTCCTCCTGCATTTAAAGAGACTATTCTTTGTGTGCTGTACTTATTCAAAAATAACTTACAAAAGTTAATGCTGAAAACAACAATGACTGTCTTTGGAAAATTTTCTATTACGCTAACGTTATTTTTCGCCTTAATTATTTCTTCTCCATACAGGTCAAATGTATCTGTAATACTCATTTTAACGCCTCCTTTAATAAAAAATTCTCCTCCTTAGTTCAATTTCCTGTGTTTCCTATATTACTTAATTAATAGAATTATTCTATCATAAGCAAATAATCAAGTCCATTAATTTTTGCCTAGTCCTCAAAAATTGATTTATACGCCTTCTCCCAATACCTTTCCGGAACATGAGGCCAGATACATTCTCCCTCCTCTTCCCTGCAAAGCTCCATTGCCTTTGATAATACCACGCCATGGGAAACGCTTCCTGTCTTAAGAAGCTGTTTTGTAACCTTATACCAGTACGGCGCATACTCAATAAGCCCTGACAAGCGGAAATTTTCAAGTTCCCTTTCAATATCATATTCCAGTGATATAAATTCCTCTTTATACCCACCTTCCGTTTCATGAACATTCTTCATTTCATGAACATTCTTCATTTCATGAAGAAGGACAAACTGGGCTTTACCCATACTTTGAAGTGGAACGCCTACCGCTCCCGGATTAATGACCTTCTTCCCATTATGAACAAATTCACGCTGTATATGTGTGTGCCCGCAAAATATTATGTCTGCATTTAGGGAATCCATAATTTCATATGTTTTTTCATCATCAGGAAGCAGTTTTCCTCTATTGCTTGCGGGCGAGCCATGACAAATTACAGCCTTTTCTTTCTCTGTAAGGTCAATTTCCTCCATGATTTTCATTGATTTAAAAAACAATAAATCCCTGTCTGTAAGATTGTGATAAGTATAATATAACGAGCCTGTTGTGGAATCGTATCTGCTCCACAAAGTACGCCCGGAGGCTTCGTAATTAAGCCAGTAATCCTCTTTGTTTCCTCTTATATATTTACATGTATACCTTTCATTCAGCTCATACAGCAAATTCATTGTCCTCTGGGGAAACCCAAATTCTCCAACATAATCTCCCAAAAACCAAAAATTTGTTATATTCCTTCTTAACGCATACTCTACGCAGGTATGAAATGCTTCATAGTTTCCATGTATATCTGATAATACAGCAATGTCCATTGTAAGCCTCCCTTTCAATTTTTTATATATTATTGTTTTTTCAGGTACCCAAATACATTATAAAAGGTGCCCTTAGGGCACCTGCAAGTACTTTTTTATTTTTTTCCTGAAAATATCCCTGCTTCCTTTGTTATGTAAAAAAACGGCTGCATTTTTTTCTTTACATAATCCTTAAATTCATTGTAGCAGTCTATAATATACTCATTTTGATTTCCGTGGCAGGACAGTATATATGATATTAATGGCTCCGGCTCATTAACACATAGGGAATCCTCATATTCCTCCCAACAGACCTCCTTAAACATTTTTTCAAGGATAGAGCCTCCGTTTTCCTTTCCAAACCGTTCATACAGACATTGTGATGATAAAACAATTCTCTCGTCAAATCCCAAAACAAGCCTGTTTATTTCCTCCATATGATGTTTTCCGTATGTTGCCGCAATTACTCTGCCTCCCGGCTTTAATACACGGTAAATTTCCCTGCATGCTTTTTCCACATCCCCGCAATAAAATAAAACGTGGTTAGCCACCACAAGGTCAAAGGTATTATCCTCAAAGGGAACAGCCTGACAATCACAGCTTAAAAGCCTTAGATATTTCCTGTCTTCACCAAAAACCTTTCTAATATCTCTTATCATTCCCTCGGAAATATCCGTTAATGTAAGAGAAATTTTTTCAGGAATATTTAAGCCTTTCCAAAGTGCTCCGTCTCCGCAGCCAACCTCAAGAATATTCATTCCATCCCTTAAGTTTAGCCTCTCATAAATCCATGTAAACCAGCCCTTTTTATTTTTTGAAAACCTTGTATGAAGCTGTATTCTGGCTGAAATATTAGATGCATTCCTGTACTGGTTTTTAAGACTTGCCTCCGTTCTTGTCAGATGAATTATATTAAGCATTTGAGAGCAATCTATATCCTGCCGTTTTTTCAATTTTTCAAGAGCGTCTAAAATGGAGTCAGAAACCAGCCTAAGCTGCTCGATTCTGTCCTCCACCAGCTTATACTGTATTTCCAAAAACTTGTCCCACTGATGATATTCCTTTCCCTCTACCACCATTTCCTTTATGTCCTTTAAGGAAAATCCAAGATACTTTAGCAAAAGAATCTGCTGTATACGTCCAAAGTCCTCATTGCTGTAAAATCTTGCGCCTGATTTTGATACAAAGGAGGGCCTAAAAATATTTTTTTCATCATAATATCTGAGGGTTTTCTTTGTTATATTTGCCATTTTTGCAAATTCGCCGGAGGAAAAATAACCTTCCTTTTTCACATAAAACCTCCTGTATGAGCTGTAAATCTATTATTAACTGTTTATATTATGCTAATTGTTTCGCCTGTTTTGTTATTTTATACCTATCATTCTCCTGACATAAGGTATATATTTAATCACATGATATAACAACATTGTCAGCGCAAAGCTTCCAATACAGATACAAAGCGCCTGTACCAGCAAAATGTCACTTATCCCTACAACATAATACGCCAATGCTACTAAAACAGACTGATGTAAAATGTAGATTGGATAAGACGCTTTATTAAAGTATTCTGTAAAGCCTGTCTTTCTGTTCAAAAGCTTCCGTCCCAGAATAAACAGCACGAGAATAGACAGCCAGCCAATAAAATTTACCCACAAATCGCCATAATAAGCAAATTTATAATAAAGCGCTCCCAAGGCTATAATCCCTATTACCCACAAGGCTGCCAGCCATTTTATACTCTTTTCAATTTTATCAACCACCACGTCGTTGCTTAAGACATAATATCCTATTAAAAACAATGCTAAATTTTTTCCTAAGCTAAAGCCTCCGAAATTGCCTAAATAATACATAAGCCATATGGGAATAAATAGCATCAGTACCGCAAATACAGGCAGCTTCCCTGTTTTTTCCGCCAGCCTTTCATATGGAATAAATTTGAATATTATTAAAGAAACCATGGAAATAATAAACAGAAACAAAACAAACCATAGGTGTCCCGGCGTAAAGGCGCCGTCATAGCCGCTAAAATCTGTCAAATGGGTAAAAAAATATTTTATATTTTCTATTATGCCACCGTCATAACCGTAAAAAAATTTTCTTGCATATAATGTCTGAATGGGTACAAGCAATACTGTTCCACATATAAATGGAAGCAGTAATTTATTAATACGCTGTATGACAAATTCCTTATTTGAACGCTTTTCCAAAGAATACCTTGCGCTTATTCCGGCTATTACAAACAGCATAGGCATAAACCAAGGATTTATAAGCACGATTAATGCGCTTAACAGTCTGTTATCTCCCTGCCATACATAAAATTTTGTACCAAAATCATTCCAAATCATAAAGGTATGTACCGGAAAAAGCAGTAAAATTGTTAAGTTTCGTAAATTATCAATGTAATACCTTCTCATCTGCTTTACCTTCCTTACTATTTTGATACTTTTATATAATATTTTCCAAAATATGTCAACTATTCAAATATATTAATAACATATCCATCCACTGTAGTTAAGCTGCATGTTTTACCGCCCCAAGGCTGAGTCTGCACCTCTGTAATTTCATTCCAGCCATTTAAAATAATATAATCATGCATTTTTTCAATTCCTTTAACCTGCATAAATGAAATCAGTCTGTGCTCCGGCTGCCCCTTAAATATCTGTATTCCTGTAAATGGCGCCAAATGGGTAAGCTCTATTTCCGGCAGCATATCAAAAACCACTCCATAGCATCCGTTTCCGTCGGAATCTCTTTCTACAATATTGCTATACCAGCCTAACGTATCTTCAAACCATTTTACAGTCCTATCCATGTCCATTGTTAAATATATAGGTGAATTCTCCTTTACAAAATATCCTTTTTCGCTGAATTTACTCATATCCTGTCTCCTTATTGTAATTTCTTCAAATTTTTTTTAATATTGCTTTCCCTTTTAACTCTTTTTCACAGGATGCCTTATTACCGTTTTTATCCTTTCAGGAGCCGTTCTTCTTACATCGCTCAAATATATCTCATGGTGAAACCTTTCATCTGTAATATCTAACTCATAGCCCTCCTCTGCCATAAATTCACTCATCAGCTTAACGGTCCTTGGCTCGTCGTCATAAGGGCCTATATGCATGCACTGAACACATAGTCCTTCGTTATATGTAAAAAATTCTACCTTTGAAAAATCCTTTTGCTTTTTTTCCTCCGCCTCCTTTATTGCCCAGTCAAAATCAGCTTTTGTTACAAAATCAGGAAGTCTGATAACAGAAATAAAGTTAAAATCCTCCTTATGGGTATAGTCGATTCCCTTTATATTATTCTGCCACCAAAAGCCCTCAAGAGGAGGAACTACATAATCAAAGTACCCTTCAATCTGTCGGTTTCCTTTTTTACTCATTTTTATTGTAAAAGCAACTCCATAAAGGAGTCCAATGGATTCCTTATATTCGCTTCCCTCTATATTAGGGTTTCCCTTACCCCTTACTGCAATATAATTCATGGAAGGTACTAAAACCACAGAGGGTTTATTTTTCGGCATATAAAATTCCTTGTACTCCTTCTTATAATCAAACGCCATTCTTCTTACCTTCTTTCTTAAGCATTTTCACTGCCCAGGATTTCCCTCTGCTTTTTTTTGCTTAAGCCTCCTAATACTAAGCCATACGACTTATCAAGCAAATCCTTCATCAAATCATCCGGCACAGCTCCGTCAGGCTTAATTGAATTCCAATGAGTTTTATTCATATAAAAGCCCGGAATAATATCCTCATACTGCTGCCTTAAAAAATCTCCTTCCGCCGGCTCAAGCTTTAAGGTAATATAATACGGCTCGTCATTTTCCCCCAGGCATATAGCTGCGAACATTTTACCTCCGATATGATACCGTATCCAGTTCCAATCCTTTTGAAGGTCCTTTGTAACTCCCGTCTTTTTTAATAAATACTCGTCAATCCACTTATACCTCATGCAATTTTCCTCCTTACCCATAATCATGCAAACTAATTGTAACTATATACCCTAATCTGCATTATCATATTTCCTTCTCATGCGTTCAATGCTTTCCCTTATCTCTGCCCGAAGATACTCAGGCTCCAGCAATTCCGCCTTATCCCTGAAGGACATAAGCCATGTAATCAGATTTTCCTTGTCTGTATAATCTGCCTGAAACAGAAGCTTTCCGTTGTCCTGCTCCCTAAAGCTTCCACTGCCGAACTCCTCAATAAGCCTCCACTTACACTCCTTCTCAAAAAGAGCTTTAACCCTTATTCCGCCCGGGAAAATTCTTTCATCGCTCAAATCCGGCACAGCCGTTTGTCTTTTCGCAAATGCCTGCTCTGATATTTGTATTTTATCCATCCGGTTTAGCTTAAACAGCCGGAAATCCTCCCGCCCCTTGCACCAGCCCCAGACATACCAGCTTGACCACCTGAATATAAGATAATACGGCTCTATACGGCGGGCTGACTCACCCTTAGGCGAATAATAATTAAAGGAAAGCTCCTTTGCCTTGTCAATGGCTGTACGTATCATTTCAATTTTTGGAGCAAGGGAAGTCTTGTACCATGATGATAAATCAATCAAAACCGACTGATTTCCAACCATAAAATCAGAAGAGCCCGGCAACAGCTTCTCCATTAGCTGCCCGTAACGGTTTGTTCCGTTTACGCTGTCCAAGCTTCTGAGCCCTGCAAGTATATCCTGCATTTCAGAGCTTGTAAGCAGAGTTTTGTCCATTTTATATTTTTCCATAATCGAGATACCGCCGTTTACGCCCTGCTTCGTCACAATGGGTATTCCTGCTTTGCATAAATCTTCAATATCCCTGTTTATAGTCCGTCTGGAAACCTCAAACTGCTCTGAAAGATAGGGCGCCGTAACGTTATCCCTTTGCAGCAGGATTGATAATATTCCAAGCTGTCTGTCTATTTTCATGGCTGCTCCTTTAACATGTATCATTTTACTATGCAAAACATGTCAACTGTATGTCATGTTTTAAATTTCTTTAATTACATTAAACATATTTCTTCTAAAGGCCTCAAAATCAGTTATGTTTTTTGTAAACGGAATATGAATAAAAATCATTTTTGTATGTAATTTGTTATATTCAATATATTTCAAGCCATTGAAATATAATTCATTGCAAAATGACGTTCCCGCGTTTTGTGAGATTTTTGAAGCAATACTATTTTCCTCAAAAAGTCCCGTTAATTTATCGCAATCAAAAGCAGTGTTAATTTTAAGTTCACCCTTATTAGCTGCTGTTTCAATATAAACCTTATTCCTTATGTTAGGCTTTTGTCCAAAGCTTATTACATAATCAATGGTTTCCTTTGAAATAGCGTCTATAAGTATTTCTGAGTCTTTTATTTTATCGTTTGGCAGGAAAAGTGTTCTGTGATTATCTGTATTTTTAATCAACAGCTCTGCCGAGCTTCCCAAAAAAGCCGTCAGCAAAATATTTGTTTTAAGCCTGCTTTTCATAATTAATTCTCCACAAGCCTTAAAAACACCTTATTTAAAGCTTCCCATTCTTCCGTCCTGTCGTCTGCCATAGCCTTTGAAATCTGTTTATATCTTACAAGCTCGTCCTCTATATACCTTTGGATTACCGGCAGTCTTGGATTCAAGGTCTTCTCATTACTTTCCGCCTTTATACAAAGCATCCTTTTTATTTCCTCCGAAAGCTCTGCCGGTATATTCTGCTTAACCAGCTCCTCAAACCTTACGGGAGGAATACTATGATTATCCTCAATATACTTACAAGCCAAAAGAGGTCTTAAGGCATAAACGTATTTTTTATACTTCACCTCATCATTTTGCAGGTATTGCATATATGTACTGTTTGCAGTTCCGTAATAATGATACAGCGCAGACTTTTTAGAAAAATATTTCTTTCCGATATTATAAATTTCCTTCCACTCATCTGTTATCTTATATACTATTGGAGAGTTAGCCCATTCAAATAAGGTAGCATTACCCTTATGAAACTGTATAAGCGTTTTTTTCAAATCCCAGCCGTTAATATCAAGAACGTCGTCAAGCTGCCATTCAATAACATCTCTGTGTTCCTCAAGCCGTAAATAATCCTCCCTGTTCCTTACATAAATAAATCTCACGTCATAATCGCTGTCAGGGGATTCAACTCCCCATGCCCTGCTCCCTGACTCTACCGCATAAATAACCTTTACATTTTCCTTCTGTTCTATTTCACAGAGCTTGTGCCAAATCTCTTTTTCAATATCTCTCATAAAACCCTCCGTTTCCTCCACAGGCTATAAATCTATCGCCTTCCTGTTTACATCCTCAACAAATTCCTCAACCTTTTCCATATTCGGATTGTCAGGCAGACTTGTATTTTTTGCCGCCGTCTCAAGCCTGCTTTCATAAGCCGACAGCATTTCATAAAATTCACTTGAAAACGTCCTGTCAGCCTTTTGAAAATCTCCCCGCCTTATGCTTTTAAGCAATTCCAAATCGTGTGTTCTGTGGGTTATTATTTCTCCCTTTTCTAAAATATCAATTCCCATCATAAATAAACGAATAAGATGCATAGCGTGTTTATTTAAATGATTATCGTCTTTCTTCTTATTACGCTTACCTATCTTATCATAGTCTCTTACAACGTTATTCATAACGCCCAGCATATTTTCATAATCACGCAGGGGCAAATGCTTATATTGCGCATCAATAAATATTTCTGTCTCAAGCTCAGGATTATCCGAGGCATCTATGTAAATATTAATATTTCCCTTATTAAGCAGCTCATTTTTTCGCCTGAAATCCTCCAGCGCATTTTTTACGGAGTTATAAATGTGCTGCTCCCGTTCCTGCTGGGGCATGGAATCCCTGGCTATGGCGTTTTGTAGCCTTCTAAGCTGCGCGCCTGCGTATCCTCCGAAGGATTTTGCAGCCCTCTTTGATAAAAATAAGCCCTTATTGTCAAGAAGCTTTTGACCTAACGGCGTTTTTATTAAGTACTGGCTGTCATCCAGTCCAAGCAATTCTATAGTGTTAGGATTACATTCAAGCAAAAGCTTAACAATCTTATTAAAGGAATAAATAACAGTGTCTGTGGTATTATCCTCATACTGCTCAAATTCAGTCAGGCCTAAAAGGTCTGACGGCATATTTAATGTAATTCCCCTAAAATCAATATCGCTATTCTCATTATTTGTTCCGTAGGCATAGCTTCCGCCAAGCCCCAGCAGAATAATCCGTTTTCCAAGCCTTTGATTGCTTCTTAAAAAATCATATTCTGCCGAATTCATTATTTTCATAAAATCCATACATATCATCCTTTAACTTGCGGGAACAGCTTAGGCAGCTTTTCCTGTAAAAGAAGCACTACCGCTGCCAGTATAATAGTGTCAGGCAGCATATACGCACCGTTATACAAGAAGCTGTAAAGAGCCACATTCATTCCCTCCGGAGCATAGCTTCCCCACAAAAGGCAGCCTGACAAAAAGCTGCACAAAAATCTTAATGCGCCCACAGCCACCGAGCCTGTTAAAAAACCTGCCCTTCTGTTTTTTCCAACACATCCTGCAAAGAAAGGAGCTAAGCCCAAAACTGTAAACGCCGCTATATAATCAAGGATAACACAGCCAATCTGCGCTATAAATGTATTACAGTACAAAACATTTGAAAAGCCTATTACCATCTGAATAAGTCCATGGACAAAGCCTGTTAAACAGCCCCATTTTACGCCATTTCTAAGCGCCATAATAACAAGGGGCAGCATTTCTAATGTTATTGAGCCTCCAAAGGGCATGTCAAAAATTTTTATATATGATAATACTGTTGCAAATGCAATAAACAATGCTCCTTCTATAAGAAGCCTTATGTGTGTTCCTGAATGTGTTCCCGAATATATTTCTGATTTCATAAAAAATCCTCCTTTAATTATTATGCCGGAGGACTGTCTAAGATAAATCTGTATGCCCTTTAAGGCTTATAACAGATTTCTGCTTCCCTACGCCGGTATTATCCGGTTCAGGTAATGAGGGTTAATTCTAACGAATGCTCTCAGCCGACAGGCACCCCTAGCAAATATATTATTATTTTAATGATAAGAATATATCCTTTTTCCAAATAAGTCAATTATTTTTTATTATTTTGCAAACAATCCCAGTAATTCCTCCTTTGTCATTGATGCAATTCCTGCTCCCTCCTGGGATATTATTTTATCAGCCAAATCCTGCTTCATCTCCTGCAGCTTTAGTATTCGCTCCTCAATAGTGTTTTTAGCTATTAATTTAATCACGGTAACATTATTTTCCTGCCCTATCCTGTGGGCTCTGTCCGTTGCCTGATTCTGAGCTGCAACGTTCCACCACGGGTCATAATGAATTACCATATCTGCGGCAGTAAGGTTTAATCCCGTGCCTCCCGCCTTTAGGGAAATAAGAAATATATCACCATTGCCTTCCTGAAAGCTTTCCACTAGCTGCTTTCTCTTTACTTTACTTGTTGCGCCTGTAATGGTCATTGTCCGTATTCCCTTTTCTTTAAGCCTTTCTTCAAGTATTTTAAGCATGGTGGCAAACTGGGAAAACAAAAGAAGCTTATGGCCTCCCTCTACGGCGCTTTCAATCAGCTCAATGCATGTGTCAAGCTTTGCCGAGCTTCCCCTGTAATTCTCGTATATCAACGACGGGTCGCAGCAAATCTGCCGTAATTTTGTCAGCTCTGCCAGTATAAGCAGCTTATTCTCCTTATACTCCCTGTCCGATTTTTTATTCAGGCTGTCTATCATATTTTTTTCTACTGCCCGATACAGCCTGTCCTGCTCTGCTTCAAAGCCTGAATATACCACCTTTTCTATTTTGTCAGGCAGCTCCTTCAAAACGTCCTTTTTCAGCCTTCTGAGCATAAAGGGACTTATCATTTTGTGCAGCCTTGCAATAGCGTTATCATTTTCGTCTTTATTTATAATTCTTTCTTCAAAGCTCTCTTTGAAATGCTTATAGCTGTACAGATATCCGGGCATAAGATACTCAAATATGCTCCAAAGCTCACTGAGCCTGTTTTCTATAGGCGTTCCCGTCAATGCAAACCTGGCGGCGCTGTCAATGCTTTTTACAGCCTTTGATACCTGTGTTGAAGGATTTTTTATATTCTGCGCCTCGTCAATTATCTGGCAGTAAAATTTTTTACCCTCATAGGACTCAATATCTCTTTTAAGCAAATCATATGAAGTTACAACAACGTCATAATCCTTATATTTTCTAAGAAGCTTCTGCCTTTCCGCAGCGTTTCCTATAACTGCGCATACCTTCATATCAGGAGCAAACCTTAAAAGCTCCGCCACCCAGTTATAAACTAATGACGCCGGACATATCACAAGATGGGGCTGTCCTGTTTTTGACCTCATAAACGCTATCATCTGAAGTGTTTTTCCAAGTCCCATGTCGTCTGCAAGTATTCCACCAAAGCCCATCTCTGACAAAAGCTTTGCCCATCTAAAGCCCTCTGTCTGATATGCTCTCATTTCTGCGTTCAGCTCCCTTGGAAGCTCATATTTCCTCTTCTTCTTTTCGTCGAAGTCACACATAAAGCCTTCAAAGGCTTTATCCCTTGATATTTTCATTTTGCCGGCATTTTCCCTCATAACGGAATCAATATACAAGGCTCTGTACATAGGCACATCGGCCATTCCCGCCTTAAGCTCTGACCTTGTAAGATTTAAGTCCTCATTTAATTCCCCAAAGGCTTTAAGCCCGCTGTTTTCTAAATTCAAAAGCTCCCCGTTTTTCAGCCTGTAATACTTCTTTTTTCTTTTGTACGCCCCCAATATGTCATACAGCTCGTCGTTTGACATGCCGTCCACATTCCATGATATGTTAAGCAGATTTCCTCTTATGGATACTCCCGTTGTCATATTTATTTTATTTACAATGCGAATCCTTTTAAATTCATCCGAAACATATACCTCAGACAAATTTCTAAGCTGATTAACACCGTCCTCTACTAATGCCGCCAGCCTGTCGTCGTCATTCCTTAATATATAGTCTTCGCCGTCCTCTGTTTTCTCAGGAAAATACTGTTCCAAAAGCATGCGTATTTCATATTCTGTCTTAATGTCACGATGGCTTTCGTCTAATGACGCAGGCCATAAAAGATTATGCTTTTTATCACCATAAATACCCTGCGCCCTGCATATTATCTCCTGATTTTTATTTATATCAAGATATATCTCATAAGCTCCCTCTGCCGCCTGATATTTTGAAAAGTCCGTACCTTTTATATTTACATCCATATATTTTTCCATTACAGGCAGAAGAGTTGAACTAAAGGCTGAATAATCCCTTTCGCTAAGCTCCATTACCTTGTTGTCCGTATGTAAAATATAACTCCTGTAATATCCATATGAACTGCTTCTCCTTGCCCTTATTGTATTTAACGTCATTAATTTTAACAATTCCTCCATATTGCGGCAATATTCCTCTGAACATATATATATTACATTTTCCCACCATACATAATATTTTTTTACTCCCTCCAAAAGTAAAATCTCCGGAAACCTTATTGCTGTTACCCTCATGTCTTTTCTTGCTGATATATCTACAGGAAGCACCGGATTTTCACGCTTTACCAAAGTAAGCTGTTTTTCCTCTGTCAAGCCGCACTCAACATATAGGCTTTTTCCCTCATATATCTCCATCAGTCTGTCAAGACATTTTTCATTAAGACTTAAATATCTTTTATCGGAGGCTCTGTATCTATATTCATAACCATACCCGGTGTAATCATCCTTTATAATATTTTCCATTAAAAGCCCGATTACTTCCCGGGACGTCTTTGTAAATGCAGCCATATTATGCACCATGCTTAAATTTTTTCCATATGATACATATTGTTCGTTATCTATGTTGTCAGCAAGCTCAGGAATATTTTTGACAACATACATTTTTTCTTTTCCTATTCTTAAATCAATTTTTTCTTCGCTTCTTTCAAGATGCAGCGTAACCTCAAGCTCCACGTTTCCGCCTGATATTTCTCTGCAGAATCTGTTTCTTTCCTGCTTTCTCATTCCTTTTATTGCTTCTAAAAGCTTAGGCGAGGTTTCTTTTCTTACTTCTGCTTTTTTACCTGAAAATGTTCTGCCAGATGCTGTTTTCAAATCTGTTTCTTTTTTATCCGAAGAATTTTTTTCTGAAAAAATTGACTGGTTATAGTATTCTGAAAGACGCTTCGTTTTCTTTTCCTTTTTTCCCTTATACCTGAAAATGTTTCCTTCCCTTGATTCACTTAAAATCTTATGCACCAAGGAAAAATCCGCCACATCATTAATGTCTGCAGCCGCGGCAACCAAATGCTTGCAAAAGCCTCCATAGGCGGCAAAGGCAGGGCAGGTACAGCCATAATCGCAAAGACTCATCTGCCTCTGCTCCTTATCTGTCTCCATAATAAAATTTACATCATAGGAGCTGGTTACCTTTCCGTCTACCTCTGCCCAAAACTCAACTTTATTATCAGATATCTTTTGGGCGGTTATGTCATGTACGCTTCCATACCGATACAGGCTCAGACCCTTTGAATACGTTGTACTTAGCATGCATTTCCTTTTTATCAGTGCGTCCGTTATTATCATTTTCTTCCTCGTTTCTTTGCGGGCTGTCCTATTAAGAAAAATAATTATAAGAACAGTATATTAATATGTACAATAGCTTTGTTTATACTTATATTATACCAAAAGTATAGTATTTTGGAAAGTCTTATGCCTGCTTTTATAACATCAGACATAAGACTTTTATCAGGCGTTGTATTTTACTTCTTACTGTTTAAGCTTAATACTAATTCCATAAATTCCTCCAATTTCATTTCTCCCATATTTTGTTTATCTTCATCCCCATCACGTTGTCTGACTGATATTGTATTATTTGCCTGTTCTTTTTCACCTGCAATAATCATATATGGCACCTTATCCATCTGAGCTTCCCTGATTTTATAGCCTAATTTTTCATTTCTTGTATCTGCTTCCACACGAATTCCTGCTTCTTTTAATATTTTCATAATCTTATTGGCATATGACATGTATTTATCAGAAACAGACAACAGCTTAACCTGTACAGGCGCAAGCCACACAGGAAATTTTCCTGCATAATGCTCAATCAGTATTCCTATAAACCGCTCAATGGAACCAAATATTACACGATGTATCATAATAGGGCGGCGCTTCTTTCCGTCTGCTCCTGTATATTCTGCATTAAACCGCTGGGGAAGCTGAAAATCAAGCTGAATAGTTCCGCACTGCCATGTACGCCCCACGGAATCCTTCAAATGAAAATCCAGCTTAGGACCGTAAAAAGCGCCGTCTCCCTCGTTTATAGAATAGGATATCCCCATGGAAGTCATGGCGTCGCCCAAAGCCTTTGTTGCAAGCTCCCAATCCTCTTTGCTTCCTATGCTATTCTCCGGCCGTGTAGATAATTCAACATGATATTTAAATCCAAATCTTTTATAAACCATATCAATCAATTTTACTACCCTTTGAATTTCATCAATAATCTGCTCCTCCGTCATAAAAATATGCGCGTCGTCCTGCGTAAATTCCCTCACACGCATAAGACCGTGAAGCTGGCCTGACTTTTCATTTCGATGAACGATTCCAAGCTCTGCCAGACGAATAGGCAAATCACGATAAGAATGAGGCTCCGATTTATATACCAGCATACCTCCCGGACAGCTCATGGGCTTAATGGCATATTCCATGTTATCTACCATTGTCGTATACATAATATCCCTGTAATGCTCCCAATGTCCCGACGTTTCCCACAAATTCCTGTTAAGCATAATAGGAGTTTGTATTTCCTGATAATCCTCCTGCCTATGGAGCTCCCTCCAATAATCAATCAAAATATTTTTGAGAATCATGCCTTTAGGCAAAAAGAACGGAAGCCCTGCTCCCTCCTCGTATATTGCAAAGATACCAAGCTCCTTTCCTATTTTTCTATGGTCCCTCAGCCTTGCCTCCTTAAGCATATTCATATATTCCTCAAGCAAAGACTTTTTTGGAAATGAGATTCCATATATACGCGTCAGCATTTTATTATGCTCATCACCCTTCCAATATGCTCCTCCTACAGACAAAAGCTTAATTGCCTTAACATAACATATGTTAGCAATATGGGGTCCCTTGCAAAATTCAGAATATTCCCCCTGCCTGTAAAAGCTTATTTTTTCATTATCAGGCAGCTCCCTTATCAGTTCCGCCTTATAACTTTCCGCATCCCTTACCTGATTAACTATTTGCGCATAGCTTGACTCATCAACTACGAAAACCTCTCCGCACTTAGGGCATTTAATATCCTGCATATTAATTCATCCTTTCTAACTTATCATTAATAATAGACGTGTATAATAATAATTTAACAGCTAATTATAACAATTAACTATATCTTTTTTGTATTTTTTACGCCACAGCATTTGCATTAATCTGCTCAATAACCTTCCTGATTTCCATCCAGACATTCAAGTCGTCAAACACCTCTGCCACGCTTCCCTTATCTGTAAACGGCGCTTCCTGAAGTACTGAAATATCCTTCATCATTCCATTATGAACAATATACTCTATAATCTGATTTACAAAATACACCTGTCTGCTGTCCATGCTTGTACTGTTTAAAAACTCTGCAAATGCCTCTTTGGCAGCATTCATATCCAACCCCACAATCTCTCTTACAAATTCTCCAAGGGGCTTCTTTCCATATTCTTTTTCGTATTCCTCCTTTGTTCCAATTTCATTCCAGAGAATTTCCTCAAGGGCTTGTACATCAAATTCACTTAACGGTTTATTTGTTTTAAGCTTTGCGATTACAATGTTATCCTGATGCTGCCGGATATAGTATTCTGCTTTTGCACGATAATTCTTTAAGTCGTCACTTTCTAAGTCTGCCTCATGCCATTCTGTTGATAAAATATCATCTGTAAAATTTGTATTGTATAGAGTCAGTTTATTTTCCGGAACATACTTCATAAGTCCTCGCAGTTCTTCCCGTATATATTCAAAATCCTCAATACCTGCATCATCTACATAGCTTGTATTAATAATTTTATATATCAGCTCTGCTTTCATTTGAATTGCAGGAATATTTGCCACGCCGGATAACGCCGATACCTTTTTAATAAGGTCTCCTCGCGCCTTGATATATTTTTTCCCTGCCAAATATGCCAATTCAATACCATATAGCAATGCATCAAATCTGACAGCGCTTGTCTCATCTCTATCCGGTAAAATAAGAGGCGCCACTTCTTCCCTCACTATTAATGTATCCTCGTATGTAATCGCTTTATAACCATCTTTATGCGAATACATGTCCACGTACTTAAGATGCTGTTTTACCTGAAAGTTATCTCTGCTTAATTCCCTTACCTTATCTGTCATATTTCCAACAAGATTATTCCTGTAGGCAATTAATCTGTCTATCTGGTAATTTATATCCTGAAGCTTATATGCAATTTGAAATTCTAAATTGAAAATCGCACTTTGCAGCGCCATCATATTTGCTGTCGGTTTGCCTTCATTCATTCTAAAAAACTCAAAATTTCCGCAGAAATCAAAAATATAAAATTTCTGTTTATCCTCGCCGTCAATTAATCCCGGACAAAGTCTTGTTCCCCTGCCAATCATCTGCCAGAACTTTGCCTTGCTCATTACTTTTTTAAAAAATACAAGATTCAACACCTCCGGTATATCAATGCCTGTATCCAGCATATCAACCGATATTGCAATCTGCGGCATTTTTTCCCCATCGGAAAATTCATCAATGGCGCTTTGCGTATATGTCATATAATTATCAATCACCTTGGCAAAGGTCTGTCCATTTTTAGATAAATGAGGATATTCCCTGTTAAATATCTCCAGTATTTTTTCCGCATGGTTATGATTTTTAGCAAATATAATTGTCTTTCCTATGCTTTCTCCATAATGGATTTTCAAACCGTTTGTCATCAATATATGAAGGACCTGTTTTATTGTATCCTCATTAAATAACCAAGTGTTAATTGCTGATGAATTTATGCTTTCAGGAAGTTCGCCGTCTTCATTCGTAAATGTATCTTCAAAGCTTTCTTTATCTTCCTTTGACAATTCATTGTATATAATCCCCTGTTCTATAAATTTAAACCTTGACTCTACAGATAAATAATCAACGAGATATCCATCCTTTACCGCCTGTGAAAGCTCATAGCCGTATGTTGGCACGCCATTTTCCAGCTCAAATATGGAATACGTATTTTTATCAATCTCATCCTTTGGGGTTGCTGTAAGACCTATAAGCAATGCGTCAAAGTAGGTAAAAATATCTTTATATTTATTATATATAGACCTATGGGCCTCGTCGCAAATAACCAAATCAAAATGACCTGATGAAAAAATCTTTCCCTCATCATCCTTTGCGTCATCTATGAGATTTATCATAGTCTGGTAAGTAGAAAATATACATCTTGCATTATAATTGTCTTTTTCCTCCACCACATTAGAAACTGACAATTCATTTCCCAACTGATTAACGAAATTTCTCTTTGCCTGCGTTACCAACGAATTCCTATCTGCCAAAAACAAAATATTTTTTATCCAGCCTGAATTTAACAATACCTTGCAAAGCGCAATTACAGTTCTTGTCTTTCCCGAGCCTGTAGCCATAACCAAAAGCGCTTTTCTTTTGTTCTTATTATCAAAGCTGTCACACACAGCTTTAACTGCAGCTTCCTGATAGTATCTTCCTGCAATTTTTCTGTCTACCGTTACATTTTTTAGAGAAGTGCGCATACTAAACAGATTGAACAATTTTTCCAAATCACGTTTGGAATAAATTGCCGCAACCTTTCTCTCCGGATATTTATTGTCTATAATTCTTGTATCAAATCCATTTGTAAGAAATATTACAGGACGCCTTTTATATTGCTTCTCCAGAATATCTGCGTAAAGCATCGCCTGCTGCCGTCCCTTAGAAACATCAACACATGTTCTTTTTGCTTCAATCACCGCAAGCGGCTTATATGTATCATCATAAAGCACATAATCTGCATACCCTGTTTCAGACTTATTAGGCATTCCCGTAAGTTTCACTTCATTAAGCCAGTTTTTGCCCTCTTCCCAGCCCGCATCCTTTAACATAGAATCAATATATATTTTCCTTGTCTTATATTCTGATAAATCAATAGGCTTTGGAATATAAGTCGGCTGCTGCGCAGTTCTTCTGGCAGTAAGCTCTTCCTTAAGCGCTTTATTCTCTTCTATAAGCTTCTTTAAGTCAACATTTTCATACTCAGACTTTGCTGTTTCTTCCTTTGTCTCATTTACTGGATTTTGTGACAATAATTTATTGTCAAACTTTCGTTCCTCATAATTATCTGCATAGCAATAAGCTACAAAATCTAAAAAGATAAACAAATTTTGCAGACAAAGTTCCGCTTCGTCAAAGGTTGTTTTTTTCCCTGCATGGGCTGCATTGTTACCCATGCGTCGTATAAAATCCATTCTCTTCCATAAGTCATTGTCCACTATATCTCTAAACTCATCTGTGTTTATAAGACTTACAAGATTGTCCTGATACGGCATAATAAGCGACCTGTCTACGGAATACATCCACTTTACGGCAAACTCCATGGCACGGCGGCAGTTTATAATGCAGGCATCTTTATCTATATGTATAATTCGTTCTGCAGATATGGCGACATCTGCAAAACTATTAAATTTTTGTTCGTTCTTTAGATAGTCAAAATTTGTCATGGCTGTGCCTCCTTAATTACTGTGTTGAGTGTAATTGTTGTATTTATGTGTTGATTTTTCAATTTCTTTAAGTACTGCTTAGAGTGTTGTTAAGTCTTATGCAACTTTTGATTTGTCGGTCTGGCGGACAAAGGCGGCGAACTGCTCCTGCAACT
>ERZ777305.878-NODE-878-length-43986-cov-4.757643_pt1 | contig 43986 bp, 46 predicted proteins | sample MGYA00374965_ERZ777305 | MGnify/ENA primary metagenome ERZ777305 (study PRJEB29328, sample SAMD00013331) | mouse gut metagenome | study: EMG produced TPA metagenomics assembly of the Metagenome analysis of fecal microbiota from mouse which was promoted...
TCATAGATTACCTCCTTATTATTCTAAACATATATTGCTATTATAACCCGATATACCAAAAAATGAAACAAAAAATATACTATAATTTACCAAGCGGACAAATTTTATACCCAAAAAATGTAATTAATGCTTGCATTATCCTTTGCTTTCTGCTATTATACAAATGTTGTGTAAAGCATAAATCGGCATTCGTCCGATTATTTCATTCAGAAATTCCTTATACTATAATGGTTAGGAGGTGCAAAGATGGCTAAATGTGATATTTGTGGTAAGGGCGCTCATTTCGGAAATAACGTAAGCCATTCTCATAGAAGATCTAACAGAATTTGGAATTCCAACATCCAGAATGTGAAATGTAAAGTGAATGGCGCCAGCAAGAGACTGCACGTTTGTACACGCTGCTTAAGAGCAGGCAAAGTGGAGCGCGCTTAATTTGCAGGATTCATGATGAATGTACGAAAGACCAATCCCGGCGGACTGGTCTTTTTGTTATATTTATATACTGCTCTTCTTTTATGCCTGTTTAAACCCTTCATATTCTCTTTTCAGGTTCTCATATTCTCTGTTGATTCTCTGAATAATCTCCGTATCTCCAGCCAGGTTGTCCGGATGAAAAATCTTACTCAAATCCTTATAGCGCTTCTTTAAAGCCAGCGGATTTTTTACGCCATGGAAAAACACGGACACCTCCGATATGCCCTCATACATACTGTGCTCCTCCAAAAACTCCTTCTCCGCCGCGAGCCTCGCCCACTCCTTGTCAAGCCTTCTGCGGTCAATGTCCAGCTGCTTAAACCCATTTTGTAAGATTTCCAGTTTCTTGGCAAAAAACTGGTTATCCTCCTTAAGCCTCTGCTGTTCACTGGATATCTTATGGTTTAAGAGCTTCATCTCCTCCTGAAACTGTACCTTTTCCTGCAGAAACTTTTCCTGCATCCGCTCTAACTCTTTCGTGGCTGTAGAGAGACGGATGTTCTCCCGAAAAAGCCAGGCTTTCAATTCCTGCAGTTCATCTGCACAGCCGTGCACCAGTGTCTCCTCAAATTTATCCATAGTACTCCTTCATAACAAGCAGACGATCCGCCTGCAGACGTTAATCGCAACAAAAAAAATTGTACCCAATCAGCATAAGCAGGACAATCAACACAAGCCCCACGAAACGATTCGTCAAAAAGAGCATGACTAACATTCCGCAGGCGACGCAAAGAGCGACAAAACCAATCATTTTCTTCATATGCTGCTACCCTGTTTACGCTTTTATTATACTATATGAGCTTTGGCATAAAATGATTCTAAAAGCTGCCCGGCCTTTCCTTAATCCTCCTTGGGAAACGCGATATCCACCGCCGTATCGTCCTCAATCATCTCTTCTTTGGGGGCCGTAAACTTCTCTACGATATCCGGAATCATATCGAGCACTTTGGTGACAGTATCCTGGTTCTTGATATTCACAAGCTTGGTGGAACCATCCTTGATTACCAGCACGGCACTGGGCGTCATCTTAGCCGAGAATCCGCCGCCACCGCCATTTTTCTTGTCGCCGGCACTGGCGCCTGCGCCCACACCGAAACTGACATCTACTAATGGTAAAATGATAGTATCGCCCACCTGGGTGGCATCTCCCACCACCGTCTTGGTGCCGATCACAGCGTTCATACCCTTCATCAGAGATTCTATCACACCTGAAAAATTATTTTCTGACATTATACTGCCTCCTTCTTCAACAAGCTGATTGTTCGCTTAACATCTTTATTGAAATAAATTCGTACCACCACCCGCAGAAGGGTAAAGATACGGATTTTTCCTTTGATGAAAACATACCCTTCGATACGCTTTCTCTCAAAATCACCGGTAACAGCCACGTGTCCGCCAAAAACCGGGTACAACATGCCGCAGATTGCCAGAATCTGCCCGGTAGACGCCGGGTCATCCATACCCACTATCCACTCTGCCTCAAACTTCTGCGGCTTTAAACTCCTTAAGATTATGGCCAGTTCACCCTTACAGAGTTCATAAGCGTTCTGAAAAATATCGCTTTCCACAACCTCTTTATAATATTGTATATTATCCAATATGGATTTTATTTTATCACAGATATTCTGGATTGTGTACTGTATATTTTCAAACAGATTCTTAATTTTCTGAATGATCTTATGTAGAATGACTGGCAGGGCACGGATTTTGTCCATCCAGGAGGAGGATTCTTCTGTATCTTCCTCTTCTTTTTCCTTTTGCAGGGCCTTGATTGTGACTGTAGGGACTTTTTCTTTGTCTACCGACTTTGTCTTCTGGGATAATTCCTCTGCCCGCTCCTTTGAGGTCTCTTTGGGCGATGCCCCATTTGTCTCTGTCAACAGCGTTTCTTCCGTCGGCTTATCCGCATTCTTGCGCCCGTCGTTTTTTGCTTTCGAAGCCTCCTTCTTTTCTTTGCCGGAAACTTTTTTATCCTTTTTAGACCCTTTCTTTTTCTTCTGTTTCTTCTCCGGTTCGGTGTCCTCCTCAGACTTCTTTGCTGGTTTCTTCGATAGCGTAAATATCATCAGTCTCACCCTGACAATCACATCCGCCGGATAACTGATCAGGATATTTAACAGATGTAGAAACCAGGTGGCTTTGGCCCGCACCATCACTGGCGGCTTATCTTCTCCCTCTTCCCGCATGACCTCAATCCGATAACGCACCGGCACAAAGAGTACGCTGACAAGCACCAGTATGAGCAAACCCAGGACACACAAAAGTACAATCCCTATGATTTTTAAAATAAGCAATATGATATGTAGCATGTTTTCTCCAACAACTATTTAAAATTATTCCTATCGTCCAGCGCAAGATATGCGGTAAGATCAGCCGCTCCTGTGGTATCCACCGCCTCCTGGGCAATCTTTTGAATCAAATCAAAAGCCTCCTCTTTACTGCCGGCAATCCCGATCACAGCCGGTGAGGCTTCTTTATAATACCATTGCTGTAGCATCAGGCTGTGATAGATTTCAAGCTGCCTTTTCCCCTCCATGCAGACAATCACATAGATACTTGGCAATATCTTATCTTTCTTCAATTTTTTCATAATTTTATGAGGCTTTTTAACAGTATCCCCAATATAGAGATTTTTATAAAATTTCATACCCATTGACCCCATTCATAAAGTCTGCGTTCATTTTATCACACTTTTGGAAAATAGAACAGAAAAACACGTATCAATTTCAGGGTTTTTCAGGGTTTTCAATAGAATTGTTTTCTGCTATCATGAAATCAGGAGCGTTTGACGCGACGGAATGGAGGTTCCTATGAAAAATGTTGCCCGTATGGCTTTAGAAAATGGTATGGTAATCGGCGAGGATGTCTACAATTACCAGAATGAACTGCTCTATCCCAAGGACACCGTGGTGAACGAAAAAGTGATCGCCAAACTTGCCCGCTACTCCATCATATGTGTTGCCGTCAAAGAAGAGATTGACTATGCTGCCACACATTTTGAGAAAGTACGTCTCAGCAATGAATTCAAATATTTTGAATTTACATACAACGACTGTATGCCCATATACTGTCAGATGATGATGAATTTTGTGGAAAAGGGCGTGCCTGCCCGCATGAATAAGCTGATGGAATTATATGTGAAGATCACGTCCTGTGCCAGAAACGGCGAACAGCTCCTGGATTTCCTATACAACATGCTGCCCAGGGAAGACGATATGACCCACGCCCACTGTTTAAATTCCGCGCTGATTGCCGGGGTATTCGGCACTTGGTGGAAACTTCCCAAGGAAGACATCTTTCTGTTGATACAGTGCGGTTTCTTTTATGATATCGGGAAGCTTAAGCTTCCCCAGGAACTTCTCTGGAAACCGGATAAGCTGACTGATCTTGAATTCACCAAATTAAAGACGCATACCATGTTAGGCTTTGACCTCTTGAAGAACCAGAACTTAAACGAACATGTGATCAAAGCCACCCTCATGCATCACGAACGCTGCGACGGTTCCGGCTATCCTTCAAAACTGCGCAGCGATAAGATCGATATCTTCGCCAAATATATTGCTGTCATAGATGCCTATGAAGCCATGACGTCTGCCAGAACTTACAGGCAGTCTCTGCATCCTTTTCAAGTGATCGATCACTTTGAAAAAGACGGCTATGCAAAATTTGATGAAGCCACCTTAAGACCAATCCTCTACCATATCGCCGCCACGCAGCTTACCTTCAACGTAAGGCTTAGCAACGATATGGAAGCAAAAATCATAGAAATCAATAAAGCCAGGCTTTCCAGGCCGCTTCTGCAGACAGAAGACGGCAAGCTGATAGACCTTGCCAGACAGCCTGAGATACAGATTGCGGCCATTTACTAAGCCAAAGTCTTCCTATGGTTCAAAATAGGCATCAAATATCCGCCTGGCAATCGGCACCGCATAGTCGCCGCCTGAACCTGCTCCTTCTATGATGATGGTCACACAAAGTTCCGGATCCTCCACCGGGGCAAACCCGGTAAACCAAGCGTGAGAATCCTCTTTCACACTGTTGAACTCGGCAGAACCCGTTTTACCGGCCGCCGTGTAAGATGCATCCGCCAGTTTGGTGCCAGTGCCGCTCTTGACCACTTCCTGCATCAGACCTTTCATGATCTCGGATTCCTCCGCGCTCATCATCCGCTTATAGGACGCGGGTTCAAACTGCTTGATCAGATTCCCTTCATGGGTTTCCACCTGACTTACCAGATAAGGTTTCATCAGCATACCTTCATTGGCAATGGCGCAGGTGATCATATTCATTTCTAGGGGCGTGACCGCTGTGGTTCCCTGCCCGATGGCCGCCTGCATCATGTCTGCATCTTCTGTCTGTTCGTCAATGATCAGTTTACTCTGGTTATAGGCAAATCCCACTTTTAATTCCTGGTTAAACAACATCTGTTCCAGGGTGTTTGCAAAACGGCCCCGGTCCAGCTGCATACCGATATTGGCAAAGGAGGCGTTGCAGGACTTGGCAAAGGATTTCGCAAAGTCCTCATAACCATGCGCCGTACCGTGATAGCAATTTATGGTCTCCTCCCCATGGGTAAATCTGCCGTTGCACTGATAGGTGTATTGACTGTATGAGTCAGGGTTTTCACGTATATATTCAAGAGCCGTCACGATCTTAAAAGTGGACCCTGGAGGATACAAACCCTGGGTCACCCGGTTTAGGAGCACACCGCTCTCCTTATCTGCAAGAAGCTCATCCCAGATCGCTTCAATCTCGTTGGGGTCAAAATCCGGCTTCGACACCATGGCAAGGATTCTGCCGCTGGAGGGCTCCGTCACAATGACTGCCCCCTTGTAAAGCCCCAGAGAATCATAGGCGATCTGCTGTAAATCCACATTTAAAGTGGTCACCACATTATCCCCCGGATATTTCAGCCCTGCCACATCGTTTGCCACCTTGTCGGATAGTTTGGCATTGGAATTGATCAGGTAATAGTTGGCCGATGCTTCAATTCCAAAACGGCCGTTAGAGGCATATCCCACCACATGAGAGAACATGTCTCCATACGGATATGTCCTTGTCTCCTTACCCTCTTCATCCGTTTCCGTCTTGGCAAGCACCTGCCTTCCGTCAGCAAAGATCATTCCTCTTGTGTTCTGGGCCACCAGGATTTCCTGCCTGCTGTTATAACTGTTATTGATCAACTCCTGACGATGCGTGATGGCATAATGGCTGGTATACCCCATCATACACAAAAACAACCCAACAAAGAAATATGTGACCCCCAGAATCTGTCTATTCCTCTTCTTCCTCTTCTTCATCCGCCTCGTCTCCTGCTGTCTTATATTGCATTCTTCTTCGTTTTCTCTTCTTTTTGGCACGTCTGTCTCCCTCATCCTGCCGGATGATATACAGACCTTCTATGATAAAAAACATAATCAGCGTAGTCAGAATGGAACTGCCCCCGTAGCTGATAAAAGGCAGTGTCACACCCGTCATGGGAATAAACTTGGTCCCCCCGCCAATGGTCAAAAACACCTGAAAGATATAGGTAATCCCCAGCCCAAAGGCAATCAGCCGATAAAACCCATTCTGCAGTTTCATGGAAATATTCATGAACATGATAAAACTGCTCAGGCAGATTAAAATCAGACACATGGAGAAAATAATACCCAGCTCCTCCGCCACAGCGGAAAACACAAAGTCCGCTTCCACCAGGGGGATAGCCGTCGGATTACCCCGAAAAAGCCCCAGTCCAAACCAACCGCCGCTGCTGATGCCAAAAAGGGACTGGGTAATCTGAAAACCGGCCGCATCGATACAGCTGAAAGGGTCCTGAAAGGCCTGCACCCTCACCTTCACATGGTCAAAGAGATGATAGGCCGCCACTGCCGCCCCACTGCCGCCGGCCACACCCGCCAAAAGATACCCCCACTGCCCTGTGGCAATAAATACCATCATCACATAGACAATAAAGAAAATCAGCGCACTGCCCAAATCCTTAGACGCCACCAGAATCAACACATGAATGCCCGCCAGTACAGCCGTCAGAGCCACTCTCCAAAAATCCTGAGACTCACTGAGCGCGCTGGCCAGAAAGAACACAAAGATAATCTTGACAAACTCCGAGGGCTGGAAGGTTACGCCGCCCACAGAATAAGAAATCTTTGACCCATAAGTGACTGACCCCAAGATCAGCACAATCCCCAAAGCCGCAATACCTATCCCCGCATAAATCCAGGTAAGACTCTTTAAAAACTTGAGTTTATGAATAAAATACGGAATGATCATGCTCATAATAAGGGATACTGTGACGATAAAAAACTGTTTGATTGCCTTTTCATAGGAAAGTCTTGAAAGAATCACGAAACCAATACTTAAAAGCATACACATATTGTTGATGATCAAACGGTTGCCTCTGGGATAAATCATGCGAAACAGCATAATAGTGGCGAACAAAAGTATCTGCTGTAAGATATAAAAAAGCAGATACTCCATCTTACCGGTCTCAAAACAAATTACCAGAAAGCACGAAAAATGCACCAGAAACATCAAGAGATTCTGGCGGATATAACTGTCTTTACGCCGCTCTTCTTCCTGAAAGCGGAACACCAGAAAGCACTCAAGCGTATAAAGGGCGATAAACAGTGTGATCAAATATTTAGAAAGCTCTGTAATATATAATTCCATAAAACTTACTCGATACCCCTTTTCAAATGCCCTGTGGTATGCCCCTTAAAAGGAAACACACCCGCAAGAATCTGTTCACATTCATCCCTCGATTCCATCACAAAATCATAGCGCCAAATGTCTGCACCCACTCTCTTAGCCTCTTTTTTACTTTCATGTAAAGAGCAGGGCACAGAATTATATATAATATTATAACAATGCTCACAATGCATCATCACCGGAAAGGTTGTCCGATAACGGTCTTTCAGATAAATTCGGCGTCCGTCTTTTGCACCGGGCTGACAGATGCCTGCCGTCTTCCGCAGGCAGTTGGCTGTGATCATCATGGGTATCCTGCCATACGCCACCAGCGTGGTGCGCATACCAAGTTCCCTCGCTGCCGCCGCAAGACGGGAAGCCTCGCCGGCATTTACTTCATAAGGAAGCGTATACTCCACACTATAGTCTTTCCAAAATTTCAACGTCTCTTTATGAAAACAGTACAGGCTGGTATCCGGAATGACCGCGTAATCTTTTGACAGACGCCGCACAAAAGAAAGCCCCTCCAGATTGCGGATCAAAAATCCGTCAATCAACCCATCTGCCTGTGAAAGCCTCTCTTTCAGAAGCTGCAGCCAGGCTTCATCGCGCCTGCGCAGAATATGGGGCAGTGCAAGATAACAAGCGCACCCCTCTGCCTTGTCTTCCGCATAAGAAGTTCCTAATATTCCAGTGATATAGGCATACTCCTTTACAAACAAATCGCTCTCTATAAAAATACGCTGACAGCCATGTGCGCGCACTGCCTCCAATTGGCCGCAGGTAGTGACAAGACAGTTTATGATTGGCCCCTCAAGTGTTGACTGACTTAGTCGGTCTTCAATTTCACAACGCAGCTTTCCCTTTCCAGCATTTTCTGTCTTCTGCTCACTTGCGGTATCCACTGACAGCTCTTCTCTATCAATTCTCCTGTCACAAAAACCATTCCTTAAGATTACTTCCCGCTCATACGCCTCTACGGCGCCGCGCCTAAGCTGGTTCAGTGCCCGCACCGGTACGAACACATCCCCTTCTATCTTTACTGCACAATCCGTCACAAGCACACAGCTATTGCCCGTCTTCGTCATCTGCTTTCTGACGTCCTCCGGCTGCAGGGGCGCTTTTTGTGCCGTTTGTGCAACTTCTCCTGTGGCTTCTATCTGTACTTGCTCTTTGCCCTCTACCCGTACCCTGATTGGCGCTCCGGCTTTTATTTCCACAGACATAGATACTGGCTGTCTGGCTGGCTCATGCAGATAGGCTTCCTGAATCCTGGCAGTCACCTGTTCATCGCTTCCCACATAACCGGGCTTTGACAGCGTAATCATCTCCCTGCCGTTATGTCTCTCATAATAGCCGGTCTGTATCTCACTGCGGATATACAGCCCCCGAAGCTTGTCCATATCCGCCGCTTCCACACGATATCCCTCTGCACCCACGCGTTCATACAAATCCATGTACTTACGGTACATAGCCGTGACACCTGCCGCATACGCAGGCTTTTTCATCCGTCCTTCTATTTTAAAGGAATCAATACCCGCCTCTATCAGCTGTGGAATATATTCCAAGGTGCACATATCTTTTAGACTGAGCGGATAGCCTTCCCCCATTACCAGGTCCTTGTCTGCATAAATCTGATAAGGAAGCCTGCAGGGTTGGGCACACCGGCCCCTGTTTCCGCTCCTGCCGCCCAAAATACTGCTAAAAAGACACTGTCCGGAATAACAATAACACATTGCCCCATGAATAAAGCACTCGATCTCTATGCCGGCAGCTTCTTTCAAACCACGCACTTCTAAAAGGGACAACTCCCTGGCGGGCACAATCCTTGCCGCCCCCTGTTCCTTTAAAAACAAAGCGGCTCCCTTGTCCGTTACGGTCATCTGTGTGCTCACGTGCAAAGGTAGCTTTGGAAACCAATCCCTGAGCAGGCAAAAAACACCCAAATCCTGTACAATCACCCCGTCAAGCCCGGCTTCATAAAAAGGAAGCAGATACGCATATAACTGTGCCACTTCACTTTCCTTAAATAATGTATTGACTGTCAGATATATCTTCCTGCCCATAAAATGTGCCACATGTAAGGCACGACATATTTCCTGTGTGGTAAAATTATCTGCATAAGCCCTGGCACCAAACTTTTCCCCGCCCAGATACACGGCATCCGCACCGGCATTAAGTGCACCCATAAAGGCTTCATAGTTTCCGGCAGGGGCAAGCAGCTCCACTTTTCTATTCATAGATTGACCCTCAAAAAAAAGAGATGCCTGACGGCATCTCCCGCTCTTATTTTTTACGTTCTTTTAATTCTGTTTCCATACGGACAATCTTCTTTGCATTCTCGTTAATTTCCGTCTGCAGGTTCTTGACATTCTTCTCCGTATTTTCCAGCTTAATCTGCGAAGCAATCAGTTCATGCTTCAAATCGTACATTTCCTTCTCTTTATTCTGTATTTCTTCCTCTAAAAGGCTGATCTGCTTTTTGGCCTTAAAATAATCATCCGCAATATTAAGCTGTAACAGCACATTCTGGGTATCGAGAGATTGTCTCTTGAAACTGTCAACCTTATTATACTCTGCTATCTTATTATTGATGTAGGATGCCACCTTCTGCAGGTACTCCTCACTCTCATAACCGCTCAGCGTAAACACCTTACCGGCAATGATTACTTCTGTATCTGTTTTTGTTGACATAGGGTTCTCCCCTCCCATACTAAATATGCCGTCTGATAAAAATGCTTAACACTACATCTATTATATCTGCCTTAAGAGGGAATTTCAAGTCCAAAATGATGATACGCTGTATCTGTTACCATTCGTCCTCTGGGTGTCCGGTTTAAGAAACCATTCTGAATCAAATAAGGCTCATACACATCTTCAATGGTGCCTGCATCCTCTCCGATGGCGGCTGCCAGTGTGTCAAGGCCGACCGGTCCACCTTTGAATTTATCTATCATAGTAAGCAGAATATTCCTGTCCACATGATCTAACCCCATCCTGTCCACATCCATCAAATCCAGGGCCGTCTTGGCAATTTCTTCCGTGATCACGCCATCGTACTTGACCTGTGCGAAATCCCTTACCCGTTTCAAGATACGATTGGCGAGACGCGGCGTCCCACGGCTTCTTCTCGCCAGTTCCAGGGCTCCCTTTTGCTCTATCTCCACCCCCAATATCCTTGCAGAATGGATGATGATGACCTGCAGCTCTTCCACCGTATAAAATTCCAGACGGTGAATCATGCCGAACCTGTCTCTGAGCGGCGCTGTGAGAAGACCCGCCCTGGTTGTCGCACCCACCAGCGTAAACCGCGGCAAATCCAGACGGATGGAACGGGCCGTGGCTCCCTTTCCAATCATAATATCGATAGCATAATCTTCCATAGCCGGATATAACACTTCCTCCACCTGTCTGTTCAGTCTGTGAATCTCATCCACAAACAAAAGGTCTCCCTCCTGCAGGTTGTTTAAAATCGCCGCCATCTCTCCAGGCTTCTCAATGGCTGGACCGCTGGTAACCTTCATATGTACACCCATCTCATTGGCAATGATGCCCGCCAGCGTGGTCTTGCCGAGTCCCGGCGGCCCATAGAACAGGACATGGTCCAGCGCATCCCCGCGCTGTTTTGCTGCCTCGATATATATTTTCAAATTGTCCTTCACCTTGGTTTGACCAATATAGTCAACTAACGTTTGTGGACGAAGAGAACCTTCTATCTTTATATCCTCTTCCATCAGATTCGTTTCAATCATCCTGCCTGCCATGGTTTCTTATCTCCCTATCTACATCCGTTAGGCTGATTTGTATCAAAACATATACTTTAACGCCTGCTTTAAAATATCCTCCACCGTGGTATCTTCCTGCATCTTAACCTTCTTGACTGCCGCTGTGGCATCCGATGCGGAATACCCAAGCGCCACCAGCGCTTCAATTGCTTCTCTTTTCATCACATTATCTGCCGCCTGAATATTGGCAGACGTCCCAGACTTATCCTCAGGGCCGCCAAGCCCTCTCAAAGTATCCTCCAAAGAAATCTTATCCCGTAGATCTAGTATCACACGTTCCGCAGTCTTTGCCCCAATTCCCGGTGCCTTTGCAATGGCTTTCGCATCGCCCGCCATAACTGCAAATCTGAGTGCGTCCGCACTCATCACAGACAAAATCGCCAATCCGCCTTTGGGCCCGATTCCACTCACCGTAATCAACTTCTTAAAGACTTCCAGATCATCTCTCGTCAAGAAGCCATAAAGGGAAAAAGCGTCCTCCCTCACCAGCGTATACGTATATATCTTTACTTCGCTGCCAATGCCCGGCAGAAGATCTGCTGTTGTGGTAGACACTTTCACATTATACCCTATTCCGCCGGTTTCCACCACCACTGCATCTTCCATTATTTCTTCCAATGTGCCTTTAATGTATGCGTACATATTTTCCTCCATTTCGAAGCGCTCTACGCTGAGAAGCGTGAATCAAATCTCAAATACGGTGCCAGTTCCATTCCCAGAACGCCCAGTGCTGCCCCTGTCACAACACCTGCTATAATCAAAACCGGCAGATAATACACCACCGCAAAAGTCTCTACCACAACCATGGCTGTCACAATCTGCCCCATATTGTGAAACACCCCGCCAAGCACACTCACCCCTATCATGGAAAAACATTTACATTTCCTGGCAAACACCATAGCGCCAAAACTGCATACCGCACCTGACAACGCATACAATATCGCATACAGATTACCGAACATGAAACCTGATAGAAAAATCCGCAAGATATTCACCAATAAAGCCTCTCTTGCCCCGCTTCCCGGCGTCTTGCCGCCATATAGCAATAGCACCACAATGAGATTGGGCAGTCCCAGCTTAATACCCGGTATCCCGAAGGTAAAAGGTATCAGTGACTCCACATAGGAAAGAATCAGAGCTATGGCCAACAAAAAACCCAGTTCCACTGTTCTTTTCATCACTTCACCATTCCATCTATCCTTTCATCTTGTTCTCCGCCAATAATCTCCGCCACCAGCCTATGCGGCAGACAGATAATACTCTCTCCCCCGCCGGAGATGGATTGATGGTGCACGCAAATCTGATCTCTACAATCTGCCGCCTCCATCTTCACCTTTTTCCCGGCAACATACACAAGATTATAACTTTCTTGCGCCGGTATGTCGGGCATTTCCTTATTTTTTACCAAAACCGCTCTATTCTCCTTATAGGTAATCAAATAGTACATGCTTTCATCAAGCCGCGCTGTCAGAATAACGTCCCCATCATAAGAAACCTGAAGCAGTTCCCCCCTTTCGTAACCAAACAAAAGGCCCCCTGCCAAGAACAGTGCCGCCAAAAGACAGACCGCTATCAGAATTACATCCGCTTTCTTTATATACAGTTTCTTTTCCTTATCTCCGCTTTCCATACTGCTATCTTACCATAGTCGAACATATGTTTCAAGCCTGCATTGGCATCATAATAGCCAAAGACCAAATCCTATTTACAAAAACTCTGTCACCATTTCACCATCCACTCATAAGATAAACCATAAACAACATTTGGAGGGCACTTAAACATGAGCGATTTAACAGCTACTCACTGCGGATGTAACAATACCAGTACTGCAAACAATGGATGTGGTTCCTGGATTTGGATTCTTATCCTTTTATCCTGCTGCGGTAACAATGGCGATGGATGCGGATGTGGCAACAGCTTCTTCGGCAACGGCCTCTTTGGCGGTAACGACAACAACTGCTGTTCCTGGATCTGGATTCTTATCCTTTTATCCTGCTGCTGCAACTAACCCATCACGTTTCATCTTAACACTTCTTTAACACACATCTGGAAAATAGGCTCTAGCTCTATTTAGAGCCTATTTTTCTCTCATGTGTCATATACTGATAAGAGAAGATACGGGCATCAGAAAGGCATAATCCTATGGCAGACAAAACCGAAAACGCGTCCAATGTTATGACATTCGATGCCTTATATACAACCAACCAAATCCAGAAGCTCAAGGTTCTTCTTCCTTACATAGAACCTTCCATGCAAAAACATCTGGCTATCTACATTAAATATATGGAACTGCAATACACCATGGATTATGTGCGCAAACATCCCTTCCAGCTTTGCGGATGTGATCTGTCTTCACAAAAAAAACCGGATTTAGGAAAATTGTGCAAGGAACTTTGCCTTTATTCCACACCGGATGAAATCAAACAGCTGGAGCAACTTCAAAATATGCTCAAAACCCTGGAAACTGTACAAGAAATGTCTCAGACCATGTCTGCTATGCAGGAAATCTTTCCTGACCTTGCGATGGACTCTCCGTTTGAAAATCCTTTTTCCGGAAATGACTCTTCTGCAGATACCCCAGGTCACGATGAAACTACCCGCACCTCCCAGGGCTCTTCTATGCTGGATATGCTGATGAACATGCTCACCCCGGAACAGCGAACCATGTTCGAAATGTTCCAGAATAATTCCAAACCATAATAAGGAGTATACTATGACCAATACCTGGATGAACGATCCCGCAATCGCACATATTGATAAGACAAAACTGGAATTTCTGCAAGACCTGGTATTTGAGAGCCAATCCATGAAAAAGGAACAAATGCTCCCCTTCCTGATGGCAATCGCTAAACGAGGTCAGGAAAATCATATTACTTTTTCCGACCAGGAAATTGATGCCATCATCGATACCATTAAGAAATATTCCACCCCGGAAGAGCTGGAGCGAATCAATAAGATGTTAAAACTGCGGAAAAAATGAGTGCATTATCTTCTGGTCCCGGAGCGCCTGTGAGGTGACTCCGGGCAGTCTGCATGTAATCTGTATGAATCTGATGTTTTATGTTTCCACATCTGCCTCCTGATATTGGGCAGAATCCTGAATTTCCTTGAATGGATTGTGCGCGACAGGGTTGCTACCATACTGGCAGCGTCCCTCTTAATCACTATTTATAATCTTTTATCTCATTTTCCTGCAACCGTAAACTCCGTCTTCGTACACTGCGTTATCTTTCGTATGAAGTGTTCGTCCATTCCCTCCTCTATCATTCTCTTGATAATATAAATCTTTTCCTCTTTTTTGCCTTCCTTTATACCCTCTCTTCTTTCTTCCTCCATCCACTCCCTGATTGCCTTGCACATAGGAACCCCCTCCTTTTCCATCTTCTCTATCAGTCCTTTCATATGCAGATGCACTGTCGATATCTTTGAAACTTCCCGAAAGTCATCCATTTTCCCAAAACTTTTCTAACAGCTCATCTACTACACTCTCATTTAGGCCGGTATCTGCTTTCAATTGATTCTTTGCCTCGCCTTTTTTCATTTCCTGTTTCTTATAGGTTGAAAGTAGGATACCATATAAATTCAACTTTTCTCGTTCTGCTTTTTCCGCTCTCTGTCTCTGGCTTGCTGCTTCCTGCTCGGCATCCTCCGCTCTCTTTCTCTGTTCGGCTGTGTTGCGGCGCTCTAATTGAATATCCATCTTCTCCATATTTTCAAACAAATATCCCATATTGCCACCCCTTATCTTCTCTATAAAATCACTTGTCTCCTCTGCTGTCAGATTCAGCCTCCGGCACAGGCTCCTTACCGTTGCAATGATAATATCTACCACATCTACCGGTGCATTCTGTAAGATTTCATCCAGATGCTCCGTCGGTATCTTTGAAGCTTCCTGAAAATCTTGTGCCTGTTGCATCTTATTGAGCAACATCAACAATGAAATTGCATCTTCCTTTGACAGTAATTCCTCATTGGAATACTCCCGTGTCCTGACCAGCTTGTATGTAAAATCCGGTATGTATGCCTGAAACAAATCTCCTAGCAGGATTCTCTCTTTCAGACTGCGTGCCGCTGTCCATTCTCCCGTCCCTTCGTAGTATACGATTGGATAGATTGGCGGATACAGGAATTCTTTATGCCTGTTGCTTCTTATTTCTTCTAAATCTCTGACATAATTCTCCCAGATACAGACCATATATTTGAGCAACTGCATGGTCACATCATAATCGACTGCGCTTTTATGTTCAATGAGCGAAATGATATAAATATCCTGCTGTTTCCCGCCTGCCTGGTCTCTCAATCGTATCTTCTTTACGGTATCCGCCTGCAGTTCCACCTCTTGAAACAGATGATACCGTTCCGAGACGTCCTCGATATCTTCCGGCTGAACATTGGCTAGTATCGGCAGTCCCGAATAGTCCCGCAAAAACTGTGCGCACAGCGTATGATTCCCAAAAATACTTTTGCTGCTGACATCTGCCTCCTGATATTGGGCAGAATCCTTTCGTTCTTCTTTGTACTTCATGTTCTCCTCCTGTCTGTACAGGAGAATACGTATCTGCTCTTCGCCTGTACTAAGATTAATCTGTTGAAATTGTCCGGCGAAAAGCCTGAATTACGCACCTGAATTTCCTTGAATGGATTGTGCGCGATAAGGTCTGTTGCCATACCGGCTCCGACCCTCGCGGCATTCACCAAATACTTGTGCAAGCACAGTACCTGGCTCACTGCCGTGGAAATAATATGCTCTTTAGAAGCAATACATCCTATAAAGCGATTACGATAGTTAGAATATAACACATAATCTATATCTATGCAAGTTCTTTTTTCTTATCAAAATAGCAGCTCTTAAGCAGCTTATACTCTACATACGATAAGCAACCGGCTTGTTTTTATACATAAAGAAAATTTTTCCGCAATGCGGCACTCTGCAAATTATCCATACGATACAGAAGGTTAATAGATATGTACCGACTACATTCACTATCATCTCTATAGATTTATCTCCAATCTTTTCTATCCATCGTATGATAATCATCTGTACAGGTCTATGCAATAAATAGATTCCAAAAGAACACATGGACGTCTGTGTAATTATGCTCTTCCCTATCTTCAATTGAACATTTTTCAGCAGTAGAAACCATGCAATACCGATGAGAGGCATTGAGAAATAATTATACCAGACATTATATGCATACTGTTTATCATATAAGGTAATCTGAGTATAGATTGTCAAAAGATAATTGCAGACGAGTACTCCAATGATGCCCAATACTACCACCGGTCTTTTAAGTAATTTATTTATCTCTATCTCCCAACGTCTTATGCAGTACCCCAGCAAAAGATAAAATCCATAAACATTTCCGGAATAACTCAAATCCAGTTGGCTGATAAGCTGTGGAAGACTATCAGCCAACAAAAACAAGTTAATGCTGGGTACAATATATAAATATCCATATACGATAATCATGAAAATCAAAAGAATCTCTGTCGAGACCGTATGCAGGATATTTGCCGCATACGGCAGAAAGATATACATTCCGATAATCATTGGAATATACCATGTGTGATTTAAATCAACCTTTTGCAGGAAGAATACATTGCGGATATATGTCCCTATATCAAATGGCTTCTTATTGAACCACATCAAAAATAGATTATAGATAAGTATCCAAATTTCCCACGTCAACAATAAAGACAATAAGTTATTTTTATAGAACTGCAAAGTCTTCTGCGCATCATATTCTCTGCTAACAAGAAGATACCCACTTAGAAGTAAAAAAATCGGAACACCCGATCTGCCCAGCGTAAAACCTGCAAAACAAAATATTTTTGCTCTAAACGGCATGGAAGATACATATTCCAGATTCAAATGATATGGAGGTTCAATACTATGATTCAACACTACATAAAATGCCGCCAAAGAGCGCAAAATATCTAAACCATCTATTCTACCCCCCCCCCCTATTTTTTCTCACGATGTAACGTCTTTTCCATCATCATTCTCTCCTCGTATTTTCATTCTTACACTTTTTCATGATTCTATTGAAAACTCCATTCCACCGCCTTTCAGATAGCGGCACAAATAATAATGAAAGTATGCTTTCTTTCATAGCATATTCTCCGCAAATAATCGCATACCCTATTTCATATTCAATCTTTCTTCTTATATAAAAATAAAATTTTTCCCAGACCTGGGATTCTGCAGACCAGCCATACGATACAAGTTGTCAAAAGATATGTAGCAATCACATTTACAATCAGTTCAGTCGATTTGTCTCCAATCTTTTCTATCCACCGCATGATGATTATTTTTACAGGTATATGTAATAAATAGACGCCAAAGGAACACATGGACAACTGTGTAACTATACTCTTCCATTTCTTCAATTTCATATTTTTTAATAGTAAAAACCATGCAATGCCAATTATAGGCATAGAAAAATAGTCGTACCAAACTTTGTGTTGAATCTGTTTTTCATACAATATAATTTGAGCATATATGGTCCAGATATAATTGCACAAAAGCAGTCCGATGATGCCAAAAATCACTGCTGGCTTCTTAAGAAATCTATCTATTTTCATCTCCCAGCGCCTTATGCAATATCCAAGTAAAAAATAAAATCCATATAGATTCCCAGAGTAACTCAAGTCCAGCTGTCTAGTAATCGCCGGCAGACTATCTGCCTGTAAAAATAAATTAATGCTTGGCACAATACACAGATAGCCATACATGATAATCATAAAAACAGCAATCGTACATGTCGAAATCGTATGCAGTACATTAGCTGCATACGGCAGGAAAATATACATTCCGATAATCATTGGTATATACCACGCATGGCCTAATGCAACCTCTTGCAAAAATAATGCATTGCGAAGGTACATGCCTAAATCAAAGGGTTTAGCGTTACACCACACCATAAATAGATTATAAAGGAATATCCAGATCTCCCATGTCAGCAGCATTGATAATAAATTGGTCTTATAAAATCGAACAATTCCTTTGTCGTTATATTCTCTTCCAAAAAGAAGGTAACCGCTAAGAAGCAGAAAGATCGGAACACCGGTTCTACCCAGCGTAAAACAGGCAAAACTAAATATTTTTACTCGTAATGGCATGGAAAACACATAATCTAGTTTTAACTGATAAATGGGCTCAATGCTATGATTCAGCACCACATAAAACGCCGCCAAAGAGCGTAGAATATCTAAACCATCTATTCTACCCCCCCCCCACTGAATTTTTACCACTATGTAACATGTTCATATTTTCAGCCTCTTTTTATATGTTATCCTGTTTCACACTCACTGATAGAAATGATTTGTTCTGACTGCACACGCATCCACTCATTATCCCGTAGAACCTACCGTCTTTTCTTTATATAGAAATAAAATCTTTCCACAGCACGGAATCCTGCAAAGCAGCCAGACAATACAAAACGCCAAAATATATACGCCTGTTGTAACTACGAAAGTTTCCGCCGATCTATCCTTCATTTTCACAATCCACGGCATTACTATCGTTAATATAGGCATATGTAACAAATAAATACCAAACGAACACTTAGCTATCTGGTTCATGAAACACTTTGCTTTCATCAGCTTTATACTTTTAAGCAGTAAAAACCATGCTATGCTGATAAGTGGAATAGAAAAAAATTCATATCGGACCCTGTACGGATTCTGCCTTGCATACAATGCCATCTGCATATATACCGTCCCGATATATGTAAAACTAAGAAATCCTATGACACCTAAGATCATTCTTGGTCTTCCAAGCAATTGATCAATCTGTCTTTCCCAGCGTTTTATACAACAGCCGAGCAAAAGATAAAAGCCATAAGCATTTCCCGAATAACTTAAATCCAATTGGTTTGCAATCGGCGTAAGACCGCCGGCCGAAAGAAACACATTAATACTATGAACAATATATAAATAGCCGTACACGATGAGCATGAAAATTAAAAGTATTTTATCCGGAATTTTATGCAGAATATTGGCCACATATGGCAGGAAAAGATACATTCCCATAATCATTGTCATATACCATGCATGGACAAATTGTACCTCCTGCAAAAACAAAGCATTGCGCAAATACATACCGATATCAAAAGACTGCCCATTATGCCACATCAAAAAAAGATTGTAAAGAAATATCCAGATTTCCCATGTCAACAGCATAGATAATAGGTTACTCTTATAAAACCGACAAACGCCTTTGTCATCGTATTCTCTACTTAAAAGAAGATATCCGCTGAGAAGTAAAAAAATGGGAACGCCAGACCTGCTGAGAGTATAACATGCAAAACTGAATATTTTAGCTCTTAGCGGCATTGAAGATACGGCATCTAAGCCAAAATCATAGCAGGCATTAACACTATGATTCAGCACCACATAAAGTGCCGCCAAGGAGCGCAGAATATCCAGTCCATCTATTCTACCCCCCCCCCTAATTTTTTCTCACTACGCAGAATATCCATGATCTTTCTCTCTCCCTCTCATACTGCTTCAAATATGAAATCCTTACAGCCATATCCTATCACTGCGCGATCGTCTTACCCTGTTTTACGGAACAAATTTTCTTAAAAACGGTACTTTTCTCAAAATCCACGCAATAAAAAACATATCGGAATAATGATGAATGGTGCCCCCAAACGATAAGTGATATAGTTTATCTTTGCTTTGAAGCATTTCTTTATCCCTCTTCATCCGTTAACACGTTCTCCTTATTTGCCTGTTTTTTCTTTACCTGCATAATCTCCCACATAATTGAGAGGATTTCCGCCCTGTCTTTCTCATTGAGACTACGCAGGCACGTCAGGAATTCCTGATTTAAAAGCCTGTCCGCATCCTCCTCCATTGTCACATTCTCGTTAGCTGCTGAAGCATCCATCTTTACATGTTCTAAAATCTCATGGAGAGGAATCTTGTATATTTGTGCAATATGATACAAACCATTAATCGACGGGGTAATTCTTCCCGTTTCATAATGAGAATAGGTCTGTCTGGAAATATGCAGTTGTTCTGCGATATCTTTTTGAGTATAACCGTAAGCTTTTCGCAGATATTTTAGGTATTCTGGCAATGATGGTCTTTGTCCCATTTTACTTCTCCTTGTAGATAGAAACTCTAAGGTCCTGCCGTATAGAATACAAGAGTATTTCATCTCCACATGCCATTCATAACTAAACAACTTTATGATATATGGATTCCGTCAAAAAAATAAGATTAATATTTTTATATTTCCGCTCCAGTATTTCTTTCACTTCCTCATTTTTATATTGTCTCTTCTCATCTCTTTCCAATAAATCTGCATACAAATTCTTTTTGTTCTTAACAAATCCGTCAAACCCGGCAACATATATAGTGGTAATATCTAACATAGCCAGTAAATGAATCAACAATAGTACGCTGTCCTCACTATAGATATCTTCGTGATAAGCCAGACGATTGTAAGATATGACGTAATCATATTTTGCTGTGTATCTTAGCAGATTTGATGTTACAATGGTCTTAGTCAAATCCCCATTTGAGCCGGTGATAAGTTCCATTCTCTTAATATTAGAATAAAAGACATAATCAACCTCGCAAAAGTCAGGAATGAAATTTATGGAGATGATAGTTTTGCCCTTTTTCTTATATTCACATATACATTCTTTTACAGCTTCTATGGAATTGCTCGGCGCAATGAGCAGGATATCTTTTCCCGTCAAACGCTCCGCTAGTTCCCTGATATATTTTTCATCCTCACATGCAACATTCAAATAACTGCGATATAATGCTTCTATATACTTCTCATTAAAATTCTCAGCTTCATCCCGATCAATCAATGATAATATTTGTTGAATATCACTTGTCTTTAGCTTCCACTTATTAATCAAAAACTCCGCATATGTTCTGTGCAGGCCATTTTGCGCTGATAATGCATATGGTATCATATATCCCCACGACATTTTCTGTTTAATAGGCGCTATACAATCATCTATTGCATCATAGGCCGCGCTTAATACATAATCGTATCCATAACTGGTATTGAGATAATCCATCATTTGTTCAATACATAAATTGCCGGGAATCCGCCCCATCCCCAATAAGGCACCATCTATCACAACCTGTCTTTGTGGAAAACAGATATTAATAAAATGCTGCGCCAGGGAATATGCCAATCCCAAATTCTCATGCAGATGTACACCAATCACAATATCCTTATTTAAATTGTTTTCGACAAGATAATATCTGGAAGATAAATCAGACACTCTCATCACACCAAATGTATCCACGATTGAAAACCCATAGGGTTTTAGTTCATTTACTTTTTTTATCACGGCTAAATATTCATCATCGCTGTAAACATTACAATTCACAGGATTAATAAAACATTTATAGCCTTTTTCATGTAATATTTTCAGGGTATTCCATGCCCATTCCTGTCTGTTTCTTTTAAATGACAGTCTTATATATTCTATCGTTCCATCGTATTCTTCAAGATTACTCAAATCTATAAAATCCGCCATCAAACTGATTTTTGAACTTCTACAATCTTTAGGAAGTACTCTTTTCACATCTGCTATTGTCAAATACCTTGTGCTTCCTATACCACAATATGTATTCCATAAAAAACCGACTTCAATAATATCAACCCGTGCTTCCACCAGCTTTTTAATGATGTATTTGATCACATTTTCACCAAAATATCCATTCGTAACATGCCCGCCGTCACGCAAGGTACAATCTAACAGTCTGATCGATGTAGATTTTTTTAACATGAACTTACCCCCTGTTTCTGCCTGTCAGTATGCACCACATCCGCCACCATAAAATCTGCCGGCTCATTGATATCTATTATCTCCGGGAAATCCAATACGCAAAGATATGGCCTCTCTCCTACTCGTCTGTTCATCTTCTCAAAAACGTCCCTTGTAAAGACAAAAACACCATTTGTTTCTCTGTAAATTTCCGGTAAATCCTGTGAGCGGGGTGTACATGATGCATCGAAATTGAGGGGCTTGCCATTTTCCCACAAAAATTCCCTGACTCTTGCAACCGTAAATGCAGAATCATATTTTCCTGAAACTACTTTATCTACACAAGTTTCAATTGTCTTTATAGATACAAAGGGACTGGTAACATGGGTCAATACAATAATATCCGGATTCACCATATCTACAAAGGAACGAATGATTTCATCACACCTGACATTATCCTGATCAAGTCTTGTACTCCTTTTTAGAAACTGAATCCCTGGCTCCAAATAATCTATAATCTTCTCATCGCTGCAAAAACAATATTTTTCATCTATATTACTTACCGCACCCAATGTCCGAAACAAAAGTCTGCATAGGGGAGTGCCGTCTGATAAGGACTTAATATTTTTACCAGGCATCCTGCTGTTATGCAATTTTATTGGTACATATGCCGCTACTTTCATCTTTACCTCATTTCTGCGCTGTCTTGTCAAACTTACCTTCTTGCCAGGGTAATCTGACGTCATGACTACATTCGTAATTTCCTTCAACTTTATTCCTAATAAATTTTGTAACCCTCCAATAGATAGTTTTGAACATAATCCGCAACACCATCTTCCAAACGATAAAACGGTTCTTCAAAACCTGCTTCTCTGAACTTGTCCATTTCAGCCCTTGTATAATACTGATATGTTCTTTGCAGCTGCACAGGCATATCTATCCACTCTATCTGCGGCTTTACGCCCATTGCCTTAAAAACCGCCAACGCCAGATCATAAAAACTGCGGGCATTTCCTGTTCCCAGATTATACAATCCATTGACATGCGAATTCTCAATCACATACTGAATCGCTCTGCATATATCCTTCACATACACGAAATCCCGAAGCTGTCCTCCGTCCTGATAGTCATCTCTATATGACTTAAAAAGTTTTACCCCCCCCCCATCGCATATTTGCCTGAAGGAATGATATACCATACTTGCCATGCTGCCCTTACAATATTCGTTCGGCCCATATACATTAAAGAACTTAAAGCCCACATGCTGTCTGGGCGCGAACGTTTCTTTCTCTGCCCAGAGATCAAACAATTGTTTGGAATATCCATAGGGATTAAGGGGCAAAAGCCTGCTGATGTCATCCCGGTCGTCAAATCCCTGACTTCCGTCACCATAGGTGGCCGCGGAACTGGCATACAGAAAGCTGATATCATTTTCCGCACAGAACTTCCACAAAGTCTTCGTGTATGCAAAATTATTTCCATACAGAAAATCAAAATCTCTCTCCGTGGTAGATGAACACGCTCCCATATGAATCACATGACTTACTTTACCCGCATATTGGGGAAGTCTTGCCAGGAAATCGTCCCTGTTGATATATTCCTTGTATTTCTTGTTTCTAATGTTAAGCCATTTGTCTGTACTGCAGATATGGTCCACAGTGATGATATCTTCTATCCCCATGTCATTGAGCGTTCTAACGATACAGCTGCCAATAAAACCTGCGCCGCCTGTCACAATGACCCCCGTTATCTTCTCTTTTTCCATCCTCTCATCCCTCTTTCGTCCTGTCTTATCAGTCGGTTATCTCTCTCCTTCTTCACAGATTCTAAGGGCACATGCATACAAATCCTCTTCATACTGTACATACCTATACTTTCCCTCACGAACAGCCTCTATCACTTTAGATTCTTCCTTGGTCCCTGTCAAAAAGCCCCGGCAGTCCGTCTTTTCACAGATAGAACAGTCCCGTATTTTATCGCCAATTGCATAGCTCTTGGACAGATCAATATGAAACTTTTTCACAGCCCTCTCATATAACGCTGTTCCGGGCTTACGACATCTGCATATCTTCCGGTACATTGGTATAGGTGCATTCGGCAGATGAGGACAATAATAGACTTCCGCAATCTGAATGCCCATTGTCTTAAAACGTTCTATCATCCACTCAGTTAATATCCGAAAATCCTGTTCCGTATAGTATCCTCTGGCAATTCCTGACTGATTGGTAACCACGATCAAAAGATACCCTGCATCCTGTAAAAGACGCAATCCCTCTATGACACCAGGCAGTATCTCAAATTCTTCTATTTGATACACATATCCTTTATCCTTATTGATTGTACCGTCCCGGTCCAGGAAAACTGCTTTCTTACACTTTGCTCCTGTCCCCATCATCCCCACAAAGCCTTTCTTCCAACAATTCACAAAGAATATGAATCAATGTGATATGCACTTCTTGCACCCTGGCCGTAACATTGTTTGGCACGATAACCGGGATATCTACGGTCCCGCCAATCCTGCCGCCGTCTTTCCCTAACAGGGCCGCTGTCCTGACTCCCATCTTTCTTGCCATTTGTACAGCCCGCAGGACATTCTCCGAATTGCCGCTGGTACTGATGCCAATCAGGATATCCCCCTCCCTCAGATAAGCCTGTACTTGGCGTGCATACACATCCTCATAGCCGTAATCATTGGCGATGCCGGTGAGGATAGAAATATCCGCATTCAGAGATATCACCGGCCATGGGCGGCGTTCTCTCTGGAACCTTCCCACCACTTCTCCTGAAAAATGAATTGCATCCGTAGCGGAACCGCCGTTGCCACACACTGCCAGCTTTCCTCCCTTTGCAATGCAGTTTATGATCTCATCAGAAAGCTTCGTTACTTTATGTATCAAAATGTCGTCGTCCACCAATGCAAGTTTAATTGCCGCACTTTCCTGCAGACGCGTCCTGATTATCTCTTCCATGTTCTGCTTCACACCATCTTTTCCTGAATACTCTCAATCATCTTTGTGGTGGACTTCCCTTCCACAAAGGGTATCGTAACCACCTCTCCGCCATTGGCTGCTACCAGGTCTGCGCCTACGATTTCCTCTATCTTATAGTCTCCGCCCTTCACCAATACCTGAGGCATGACAGCCCGGATAAGTTCCAATGGGGTATCCTCTTCAAAAACAGCCACATAATCTACACTCTCCAGTGCTGCAAGCAAGAGCATACGGTCTTTTATACCATTAACCGGACGAGTGTTTCCTTTTAGTCTTCTCACAGAAGCATCACTGTTTATCCCCACGACCAAACAGTCGCCAAGTTCTTTTGCTTTCTGCAGATATTCCACATGCCCAGCATGAAGAATATCAAAGCAGCCATTTGTAAATACAATCCTGCGGCCCTTCTTCTGTTCTGCCCTGATAGGTTCCAAACTGCCCATCCTGTAATCACTCAGCTGTTTGTTCCGGCCCGAAAACTCATGCATACTCTGAAAGACTTCATTGGGATAGACCGTACTAGTTCCCAGCTTCGAAACCTGCACGCCTGCCGCAGCATTGGCTGTCTCTACCGCCTCTTCCACAGGTTGTCCCAAAGCCAGTCCGACCGCCAGATAAGCCATCGCCGTATCCCCTGCGCCTGTCACATCATAAATCTCCCTGGCCGTGCTTTTTACTTTCAGCAATTTTCTTTCCCTGTCAGTCAGAATCATACCGTCAGCACCTAAAGTCGTCAGCACATACCTGCTTTCAGCCTCCCTGCAAAGAAAACAGGATGCCTTCACAATTTCTTCCTCACTGGAAACAAGCATTCCCGTAATCTCATGCAGTTCATTCTGATTCGGTTTTAACAGATAGGCACCTTTGTATTTGTAGTAATTTCTGTCCTTGATGTCCGCCACCACCGGAACCTGATGTTCCTCCGCCATTTCCATAATCATCTTCATAGTATCCATATTCAGGAAGCCTTTCAGATAATCAGACAGCAGGATGATATCATATATTTTCATTTTTCTTTCTAATTGTTCGCAGACAGCTAAAAGCTGTTTCCGCTCAACAGGTTTTAAGCTCTCATTATCCACCCGTAAAAGCTGTTGGTTATTCTGGCCTATGTATCTTAGCTTGTCCGTGGTAGGCCTGCCTTGATCTGTCAGTATCATATCCGTATCAATACCGACTTCTGCCAATTTGTGTAACAGTAGTTTTCCCTGTTCGTCCTCCCCTACTACGGATAAGATGTCAACATCTGCAATGCCCGCTGTTACGATATTGAAAGCCACATTGGCGGCCCCGCCCAGAACGTATTTGGCAGATACCGGCTTTTTGCGAAGAACAGGAACCGGCGCTTCTGGTGACACACGCTCTACTTTGCCATAGATATAGGTGTCTAACATCACATCTCCGGCCACTAATATTTTAGTCTGATGATTTTTCATAATTTATGCCTTTCATTCCTGCCTAATTGTGTTTCCAAAATTTTTCTCCTCTTACTTCTTTGATTACTAGAATTATCTACTACACCAGGCATAAAGCTTTTTGGTCTCATGGTGTATCGTATAATTAGGATTTGCTTCTTTAATAATCTTCTCCAAAACTTCTGGGTCATCTGGTAAATGATATGTACAGATAGACAGTTTGGGCGCAAAATGTTTTAATACCCAAGTTGCTCCTCGAAGCATATCTCTTTCCGCGCCTTCTATGTCTGCCTTGATGAAATCAACTCTCTCTAACTTTTCTTCTCTGACAAAATCATCAACCGTTGTCACAGTTACCTTTTCAGTCTTTTTACCCTCTTCATCTTTTAATCGGGAATGACCTAAATTCATTTCTTCTATAATAAATTCTGCTTCCTCTTTTTGATTAGATAACGCCATATTCACAATCTTAATATTAGGGTTTTCTTTCGCTGTGATGTGCAGATACTTATCCATAATAAATTTTGAAGGTTCGAAAGCATATACCGTTCCTCCCTCTCTTGATGCTACCGCAGAATATAATCCCATATTTGCACCGCAGTCTAAAACAATATCTCCCTTTTCAACCACAACATACTTTGGATTTTCATAGGATCCCTCTGATTGAAATATTTTAAAACAATCTATATGCTCTAAACCGACAACATAGTGCAAAACAACATCTATAAATTCATCCGCAAATATGCTCTTCTCGTTTCCCTCTGGAATAGGCAACACCAAATCTTTGACCAGCATAGCCTCTTTTCCAGGTAACTGTTTAAACTGGAGAAGCTTTTGGATATCATGATACAGGGTAATATTTCTTGCATACTGATATTTCACCCCCCCCCCTTAAAATACAAGTCTCTCTTTCTCCTATATATTGCAATCATTAACCTTTGAAAAAAGAAATTCTCTTCCCGATGAATCGTTCTTATTTGTAACTTTAACGTTTCATATAAATCTCCTTTGGGTAATCTTCTACATAGCTTTTTTAAAAAATTATCTATTCCCATCTCTCTCTTTTTACCTTTCTTTGTATTCCCTTCCATAAACCACATAACTCTTCCCAATATATTTTGACAGAAGACGTGATACACAATAAATAAATACATGTTTCTATAATCAGACTGACATATCCCTTTCGGTAATAGCACACACATAAAGCCAGATATATACACAATTGTATAAATGCTTTTACAAACGGGAAAGTAATCTTTTCACAGCGATACATAAAATAAAACCTAAAAGCAAATAATCCCACATAAGATACTAATGTCGAAACGGAAGCCGCAAACAATCCTATTTTGCCAATCAACGCAACATGTACAACCAAATTAGTAATAGCAACCAGAAGTGTTCCTATTCCCATCTCTCCAGACTTCTTGTGTGCAAGAAGAATATATCCTATGACTGATGACGCCGTATACCAAAAGGCAGCATATATAATAATGGGTATATGATAATAGGCACTTGCATAGGCAGGATTGATAACATGTTCAAAAAAGAATGGCAATACGGTAATCATACCGGAAATAATTAGAAAATAGACATCCATGGACATACAGATAATTTTTCGGTAATATACCTTATGCCCAGGCTGCTGTACTACTTTTACTGCCGTTTCTGCCCATGCCAATGTAAAACCGGTTGTCATAACTACCAAAATCGTATAGAATTTATTCGCTAGTGAATAAATTCCATTCATGGAATTTCCTAAGATAGCAACAATAATCAATCTGTCAGATGATATTGCTACCCAACTCATTACATTATTCAGGACTAATGGCAAAGAATATGAAAGCATCTCTTTAGCTCTACTCTTTTCCCATTTATAAATGATAGTGGCTCTCAATGGTAAATGGACCGCCATACATAAAATAATCAATGTATATGCCAAGATTGAACTGACTAAGACACCTTTTACTCCAAATCTCATACATACGACTAAAATAATATTTAAAATAGTCGTTAAAACTGTTCCCGACATCGTTGCCAAGGCATATATTCCTGTTTTTTCAAATCCCCTTGCAATATGTATCAATAAATAATAAATGCCATAAATAAAATAATATGCATAAAGCAATATTGCATATTGAAATTTATAAACTTGGCTGCTGATTATGAAAATAAAACTGAACAATATAAAAAGGATGATTGCCAGTGCCACTCCTGCAGAAAAATACTCTTTCTTCTTCTGCATATTCTTTTCCGAAACACAGAAACGAAATAAAGATTGTTCTATTCCCATAAACAAAATGACTGTCAGTACCGAACGTAATGTGGCATACAAATCAATTTGACCATATTCTTCTGTAGATAACACAGATGTATATACTGGCAATAAAAGGAAATTTACTGCTTGGGCGGAAATCTGCGCCAAGGATATTAAAAAGGTATTTTTTATTAGTTCAGAATCTCTTGCCATTTTACATTATCCCCTGTAAATCTGTATTTTTTATCACACCACCCTCCTAAGTAATAAACTGTTGGCAACACTGCAAATATATCCTGACAGCTATTTTCAAACATTCCTCTTAGCAGAACCAGAAAAAAAGCTACTCCTACAAACGAAACTGCAGTTCTATATCCGCTTATTTTTCTAATTCCCATTAGTAAAAGTATAATAAATAACAAAAACGCAAAAATTCCAAAATTATACAATGTTTCTATTAAATAATTGTGGGTATGTCCTCCGCGCAAAGCATAATCAAACCATGAAGTTTCTCCCCATTTTTCCTGACTTAATATAGACGCCCATCCCCAAAATGGTGATTCAGGCCACTTTGACAGAAAATGTCTCTGTAAGGCAAATCTATCTGCCAGAGCATTTGCTTTTCCAAACAGATAATGATTGATAAATGTCTGTAATCCATCCAATTTTGTATACATTCCCATAACCAGCATATATATGCCTATCAGGCTTCCTAAAAATATATCTTGTCGTATATTCCAGATTTTCAACTTTGGCACCAAAAAAAACAATAATACCAACCCAGCCATCAAGAATCCAATTGCAGATAGCACGCCAATTTTCCTATAGGCTCCGCCAAACGCCGTTAAAGCCGCTACCAAAAACAGGTTCCAACTAAAATCTTTTTCTTCCAATACCATAACAACACAAGCATAAAAGAAAGCAAAAAGATAATATTTCCCTACATTATTGTCCAGTCCTAAGAAAAAAGTATTTCCTCCCTTTGCTGCAATTTCCAAACCTAATATCTGTGTCGTTAAATTGATCAGACTTAGTACCAGATAATATCCATAAATTGTTTTCATCATTACTAGACAAATCTCTTCTAGACTACTGAACGCAATTTTTATGATAAAAAGTTGTCCAACAATAAAAACCACATAGGAATATGCAATATGCAAATAGGAAAACGTAGAATTTACCGCTATATCCGGAGACAGGCCCGCGTGAAAAGCACTAATAAATATAACCAAACAAAATAGTAATGTCCCAATATCAAAACGATTACACTTCCTTGTTTTATAAAAACAAATGAGCGCTACCGCACCTGTTCCTAAAAATCGAAAGACTACAAACATACCTCTTATAACAGAAATCTGTCTCAATGCATATGGTGTATTTGTAAATATTAAAAAAAATACTAATAATATTGAAACCTTAACTTCGTCTCTTTTTATATATGACCACATGTCAATTCGTCCTTTTCTTCCAAAAGTAAAAGTATTCTTAAATGCTTGCATAATCTCATTTATTGAATATCATATTTAACTATTGTTTGATCAACAGCATCCTTAACCTGCGCTACCGTAACATCCGCTACACACAAACATGGTCTTCCTGCTTTGATGGCTTTCTTGCACTCCCTATTACCAATTCCCTTTTTCATATGTTTCTCTCTGCAGTTAATACATTCATACTGAAGCTCACTAAAAACCGGATACGGTAATATTTCATTTTCCTTTTCCAGATCTTTATCATATGGAAAAAATCTCTTGTACTGCCACTTTCCCACTATCACAATAGAAGGAACCGATACCGATGCCGCAATATGTACGCCTGCAGAATCATTTCCCACATAAAGGGAAGCACCCTTAATCAATGAAATCCATTCTTGAAAGCTTGTTTTTCCAATATAAGACTTTATATAATCACATTTTCCTGTTTTTTCAATCTGTTCATATAAATATCTCTCTTTCTCCTCGCCACATAGATAACTCACCAAATGATATTTATTCCATAAATAGTGGATAATTTCTAAAAACTTGGAAGTCTCCCAAGTTTTTTCCGATGTACTAGCTCCCAATCCTATCACACAATACTTTTCAGAAACTGTTATTCCTTCCGCAACTTTCATATGTGATATTTTGACAGGAACCGGAAAGTCAGCATAACGGCGAATTAAATCAGCATAGCGGCGAATCTCCATAGTGCCCATCGGATTCTGTATTCTGGTATTATACGCGCGCTCATAAAAATAGCGGTGATACAGATATGGGAATCCCCACTTCCCAGGCGTATCATTTTCTCCACAGATAATCTTTTCTTTACCGGGTATATTGTAAACAAGCCTGTCCGCCCGCGGATTTGCTATTGGCAATACAAAAATTTTCTGATAATACTTGTCCCTAAAGAAATGAACAACTTTCTTGTATCCGCCCCACGTCTTTACTGTATCATCTATAAAAACATCTAAAAACTTTACCTGATACTGTTTTTTAAAAAAACTCATCAACATCTTCCTGCAACTTTTTAGACAAAGGACTTCTATCTGGTATCCATTTTGAGGTTGAAATATGCGTTGAAACATCATTAGATAGTCAGCAAGCAGAACTGTGTCACCTATAATGCCATTATACAAAATGAGGATATTCTTATTCTTTTCTTCGCTCTTTGGTCGATAATATAACAAGTGGAAATAAACAGCATAGAGTATAATAGATATTTTATTGATAATTTGTTTCATATATCCTTACACGCCTCTTTCCCCAATCACATCTTCTAAGGCTTTCCTCTCAAATACTTCCAGCTTTCCGCCTCTCGTACAGTTATAAATCTTAATGCCATGTGCCAGCGCATAATCCTGACAGACCTGGTAACACTGGGTAGATGCCTCTATATTAATCATTGCAGATTCAATTGCTTTCAGGGAACTTTCTCCCCCTTCAAAATGATTTTTTATTCCTGCATGAAATACTTTTGTTCCATCTTTTTGTATCTCTACAGCAAAAGTATGATCGATACCCAGCAGATAAATCTTCTTAAATCCCATGTAGACTGCCATTTCGATTGCAGTACATGTTACTGAATGAGTTCTTGAAATATATCTGTGTATTTCTGTTGTAAATCTCTTTTGAACATATCTTTCCGGTTTTACTCCGCTATACCAAGGAGCCACAACAAGATGATGAATCCCGCATACATGATCATCCTTCTTTCTCCTGCCGTTTGCCTGAAACTTAATAGAACCTTTTAGCTCTCTGATTTTTGACTCAATTTCAACTCCCACATATGGATCTGTGCATAAATAATATGTGGGTCTCCATGCTGTCTTGGCATACATTTTGTAAATCCTATTACTGCCAAATGTGATTTCACCTTTGAGACAATCAAGATCATCCGCTGTCAGACTAGGACCATTTCCTATAATAAAACACCGTTTCCCCTCATGTTTATTGCGCAGGGTCTGCACATATCGTGAATCATCAGAAAAATGATACTGCAGTACTAGAATATATTGCTTTATATAGAAAAAGGGCACAAAAAAAAATCGAACGAAAGAATTATGTTTTATATGTATCATTATATTCTGTATTTTTTGCATCCCTTATCTCCTAAGTTATCACTCTCTTTAAGTTTCCCTACAAACTCCACTCTCCCATTTCCCGCTTAGAGGTAGTCCATTTCATACCATATTCATTACGAGTAGCCGCACAATATCTGCAAAACGGAATAGAATGCGTCAACTTGTCAATGATACTTTCCATACCCTGCTCCCGGTAGATATCTACAAAGTCATCTGCCTCAATCTGCAGATTCTGCCCAAATTTTTGATTAAACCACCCGATATATGCCGCATAGCTGCAAGGATACAGCCTGCCATGATACAAGGTAATGCAGTTGCCGCCCATATAACAGTTGAGAAAACTTTCTTCTTTATTCTGTTTTCCGTCTAAATCCAATGGCAGCTTAAAAAGCGTCTTCTCCACATACCGGCTTCTTCCATAAAACCGAATATCTACACCGCTCTTTTTATCGCGCATAATCTTCTTATAATCAAAATTAATCGGATACCTGGTAATCTCTATACTGACATTACACTCCCGACAGTTTCTCCAAAACGCCTCCGACTGCTTATCAAGCAAAAGGCCGTTTGTCAAAATCTCTATCTCCTGCTTCGGAAATACCTCTCTGCTTAACCTTACAAACTCCGCAATCTGCGGATGAAGCAAAGGTTCTCCCCCAAGCAGCCCGATGTTCCTAATCTTAGGGGATAAGAGCGCGGCCAGTCTGCGGATATCGCTTTCAAACTCTTCTAACGAAATAAACTCCTCCGGAATAATCGGTGAGAAATGATTGCATCCCTTACAATTTAAATTGCAATGACTTACAATGCCGATATCTATACTCAGCATGTTGCTGATTCCCTTATTCTTTTTCCAAAGATTCTTCGGTTTTCCAAACTCATTCTTAAGACTGATCATGCTCTCATATCCTTTTTCAACACCATACTCACAAACCAATATCCATATACAAACAAGCCAAACAGATTCACTTTATATAAGAAGGCTGCCATGCAGAGTGCCTTTTCATATGTCTTTTTCTTCCAAAATCCCGTAAATGATAAATAGGGATTTCTTCTCCACTCTTTGAAGTACTCATCCATATATTTCTTCGTATAAGAAACGTAGTAATGGGTTTTCCTAAGATTTCGAAAAGAAAGACGGCAGGCCCCGCCCAGTCCACATCGTATGAACATCTGCACTGTGAATAAATCCATAAACCTTCCATAGGCTTTTTTATGATTCTTAAAATATTTCTTTGTCTGTGCAAATCCATCCAGCATGGAATAATAGATTTCTTCCGTAATCGCTCCTGAAAGAGAACTGCTTCTCACACGATAATGATATAAAACCTCATTGATAAAATGCATGGAACGAACCCGCGGCAAAAGCGTAAAGAAAAACACCGTATCTTCTGATCTTTTTATGGTGGTAAACCTGGTATCTCCCACGGTTTTCCAGCGATACAGTTTATTCCAGACTACCGGATTCAGATATCCCAGCAGACTAAAATGCTCCAAATCTGTGATTACACCTTCCGGATTGTGAATCATTTCCCGGCAGATTACTTTCCCTGTACTGTCATCAAACCTTTCCAGACCGCATATGGTAATATCCGCATGATACCTGTCAGCCTCGGTAACCATTCTTTCCAGGAAATCAACCGCGACGTAATCATCGGAATCCAACAGAATCACATATTCTCCCTTCGTATTACAGGCATTCAATCCTATGTTTCTGGTCTGACACAGCCCCCTGTTTCTTTCATTGCATATGACATGAAATTTATTACCATACCGTTCCTGATAATCCAATAAAATTTCCCTGGAGTTGTCCGTGGACTTATCCTCCACCAGCCATACATCAAAATCCTGAAAAGTCTGTTGTATCATGGCCTCTAAAAATTCCGGCAGGTACTTTGCCACATTATATACAGGAACAATGATATTCACTCTCGGATTCTGTCTCATGTCATCTCGTCTCCCCTACAACACCGCATACAACACTGTCTCCACGTTGCTTTTGGAATGATGTCTCACATATAACCTGTACTCCGGCACCAGTTCATGGATGTATTCTATGATTCGCAGCATATCTTCGTCGCTGTGATAAATACAGATTGCTAATTTCGGGTAGTTTGTCTGAATCGTCATTCTGGCGCCTTTTAGCGCGTCCATCTCTGCTCCCTCGATATCCATCTTTATAAAAGTTGCATTCCTACACGCCGGCACAGCATCTATATTTATGACAGGGATTTTTACCCCCCCCCCTATACTTCCTGCACTTTCGCAGGCTCCAAAGGTTGCACCTTCCCCAGAAAAGCAAAGCATCTTTTTCATGTCTGATAATCCTTTGGGTATCAGGAGGATATTTTTCTTTTTACCATAAAATTTATTAACCAGCCCGTAGTTTTCTCTGTCCGGTTCAAAACCGATAATCTGTTTAAAACGGACTTTTTCCCTTCTGGCTGTATCCATAAACTGCTGTATGGTATCTCCGGTATAACTACCGCCGTCCACAAAAACTTCCCCATCCTTAAGACAAATGATATCTTTTACAAAATACTGATCTTCTTCGGAATAGTATTCTCTGCCGATGGAACGTCCCATTGTCCGGTATCCTACTGCTTCTTTCCATACATTGACGGACTTTTCATCGGCAAGCAGACTCAAAACCCGTTCTGCTCTTTCCTTTTGCGCGGCAAAATATTCTCTGCTCTTTTGCCTCTCGTCTGCGGAATCCTCTTTTAACTCATGAGAAATTTTATGAGATATAAGGAAGTTCACTTTTCTGGTGATACCATGTTCTTTCAACCACACCAACAGCCGGAAGCTTAGATAGTGTTGCTGCATTTCATGATAAATGCCGCGCACCGTTCTCCCCACCAGCTCTCCGCCGCGTCCCATCAGTATGCCCCCTCGCTGGAGAACACTGCCGGGATTGTCTTAATGATCATCCTGACATCTGTCCACAGACTCATATCTTCTATGTATTCTAGGTCCAGTTCCACCCATTGTTCCCAGGCTATGTTCGCCCGGCCGCTGATCTGCCAATAGCATGTAAGTCCCGGCCGCACCGTCAGTCTCTGTTTTTCATATTCACTGCACTCTTCCATCTGCCAGGGCAGGATGGGTCTTGGCCCTACAATACTCATATCTCCCTTGAGAATATTGATCAGCTGCGGCAGTTCATCAATGGATAATCTGCGTATCACCTTTCCCACCTTTGTAATCCTGGGGTCGTTTTTTATTTTAAAGGCATGTCCGGTCTGCTCATTCTCTGCAAGCATTTCTTTCAGCTTTTCATCCGCATTCATGTACATGCTCCGAAATTTCCACATTTTAAAGGTTTTCATATCCTTACCCGCACGGGGCTGAATGAAAAATACTGCTCCGCCGTCTTCCAGTTTAATCGCTATGGCTGTCAATAAAAAAACCGGTGACAGAGCCGCCAAGGCACAGAGGCTCAGTGTAATATCCATGAAACGTTTGGCGCCTTTGTATACCAGGCTCTTTTGCTGATACACAGTCTTCATGTTGTGATGTCCGGTCACGGTGGGGCTGCTTTCCACGATATAATCTTTTTCTCTAATCTCCTTAACAGTCGCTTCCATTGCTATCCTCTTTTCGGATTTCTTCTTGAGGGAATAGCCGCCGAAAGAACACGGCGGCCACCCGCTTTTTACACATTACTGCTTCGGTACAAATACCAGTACGGAAATGGTTGTCGGTGCACCCTTGAAAGCGCCCATAACCTGTCCGGTTACAGGATCAACGATACCTTCAACATACTCCACGGTTCCATCTGCATTTACACTCATGAGCATAACAAGAGAACCTGCCGTAACGCCCTTGATCGTACCTGCTGACGCGATCGTGTTGCCGAAAGCGTCCTGGGCTGTTGCCAGAGTCTTGACTGTACCACAGTCATTGATGGCTACATTTCCGCCAAGTGCGTTGATGGTAGCTCTAAACATCGGAGTTGCCGGTTTTGTCATCATCTGAGAAACGGCTGCTCCTGCGTTCTTGCCGGCTGCGATCTGGGAAGTTACCAGATCAGCCACCACTGCTTTAACGGAAGCGATCTGCTGTGTCAGAGACACTGCGGATACGGAACCGTCTGCGTTCACAATGGCAACTCTCACACTGTCAGTCTTAACGGCTGCACCCGGAGCCGCTGCCTGAACACTGACGCCTGCTGTAGCTGTAACTGCGGCAGGTGCCGCAACACTAGCGCTGGAAGAATCGTATGAGCTTTCGCTCTCCTCCGAACTCTCATAGTTGGAGACTACAGCCTGTGTTGTCACAGACTCCTTCGCTGACACAGTCATGGATGTGAACAGCATAGTAACCATGAATAAAGCAATCATTCTTTTCATTGTCTTTGTCCTCCTTTCTTTATTCTGTGGTCTATATCAATATCCGGACACATTATCCGGATATCAATACCGGTTCATAAAACACTTCTAATATCAATTCATAAAGTGCCGTCTCGTCTATGTAAAACTCCTCAAACAATTCACCTTCTGTGGTTTCTCCAGCAGTCATATGGAAACTGTCTTCTGTGATACGATAATCCAACACTTCTGTAGCGAGATAAAAGGCCTCGTCCATGGAAAGATTGGTCACCATCATGGGGGATGCCGTCTGATACAAGTCCATGATCACGGAAGGGTTCTTTCGGGCTGCCGCCTTTGCGGCATCGGCAAAGCTTTTGAGATATTGTTTCTGTCTTTCTAATCTGGTGTCCGCCGACCCCTTTACACTGGTGTCCCGGTATTTTACGTACCAGAAAGCGCTCTCTCCTTCCAGATGAACCTGACTGCCTTTTGACAGCGAAGCGTCTATTTTCGTCAGATCTTCCAGCACTGTCACATCCACACCGCCTACCGTATCATTGAGTTTTGTGATCGCACTCATATTTAACGATACATATCCATGGATAGGCAGTTCATAAAACAATCGGCTGACTGCCTCTGTCTGATATTCACAGCTCTCCTCCACACCATTTCCAAAACCATGCTGTATGGCAATCTGCGCTGTGATCGTATCCACAAACTCTCCCTGCTCATCATACATATCTATGGCAGTCATGGCATTGCGGTTGATGCCGATAATATCCACAGTCTGGTCGTGGGGGTCCATCACAAGCAAAAACAGCGCATCTGCCTGACCGCCGTCTGTTCCTTCTGATATTTTCTGCACCGTCTCATCACTCTTATCAATCCCCATGAAGAGAAACGTCAAAATATCCTCGTTATAGTCATACACCTTTTCCTGGTATATTACCCAATCGTCCTGCCAGGCTTCCACCTGAGGTATGGCATCCAAAGGATTTTCAGTTTCCTGCATATTATGCAGTTCAGGTGCGCTTTTTGCAGTCTGTCTCTGTAGCCGCCTGTATCCCATCCCCCGATAAAGCAGCGCGCCGCATCCCAAACATAGAAACAGTAACAGCACTATGATTCCTGTAAGCAGCAATCTGTCTCTGACTTTAACCGCACGGCTTTTTGCAGTCTTCTTCCGTCTCTTTTTCTTACGCTTTCTTTTCCTGCGTTTCTTATGGACTCTCTCCGTATCGGCTTTATGCTTGATCGAAGTCCTCTTCTTTTTGACTGCATCTGCATCCAGATCAATGAAGATTAAATCATCCTCCATCATATCCGCATCCGATGCGCTGGAATCCGGCTGTTTTACAATTTTCAATTCTCGATTCTGTTGATTTTTCTGCTCTTCCAACTTGTTTTGCTTCTCAAATATTTCTCTGTCTCACAATAGTTCCAATTTTTGATTCATTTAATCTTAACCTGTTTCAGGTTAAAAGTCAATGTGAAAATTGGAAATGTATTATAATATTTTAATTAGGGCACAATACTAATCTTGTACACATGCACGAAATTTTCTGGTGCAACCACTCATTTTCACAAGCAGAAAGGAGCATTGATTCCCTTGTATCCTCGTATCAGAGCACTGCGGGAGGATTGTGATTTAAACCAGACAAAAATGGCTGCTATTTTAGGAATGTCTCAGACCGGTTACTCCAAATATGAAACTGGAGAAAATGACCTGCCCACTTCCGTACTGATTCAGTTAGCGCACTTTCATAATACGAGCGTGGATTACCTGCTTGGGCTGACCAATGAAAGGCATCCTTACCCTGCATCTAATACTTCTTCCCGCACATAATGCGATCTTTAGTTCATTTTTTCTAAGTGAATCTAAACTCTAAATATACTACAATACAACAATTCAATGAATTTTCTATTTGACAGAACACAATCAATTGTCCTATAATACGGGCTATGACTAAAAAATCTTATATACAAAAGGCGCTGTTATGCGCCGCCATGCTCTGCTTTACAACAGCATGTGGTTCCACCCCTGACAGTGAACCGGACAACCGGGAGGCAATGATTGAGGAGGTTTCTAATCTTCCGGACGCTAAAATCAAGATGCCGGCGGTACTGGCAGGTGATGAGCTTACAGATATGCCCGTTGACGCAGACAACAATATTACTTATGAGTTGGATGGGGAAACCAGAACACAGATTCTAAATGAACTGGCCGCAGAGATTCAGACCAGTATTGACACTGTTCTTGCGGACAAAGAATATTATCCCAACATATCGGATATCACTGTCAATTCCGACTGCACGGAATTTACAATCTATCTGACTACTGATGAGCCCAACCTGTATGAATCCACTCTGATGATGTCTTTCTATACGGTGGGCGACCGTTATCAGATTTACAATGGCGTCTCTGCAGAAGATGCCAAAACAACGGTCATTTATAAAAATGCAGAATCCGGCACAGAGTTAGCCAAAACAGATTCCACTTCAATACGTTAGAATATAATCGTATTCCAGTCTTTGCCGGACACCTTTATCTGAAACATAAATAACCGCCGCCACCCTTCTTTCCTTCCTGGGTGACGGCGGTTATGCCATGCTTATTCCTATATTTTTATGCGATAAATCGTTTTGCAATCACGTCGGCGTCTGCAAAACAACTCTGGCGGAAATTCAATAAGCCCGCTATTTCTGCACAATATTCACGATTCTGCCGGGCACATAAATCTCCTTCACAATCGTTCCCGTGAGCTTATCTGCAATCACTTCTTTGGCCTTAGCAATCACTTCGTCTTTGGGATCGTCCTTGCCGATATCCATTGTAGCCCTGGTCTTACCGTTAATCTGCACGGCAATCTCCACGGTAGACTCTACGGTCTTAGCCTCCTCATAAGCCGGCCACTCGGTCTGGTAAACTCTGCCCCCAAAGCCAACCTTCTGCCACAGTTCCTCCGTGATATGAGGCGCCACCGGATTTAACAGTGTGATCAGGGTCTTAAACTCACCCTTCGTCACTGTGTTTTTCTTGTAGAACTCATTTACCAGCGCCATCATCGCGGCGATTGCCGTATTGTATTTCAGGCTCTCGAAATCGTTGCTGACCTTCTTGATGGTCTGATGCATCTTAATCTCCATATCTTTGGAGTAGTCCATATCTTCTGTCAGGATATCCTGCAGTTTCCACACTCTCTCTAAAAACCTGCGGCATCCCTTAACGCCGTCCTCACTCCATCCGGCGCTCAGCTCAAAGGCACCGATGAACATCTCATACGTACGAAGGGTATCTGCACCGTAATCCGTTACAATATCATCGGGATTAACCACATTTCCCAAAGATTTGGACATCTTCACCACAGGGTGTTCCGCCATCTCACCGTACTTCTCTTTCAATGCCTCCCTGGCCGCTTTCTCACTGCCATGCTCTGCAAGCAGCTGCTCCTGCTCTTTTGCAGGCAGGTTGGAGAAACAATGGGGATTCAATCCCAAAATCATCCCATGAGAAGTCCTCTTGGCATAAGGTTCCGGACAAGGCACGGCTTTCTGGTCATACAGGAATTTGTGCCAGAACCGTGAGTATAACAAGTGCAGCGTGGTATGCTCCATGCCGCCGTTGTACCAGTCAACCGGCATCCAGTAATCCAATGCCTCTTTGCTGGCAAGGGCCTCACTGTTATCGGGGTCAGTGTAGCGCAGGAAATACCAGGAAGAACCTGCCCATTGCGGCATGGTGTCAGTCTCCCGCTTTGCCGGCCCGCCGCAGCAAGGACAAGTCGTATTGACCCAATCAGTCATCAATGCCAGCGGCGATTCACCCGTATCCGTGGGCATATAGCTCTCCACCTCCGGCAATTCTAAAGGCAGCTCGCTCTCATCAAGGGGCACATAGCCGCACTTCTCACAATGTACAATCGGAATAGGCTCGCCCCAGTAACGCTGTCTGGAAAATACCCAGTCACGGAGTTTAAAGTTAGTCTTGGCACAGCCCACACCCTTTTCTTCCAGGAAAGCAATCATCTTCTCTTTGGCCTCAGCCACGTTTAAGCCATTGAGGAAATCGGAATTGACCAAAGTTCCCGTGGCCACGTCCGTATATACCTCTTCCTGCACATCTTTACCGCCTGCCACAACTTCCACGATGGGAAGGCCAAACTTCTTGGCAAAATCCCAGTCTCTCTCATCATGGGCCGGCACTGCCATGATGGCACCCGTACCATAACTCATCAACACATAATCCGAAATGAAAATCGGGATTTCTTTGCCGTTCACAGGATTGATGGCCGTCATGCCGTCAATACACACACCGGTCTTATCTTTTGCCAGCTCTGCCCGCTCAAAATCGGACTTTCTGGCTGCCTGTTCCCGGTAAGCACTGATGGCATCCCAATTCTTTAATTCGTCTTTATATTTATCAATAATCGGATGCTCCGGAGACACCACCATATACGTTGCACCGAATAAAGTGTCACAACGTGTGGTATAAACCCGAAGTTTGTCTTCCTTATCCTTGATTGCAAAATCCACCTCCGCGCCTGTGGATTTACCAATCCAGTTCTTCTGGGACACTTTCACACGTTCCACATAATCCACAGTGTCAAGGCCTTCAATCAATTTGTCGGCATACTCTGTAATCTTGAGCATCCACTGGCTCTTCACCTTGCGGACTACCTCGGCCCCACAGCGTTCACATACGCCGTTTACCACTTCCTCGTTGGCCAGACCGACCTTACAGGAAGTACACCAGTTGATGGGCATTTCTGACTTGTAAGCAAGACCCGCCTTAAATAATTTCAAGAAAATCCACTGGGTCCATTTATAATAATTGGGATCTGTGGTATTCACTTCCCTGTCCCAGTCAAAAGAATATCCCAGAGAATGAAGCTGGCTCTTAAAACGGGACACGTTATTTTGTGTCACAATCTTCGGGTGAATGTGATTCTTAATCGCATAATTCTCTGTGGGAAGTCCGAACGCATCCCAGCCCATGGGATAGAGTACGTTATAGCCCTGCATCCTTCTCTTCCTGGCCACAATATCTAAAGCCGTATAGGGTCTTGGATGTCCCACATGAAGCCCCTGCCCGGAAGGATAGGGGAATTCCACCAACGCATAGTATTTCGGTTTGGAATAATCGTCCGAAGTCTTAAAAGCCTTCTCATCATCCCATACCTTCTGCCATTTTGTCTCCACTTCTCTGTGATTGTACACTTCTGCCATTTTATTGACCATACCTTTCCCGCCGCATTCACACGGCATATATCACACCATAATCTACGCCGTCAAATGACCTGTCTGGCCGCAGATTAAAAGATTTTCTCATACTCTTCTCATTTTATTATACTTGCAGGATTTGTCAACTGTTTTCTTGCTTCTGACTCCTTCTGACAGCCTGTCCGCCAAATAATCCGATACCAGCCAGCAGAAAAAATATTTCTAAAACATTCACAGCCAGGCATTTACTCTGGCTGCGAATAATCCACAATATAGTATTCAAAAGCATTGACTATGGTTGTCTCCCCATATTTGTCTATCCTTTTATATTTTCTGCTGTAATTCGCGTGCACATGTCCGTGAAAGAAAAACTTCGGTTCATATTTCTCCAGCAGTGTCCGAAAAACCTCAAACCCACGGTGGGGCAGGTCTTCCAAATCATTGATCTGACGGGCTGGCGCATGGGTCACCAGGATATCGAACCCCTTGTGCTTCCAGAGTTTGTATTTCAGCCGCAAAAGCCGCCTTTTCATCTTCTGTTCCGTATACTGGTTAGCAGCTCCCGGCAGATACTCCATGGAACCGCCAAGTCCCAGGATGCGTATCCCCTGATGCACATAAATATCATCTTCAATACAGATGCATCCTTCCGGCGGTGCCGTTTCATATCTGCCGTCATGGTTTCCCCTGACATAAAGAAGCGGCACATTGCACAGGGTGACAAAAAAGGACAGATAATTGGCCGGAAGGTCCCCGCAGGAAATGATGAGATCTACATCTTTCAGTTTATCTGGCTCATAGAAATCATACAGGTATTTAGACTTCTGATCGGCAAGTACTAAGATCTTCATTCTGCTCCTTCGCTCCCATCCGTCTTATCTTCCTGTACACTGGTCTTTTTCTCCGGACTGGATTCGTCTACTTTGATTCCCTGAAATTCTACCAATTCCCTTGCATCTTTTGTCAATTCGTCTAACTCCGGAATCTTTCCGATCACATTTTCTACCAGCCAATCCATGGTAATAATCTCATCTGCTCCCAGGCATTCTCCCTTTTCACACTGCAAAATCCCGCCCTGAGCATAAAGAGGGCCGCAAAACGGCTGGAACTCTCCGGAGCGAATAGAAGTCTTCAAAAGTTCTATCAGTCTGGCGGTCTCATCCGGCATGGACTTAGAGCAGATGACATCAATCACATCTGCGGACATACCCCACCAGTAATTGACCGCCTTTTTCCCTTTCTGCGCGCTGGATTCTGTACTGCCGCCGCTGAATATATTTTTGATTATCCGCTCATAAAATTTGCCCCAGTCCCAAATCGGTGTGGCCAGATTTTCCAGGGTTCCGTCATCCTTTTTCGCATAAAGTCCGTACTCTCTGGACGCATTTTGAGGGGTGATCATATCATTGTCGGACACAAACACGATACCTTCCTGATCTAGTTTTTCTCTGGCATCATTGCCCTCCACCTTCGTCCATTCCAGATGTATCTTTACATAGGGATTGATCATTTTGGCCCCTAAGGCAAAAGCATTGATATTCGCAAGCGCTCCATAAATAGGGTAATCCGCCACGTACCCGAGTCTGTCCGTCCGAGACAGAGCCGCCGCAATCGCCCCCATTAAGAATTTCGATTCATACATTCTTGCATAGTATGTGCAGATAGAAGAATAGGACATCTTAATGGAACAGTTATAGATCTTTACCTTGGGATACTGGATGGCAGAACGCACGCTCTGATTTACCATCTGTGTGGCTGTGGTAAAGATCAGTTCACAGCCGGCCGCAACCGCCTCATCGATGGCCGCCTCCACCTGGGCTTCCGTGTCTGCATTTTCAAATGCCATGGTTTCAATCTTCCCCACAAACACCTGCTCCAGATACTGTCTTCCCAATTCATGGGCATAGGCCCAGCTGGAAGTGTCCGTGGTCTTGGTATAAATAAACGCTATTTTCAGAGAATCCGGCACCCCTAAAGGAATCAGTTTATTCAAAAGGGTAGCCTTCACATTCTCCGGATTCTGCACCAGCTCTACCTGGCTTCCCCGATCGGCCAGCGTAATCTCCGTCCACATCTTCTGCAGACAACGGCTTATCTCCTGTTCTGTCTGATCTATCACTTTCTCATAACCATAAATTTCCACATACAAAAGAAACGCGTCAGAGACGTTGATATCCAATTTTTCGGTATTGACTTTACTGAAGGCAAGTTCAAAGTTATAGCAGGCAGAATGTAAGTCCATTCTGTCGTCATCACTAAATTGCTCCCCTTCCTTTTTCCCCATATATTTTAAAAGTTTCTGATAATTCCCTTCTTTATAGAAGCAGACATCATAGCTGCGTGACACATTATAAAAGTCCAGGAACTCATAATACAGGCGGTTTTCCTTGTCCTCTGACCTCTTGGGCACCAGACGGGTGACACTGGCCGGAAGGCTGTAAGTTTTCAGATGTTTCATCACACTGACCCGTTTATTACCCTCCTGCACATAGAACTGATTCATAAACTCATAGGCAATCACGGGATCGTTTATGC